>Ga0080004_1066001_pt1 | contig 33367 bp, 36 predicted proteins | sample WasSprMetagenome_FD_69207 | JGI IMG/M metagenome (GOLD analysis project Ga0080004, IMG submission 69207) | Sulfidic aquatic microbial communities from Washburn Spring, Yellowstone National Park, USA - WS (SPADES assembly) (version 2) | ecosystem: Environmental > Aquatic > Thermal springs > Hot...
TCTACCTCCGTAATCAATATTTTTTCCATCTCCTATCCTCCTTAACTTTTTGGAGGATAGTTTACCAATGTGACATTTTAAATTAGGAATTAAGTGTGACATTTCAAAATAGTAACCACACATAATAAGAAAGCCTTGACTTTATGATTATATGAACATATACTCACAAAGAGATGAAAGAGAAGCTACTCCAATTCAAAGCAGAAATTCTAAAGGCCATTGCGCAGCCGACGAGGCTGAAGATTCTTGAGCTTCTTAGAGAAAAAGAGCTCTGCATATGCGAGATCGCCCCTCTAATAAACGGTGGACAGTCTAATGTTTCAAAACATCTCTCTGTGCTCGAGAAGTCAAAACTTGTTACGAGCAGGAAGGAAGGGGTCAGGGTATATGTGAAAGCAAACCCTTCAGTTTTTCCAATTTTAGACAGCCTCACTGAGATCCTGCGTAAGAGGATAGAGGAGGAGAAAAAAGAAATAGAGGAGCTCGAAAGGAGGATATGATGGACTTTTTGTACGAGCTGACAATCGCTGGGCTTATTTCCCTTAAAGAGTACGTGGCGCTACATGTTATCACTTGCCTCATCCCTGCCTTTTTGCTTGCTGGAGCGATGGTTACTTTTATATCGAGGGAGACGATTATCTATTATCTTGGGGCGACTGCCAACAAAGTAAGGTCCTTCGCCTTAGCATCGGGTGGAAGTTTTTTCGTTGCCGCATGTTCGTGTACAGTCATTCCCGTTTCCTCAGGCCTTTATTATGCTGGTGCGGGTGTGGGTGCCGCATTCATAATCCTGTGGGTTGCTCCAGCCTCAAATATACTTGCCATCGTGTATACAGGGGCCCTCTTAGGCTCAAAAATGGTAATCGTGAGGATAATATCCGCTCTCTCCATGGCTTTTGTGGTTGGATTTGTAATGAGCTACTTTTTTCATAAGGAAGAGCTTGGTAGAACGTTTTCAGGTTTCGTCCCAAAAGGAGAGAGAGTTATCGGAATGCTAATAACCTTCCTTTATGCAAAAAAGGCGATCCAGAAAGAAATGATAAAAAGGTGGCTTGAAGAGACGTGGTGGTTTGTAAAGATCATTTTGCCTCTTTTACTAATTGGGGTTTTTATAGTTGGGGTTATAGGAAAGATACTCCCACAAAAATGGGTTGAAACGTATTTGGGCGGGACATCGGTATTTTCTTCCTGGTTTGCAACGGTAATAGGACAGATCATGTATTTTGCCACAATGACAGAAGCGCCATTTGTCCATAAGATGCTTTCTTTGGGAATGGGAAAAGGGCCTGCACTTGCATTACTGCTTACCGGTCCTGGAATGAGCCTTCCAAACATTCTTGCTATAATAAAAGTATTTGGATTGAAAAAGGGTATAGTTTATACCCTTTTGATCATGGTTCTTGGGACATTTGTTGGATGGTTCACAGGAAATTATGTATTTTAAGAGGTGATAAGGATGAGAAAAGTTGAAATCTTGGGCATGGGCTGCGCAAAGTGTAACGAGCTCGAAGCGAGGGCTAAGAAAGCTGTGGAGGAATTGAAAATAGAGGCAGAGGTGAAGAAGGTTACGGATATGAAGGTTATCTCTGGATACGGGGTTTTTGTTACTCCATCGATCGCAATAGATGGGGTGGTGAAAGCGGCTGGAAGGGTTGTATCAGTAGACGAGATAAAGGAATGGCTAAAGTAATAGAAAACGTAAGAATAAGGCTTAAGCTTCCAGAATGTAACCCTTCATCCGAGAGGTTGAACGCTGTCTTTGAACTGGATGAAGATATTGGCGACATTCTGCCCTATCTTAATTCAGTGCTTAAAGGGTTTCAGTATAACGACAAAGAGAAGATCCTCGTTATCAAGAAATTTGGAAGGCTAATAACAATAAGACCCAAGGAAATCGCAATAACAAAACTTCAAAACGAGGAGGAAGCGAAAAGGATCTTTGAGGAGATCAAATCGGTTATAGAGGAAACGTACGAGAAAAAGGAAGGCATTACGCCTTCATACACAACACCCCCTCTTCCCACTTCAAAAGATATACTCGACCTTCTTCCAAAAAAAGACTGTAAAGAGTGTGGAAAGCCTTCTTGTCGGGCATTCGCGTGGGAGCTGTACATTGGGTTCATAAATGATGAGCCTATTGATCTCGGGAAATGTCCATACCTTGTTAGTCCAGAATTTAATTCCAATTACGAAAATCTTAAAAAAATACTCTGCCTGGAGGGTTAGGGATGGCAGAAGAAAAAGAAGTGTGCTGTGTGGGGGAAGGAACAAAAACTCTGATATTTGCCTGTTCAGGAGCCTCTAACGTTGGCCAGATCACAAACAGAGTGATGATCGAACTCGACAGAAAGGGTATGGGGAATGGGTACTGTCTTGCTGGTATTGGAGCAGGGCTTTCGGGATTCATAGAAAGTGCGAGAGCAACCAAGACTATACTCCTTGACGGTTGTCCAATTGCGTGCGGAAAAAGGGCATTTGAGAAAAATGGACTTACTCCCACAAAATACGTTGTTATTACTGAACTCGGGATAGAGAAGAATCATGATTTTTCAAAGGTAGAAAAGGAAGCCCAGGAGGCTCTAACGATTATTTTTGAGAGAAGCCTGATTTAGGCGAGAGGAATTACTCAAAAAGCTGAAAAAAAGGAACGATCTCCTCATTACCCTTGCACGAAGTTCCTTTATGTTTGTATAATTTGTCAGTGGATGGAGTTTTGGTACGGAAGCGCGAACATAAGAGGGGAAAGGAAAGAAGTAGTTACTTAAGGGGGTTAAAAATCGGTGATTCTTGGCCTGAATAAGGATGGAAAGGAGGGGGTAAGGTGAAAGAATCTATTTCAGGTAACTTGGGTGAGGCTCAAGATTAAATTTAGACCTGAGAAGCCTTTTTTTGTCCTTTCGTGCCATTACAACGGCCTCATACAGGCGTTAATTTATAGACACCTCGATAACTGGCTTGCAAAATCTATCCACGATAAAGGATTTAAGGACCCTATAACGAAAAGGCATCTAAAACTTTTCACATTTTCTCGCTTGATACCGGAGAATAGACCAAAGGTAGAAAAGGAGCATATAGAATTCAAAGGTCCGATAAACCTAATAGTCTCCTCTCCCTCCCATGAATTCATCGAGTCCTTTGCTTCAAACCTTTTAAGGGACGGAAGGCTCTATCTTGCTGGTGAGGCCCTTGAGCTAATCTCTGTAGAGGTAGAACCCGTGCCTTCATATAGGGAAAAAGTGATAGTAAAGACCCTTTCACCCATAACTGTCTATAGCACCCTTCAAACCTCTGATGGACGCAAAAAGACCTATTATTACAATCCCTTTGAGACAGATTTTGAGGAACTGATAATTAAGAACCTCCAGAGGAAAGCCCGTACATGGTTTGGTAAAGAAATTTTTGGTGACTCTATAATAAAACCCTACAAAGTTAGCACAAGAAACGAGAGGATAATTATTTACAAAGACACAGTAATCAAGGCATGGGACGGCCTTTACGAACTTCAACTACCACCAGAACTCTTCCAGATGGCCTTTGACGCAGGCCTCGGAGCAAAAAACTCCCAGGGGTTCGGGTGTGTGGAGGTGTGGGAGAAGTAAGATGAAAGATATAAATCAGAGGGTCTTTCAAAAAATATTTGGATTTGCTCCTTATCCCTTTCAAAAAGAGGTATTTGAAAACTTAAACAATCAGAGGTATCCACTTTTAATCAAGGCTCCGACTGGTTCTGGAAAGACAGAGGGTATACTGGCTTCATTTCTTGCACAATTTTTAGAAAACAGGTTTTATATCGCACCAAGGTTAATTTATGTATTACCAATGAGGGTCCTTGTAAACAGCACTGCTCAACGAATTAAAAAGTATGTAGAAAAGATTTCTCCCTTAATTTCTGTAAAGATCCAGCACGGCGATGTTCCGGATGCACCATTTTTTATCGCTGATGTAGTTATTACAACCCTTGACCAGTTTGTTTATGGATTTGCAAGGGCAAGTCAGCAGGTTGGACACCATATTGATATGCCGGCGGGTGCTATCGCTTCATCTCTTGTAGTTTTTGATGAAGCCCATATGTATAGAGATGAATTTACCTTTTCAATTATGAGAGCAATAATGGAAATTCTCTATGAAAGCAAGATACCTTTTGTGGTTATGACTGCTACAATGCCCGAAAGCCTTGAGAACAGTTTTTTTGAAAACATTAAAGATTACGCTAAGATAATTGGAGAAGATGTTGTAAGTTCGAAATTACAGATCAAAATTTGTGATGAACCTTTATATGCGAATAATGAAGTCAATATTAATGATAAACTTTTAAGAATAATGAAGAAAAAGAAAACCCTAATAGTTCTTAATCAGGTTAAAAGGGCGCAGAAGGTATATGAAGAAATAAAAAATAGATTAGGATTAAGTGAAAATCAGATTGTTCTTCTTCATTCAAGATTTACGAAGAAAGATAGAGAAAGACACGAAAATACTGCTTTATCTTTAATCCCTCATAAAGAGAATGGAAAGATAAAAATTCCCGAAGGGGTGGGCATTGTAGTTTCAACACAAGTTCTTGAAGCAGGAATTGACTTCTCAGCCGAGCTCTTACTGACTGAGATTGCACCTGCAGACTGTCTTGTTCAAAGAGCAGGAAGGTGTGCAAGATATGAAGGGGAAGAAGGGGAGATGATAATTTTCCCGGTTGATGACGAAAAGGGATATAAGCCTTATGAAAAGGGACATTTAGAGAGAACAATTAATTGGATAAAGGAGAATCCGAAGTTTAATATTAAAAACTTTGAAGAGGTTTGTTCTTTTGTTAATATCCTTGATTATCAAGCCAATGACTTTGAAGCAAGGGATACATTAGTAGATTTATATGAGTGTGTATTGTATGCAGATGCAAAGCCTCAAAATATTCAGGTTAGAGATAGTAAACCAGTAACCCTTGTTGTAGTTGACTTTTCAAAAGGAGAGGGTAAGAAGAAAGAAGATATAATCAGAAGTAGTATTCGCAAAACTACTATGAATTTAAGAGAAAACTCTATTGATATTGACATCGGGGTTGCCTGGCAACTTTTTAAGGATGGAATTTTAAAATATAGATTTAAATACGATGTGGAATCTAAAAATTGGGATTTTGAAGAAATAAGAGAAATTCAGCCCTTTAATATTTACATCATTGAAAAAAATGCTTATGACGAAAACATAGGAGTAAAAAATGACACACCCTACTTTATATAGTGCACCAGAAGAAAGATACATAGAGCACATTAATAGGTGTTTAGAAAAGTTTGATTTTATCTTTCCTATTTGGGAGCATACTATTAAAAGAATTTTCTATTTATATACCCAAAATGAGATAAAGTTTTTATTAAGCCAAATGATAATTTTCCATGATATTGGAAAATTAACTGCAAAATGGCAAAAAATTATTCACCAGGAAATAAAAGAAAATAAAAAAATACACAAACCAGGTCATGCTTCAATTGGCGCTGCATACCTTTACAAGACATTGGATCAAGTAAGTTCACATAATGATTTAAAAAATGCAATTGTCTTTGCTGTTGCCATTCATCATACTGACAGTGGGCTTCTTGGAGACAACATCGAAAGGCCAGATGTTCAGGCAATAATGGATGGAATAGTTCGTAATGATGGAAAAATTGAATGGGCTTCAGGTATTGAAACTCTATCAGTAGAATTTTTCCCAATTGAATTAAACGAATTAACAATTGAAGATTTAAAAAATATGGCAAGAGGATTAAGAATCTGGGCAAGGAGTGGAGGATTTTTAGAACAGCACAAGAAAAGGATACAGGCATCTCTTGTTCATCATATTTTAAAACTTTGTGATATCTCAGCCGCATCTGAAAGAAAAGAATATCAGAAAGAAGATGATAAAAACTACTACGGTGGCTGGTTGATGGTGGAAGAGATAAAAAATTATATCAATACTATTTCTAAAAGAAAGAGATTTTCTGACTTAAATGCTGAACTTAAAAGATGGATAGAAATTTTAATAAAAGAATATGACCCTGAAGGTATTTTTCTTTTTGGTTCTTTTGCCCGAGGTGAAATAAGAGATTGGTCTGATATTGATATTATAATAATTAAAAAAACCAGCAAAAGGTTTCTTGACAGGATTAAGGAGGTAATTATGATACTTAAGCCAAAAGTTGGAGTGGACATATTAGTTTATACGCCAGAAGAGTTCAACGAACTTTCTAATGTAAGAACTTTTCTAAAAGATGAAATCCTTGAAAAGGGGATAATGGTTTATGAAAGAGGAAGCAAAAAGATGGTTTGATTTTGCTCTTGAAGACCTCAAGTTAGCAGAACTTGCGATGAAAGAAGAAATCTACAATCAAGTATGTTTCCATTCTCAACAATGCGTAGAAAAGATTTTGAAGGGATATATGATATTAAAAGGTGAAATATATCCAAAAAGCCATAAGCTCGCTGATCTATTATCAAAAATTCAAGACAGCCCCTTTGACCCACTAAAAGATGAGATCCTTTCCCTTGATAGATTCTATATACCAACCCGTTACCCTGATGCACTCCCTGGAACATTACCTGAAGGTTTACCTTCAAAAGAAGATGCAGGGGAAGCTTTAAATACTGCAAAGGCGATTTTTAAACTTATAAAGAGAGAATTAGAGGAGTTTAAATGATTATTCCTTTATACTCAAGCAACCGATTTTTCTGCTCATACTCATTTCATTATGAATTTCTCTTTTGTCTGTTCTGTAACAAAGGGGAAGGAACGCCAAAAGAGAATGAGTAGAATTATTTATGAAGAAGGAACAAACAATATTCAAAGAGGGTGTTATGAAGATAAAAATTAAAACACCTATTTGGACAGGGGATATTGATTTAAAGAGTGATTTACTTCACTCCACTGGAATTATAGGTTCTTTGAGATGGTGGACTGAAGCCATTTTAAGGGGTATGGGTAAATTTGCCTGCGACCCTGCTGGAGATGAACGCGGCCCAGATGAAATGCAATATTGTCCTGCATGTCTTATTTTTGGAGCAACTGGAATCAGGAGACTTTTCAGGCTGGAAATAAGTGGTGGAGAAAAGATATTTGATGGTGGAGCAATTAACATAAAACCTCAAAAAAGAAACAGAGGATGGTATCTGGGAAGTGGTCTTAAAGGAGAAATTGATTTGAACATAACTCCACTGGATAGGGATTTTGATGAAAACCTTGTGCTCGTTCCTTTAGCTATTGCTGCAATGTGGGGTGGCATAGGAGCCAAAACGCAACATGGATATGGAGTTGTGGAGTTGGAAGATAAAGTTGGATTAAGGTTTGAAGACTTCCAAAAGGCATTGGACAAAATCCTTAAAAGTGAACGACTTCAGAAACTAAACATTAAAGAAAGGAACGATACAAACGATGCACTGCCAAATATAAAGGAAATGTTTTTTGCAAAGGTTCAATTTGAGGTTCAGAATAATGACTGGTGGAAAGAGGTTGACGGGATAAAATCCGTCAGCAACGACCAAAGATTAGAGAAGTGGATAGAAACAGGTTCAGTTCCTATTTCTCCTGCGATAAAGAATTGGCTGAGATTTGGCAAACAAATCAAAACTAAAAATTGCAATCTATTACAAGTATCTCCTTTCAGTGAAGTTTCCAACAGCACGACTTCTAATTGGCTTTTCGGTGAATCGAAGGATGATAAGAAATCTGCTTCAAAAATCAATGTCTCATGCGCCTACAGAATTAACAACACAACATGGGAATTTAGAATCTGGGGATGGATACCTGAAAGAGAAAATCCTGAGGGATTTAATAGAAACAATTTTTTGGATAAATTAAAACAAGCATTAAATAGAAATGGCACGATAAACATCCCGTGGACAATTCTTTTCGGAAATAATACAAATAATCATAGACTCAAAGTCTGGCGAGAATTTAACTCTCCAAGAGATACCGTGAAGACAAATGAAAGCGATATTAACAAATATCTACAGAGTCTTTTAGAAGACAAAGGAGGCAGTTGATGAGTTACGATTTTTATGTTGATTTTCAAATTCAAAACAAGCGGGATATAGATGACCTTACTTCAGGTTCCGGAAAATATAGAGGATTAACTGATGTTTTATCAAGAATAATGCTTTTAAATACTGCTTATGGGATAAAAGAAAAATTTCCTGACAGAAGAGACAGACCAAATAAGATAGACCCTAATGTATATGCAAAAGTTGGAGAAGGAGATTATCCATCAGGTCTTAAAGCATTGATTCATTCAAACGGCAATTATAATGACCAGTTAAGATGCAAATTATCCGAGCTCTCTCTTCTTGGTTTAAACTTGCCAATAGAAATTTCAGCACTCCCCGAAGGGATCTGGGTTATTGAATTTCCTATTACCTTGAAAAAACCATTTATATCCAAGGATGATATGCTTCTTTATATCATTGAAAATCCTGTAAGGAAAGACAGAGTATTTGGCGTGCCTTTTACATCTTCAATGACATGGAAAGGGAATCTGAGATGGACAATGATGAAGACTCACCTTGAGCCAATAGCAAATGATCCATCAAAGTTCGCTGAGATACGCTATCAGCATACCCTTTTATTTGGAACTGAGAAAGGGATGGAAGATATGGCAAAAGGATGGACAAAATATCTTGATGATTTATCCCCCAATGCAAAAGATGTTTACAGAAGCAAATTAAAAGAACGGTTTGGTAAAGATGAAGTTCCTTCTCTTACGGGAATGCTCTATTTCTATCCTACATTTTGGGACAGAATAGATTTGGAGGTTATCAATCCACATGACAGAAAGATAAAAACAGGCAAAAATCCTATTTATTATGAAGTTGTGCCTGAAGGTGCAAAGGGATTCTTCAGACTCTTATATTTGCCAATTTACTATTTGGGAGCACCGATTCCTGAATTGAAAAATAAGGTCATCAAAGACCTTAAAGATGTCATAAATGGTTTGGAAGAGATGATGCTAAAATATGGTTTTTCAGCAAAGAAATCCTCTGGGTATGGAGTAATTAAAAATAACTGGGATGAAATAGAAAGCAGATTGGTTATAAAAGAAATATCGGACGCCCACAAGTTTGGTAATTTTGATGAATTGAAACAAGTTGTTGACAAAATAGAGAGGGGGCATAAATGAACAGTCTTCTTAAGAAATTAGAGGATAACAGAACCGCAATCCTCCTTGCGGAGATTGGGGCATACTTACATTTACTTGGAAGATTTTCTGAAGAGTTTATTAAATCTCAGGCTAAAGATGCTACAAATACTAATAGCAATTTTGATTATAAAAATGTATGCAATGTTTCATCTTTTTTTGAGAACACAGGACTGGAGGTTTTACTAAAAAGTGCAGATTGGGAGCCTTTAATAAATATAACTTTGAGTGGTCTTAATGAATTATCAACAAACAAAGTTAATAATTTTTGTGAATTTATTGAAAAACATACATGGAGCGATAACCCACAAGGACTCCTTAAAATACTTGCTGATGCCCATGGAATAGCATCAGGAGTAGATAAGGCATTAGCAGGAAGAGGTCATTCAGGAAAACAAAGAAAGGCATATAATTTCAAGGCTACGGTTTTTGGATATGAAAAAGAAATAGGATTGCTTAAGGCTACAGATTTGGATAATGTGAATAAAGATTATATTAAAAGAGTAAAAGAGGAGTTTTTCAAAGAAATCAAAAGAATTTTGGATAATATACTCCAAAACAAATCAGTTTCTTATGAGAATTATACGGATTTTATTAATACAATCAAAGAATATTTTTCTAAAACCATTGGTGAAACGAGACGATCAATTAATGAAATTTCTCTTTATGATTATGCACACACCATTGCATCTCTTACTAAATCTAATCTGGCCAAGATGATTCTTGATGGATGGTATGAACCGAGAGGGAAATCACAATGGAGAATTTTAAAGATAAATCTGAGTATTATTGAACTTTTGTCAAAGGGCCTAAAAATCAGAGATATTTTTGGTTATAGACAAGAAATAGAAAACGTATTAGACGAAATTAAGAAAACCTTAGAGTTTCATTACCCCTTGGGTAATGAGATCTATCGTGATTCAACTGGTATCTATTTTTCATGCCCCGGTATTGAGGATAAAGACGCTTTAAAGACAGAAATAATTAGTGAATTAAAAAGTTTAAATCAACTTGACTTCAGTTTACAAATTGAGATTTCTGATAAAAGTAGAAGTATGGTCATCTTAGCAAGTGAGAGAGAAGAATCTCTTAAAGAAATTTCCTATCCACATATTAGTTTTGGGAACATAAAAGAAGAATCCATAAGTTCCCAAAAGGATGGAGATAAAGAACTCTGTCCTGTCTGCAGAATCAGGCTCAAATCTTTAAAAATAGAAAGATGCAAAAAATGTGAGGCTCGCTATCAAGAACGTGCACATAACTGGATTTAAGAATCGAAAAGAACAATATGGTTAGATGAAGTATCCGACCATAATGATTGTGTTGCCTTGATAATAGGGCAATTTGACCTGAGAAAATGGCTTTCTGGAGAATTGTTAGACACTCTTGTTTCACAAACTTTTGATGAATGGAAAAACACATGTACAACTAGAAACATACACGTTATTTCAGATTTGGAAAAGGGTTTTGAACAACTATTTAATAACCCTAAAAAGTTTGATAATGACTGGAAAGAAATTTGCAAATCATTTATAGGAAAAAGACCAAATAACTTTATAAGTGATTTCTGGGAACCCATAGCAGAAAGAGATGCAACTGGTAAATCAGCATCACTTACAGACAATTCTGTAAAGGCAAAGCATCTGATTAGACTACTCTTTAGAAAACATCCATCTCTTGCTCGTATTTACCGGATATGGGAAACAACACAGGAATTTATTCAAACTACCATTTTTGAAGGTATCTTTGATAAATATCCTTTTGGCTCTAATACCCCTTTTAATGAGTTAAGAAGAAAAAGGATAGAGATTACTATTGAACCCAGTTCTGGTATTCCTATCGGCGCAACACTGGATATAGACATTGACGGGGTAAGGCTTAGCCCTGTTTGTGTTGATGATAATAAAGGGATTTTCATAACCGAGACTAACCTCCAAATCCTGTCCAATAAGGGGGAAACACTAAATGAGATTGCTCTATGGATGCAGGGAAAAAATATAAAAATAAAAAGACAGAACGATAATAAGTGGCAAGAAGGATATAAAATATCAATGGCTAAGCCGGCAGACGACAGATTTCAGGATTATATACCTTATATAAAAATCTATGAATATCCTGACCAGTTTATGGTTCTTGTTCCTGCTTATGATGCGTTTGATATTGCAAAAAAGATTCTGGAGGAATATGAGATTCAATTTTCAAAGGTAAGAGATAGATTACCGTTTCATATAGGTATCATCGGCTTTCATCGAAGAACTCCTTTATATGTGGCAATGGATGCTGGCAAAAGGCTTATTGAAGCATTTGAAAATAGAGCCACGATAGATGCTACAATTGACTCAATTAAGGAAGATCCAGATCCCAGGTTAGGTAACTATGTAAAAAAACTCACACTAAAATGTTCGAGTTATTCCTCTGTTCCACTTGTCTGGTATATTTCTTATTCTACTGGTGACCCAAATCAACAGGATGAGTGGCATCCTTACATTAGATTTAATGGTAATAACCCCAATAGAGGAAATTACTCCTTTGACTATACTGGAAATGGCGATTATGTAGTTCATGTGAAAGAACTTAAAGTAAATGATTGCATAAAGATTGAAACATCTTATTTTAATCTGTCCTTTCTGGAAAATGCTTCTGACAGATTTAGAATTGGTGATGATAGGTTTAGAATTGGTGACGGTTTAAGACTACTTGATGATATCAAGCGGATGGATGATATTTGGAATGAGATACAGAAGATTGTTAGATCAAAAAAACTCGGAATCTCACAACTTTATGCGTACTGGCAAGAGGTAAAGAAAAGATATGAGGATTACGGAGGGAATTCGGTTTGGGAGAATTTTGTAAAATCATCTCTTATCAATATTTTAAAATTATCCCCAAAAGAGGATAAAGAAGTATTTAATAAACTATTCCAGGCAACCAAGGATGGGTTGCTGGATATTTGCTTACACTGGAACCTTCAGGTAAGGAAAATAAAACCTGCAAAAACACAGGAGGTTAAAAATGAGTGAGAATATGTATGAGATTAAAAAATATTACGCAATAACCCTTGACCCAATCCATATTGGCACGGGTGGGTCAAGGCTGGGAAGAGTGGACTTACCCATAATAAGAGAGCCAGGAACAAATCTTCCAAAGATACCTGGGACGAGTCTCAGTGGAACTGCAAGAGCATATACAGCAATAGCAATAAATAGATATTTGTGGAAAGATGGGGATACTGAATATTCCTGTGCCGGTCGTGGAGGTGACGGTGGTGAAAAACACTGTGGAAAAGTAAATCCTGCCTGTCCAGTCTGTATACCTTACGGTTTCTCCAAGGGAACAAGTTATAGTATGCAAGGACTTGCCCAGTTCTTTGATGCTCATATCCTCTTTTTCCCAGTGGCATCAATGGTTGGTCCTGTATGGGTAACTTCACCTATGGCTCTGGAAGGATTAGGGTTACAACAGAAATTCGAAGCACCTGATAAAGGATTTCATCCACTGGGTGAACAACTTCGAGATAAAGTAAGTTTAAACTTTGGCTGGCTTATGTTAAAAAAAGGCACTGGTAAAGGAGACCTTAATGGATTAGCCCAAGTAGGGATACCCGAGGTGGTTACGCAGAGGGCAGTGCTTGTCCCAGATAATTTGTTTTCTTTGATAGTTAATAGCAATCTCGAAGTAAGAACTTCCGTTAGTATTGACCCACAGACAGGAACAGCAGAAGAAGGTGCTCTTTTTACTTATGAAGCTATTCCAAGGGGAACTATCTTAAAATTTGAAATAGTCTATAATTCGGGAAGAACATTCAGAATTGCGGAAAAGGAATTAAAAACCGAAGGCAATGGAGATGTAGGTATCTCCTGGGTTAAGGCTCAAGTAGAGAAAGGATTGAAACTATTTGAAACACTCGGCATTGGTGGAATGGGGACAAGGGGAATGGGTCGGCTAAAAGTTCTCAATCTTGAAAAGGAGGATTGTTAAAATGGAAAACTTAGATAGGCTCTGTGCAGAATATGGATATAAATTTGCTGAAGAAATTAAAGGGGCTTTCTTTAAAAAAGATGCCAAAGAAGCTGATTCAAAAAAAAGAGATACTGAAGAAGCAGATGCAGAAAAAAAAGATGCTGAAAAAGCAGCCGTAAAAAAAGCAGAATCATTGATAACAAAAGCTCTGGGAGTATTACAGGAACAGGGTCTTTATGCCTTTGTGCTTTTCTGTGAATCAAGAGGGAGCACTGAGAAAGAAGGTGCTGAAGAGATGAAAAAGATAACCAAAGAGTTATTAAAAGATAAACTTAGTCTTATCAGCAATGACGATTTACTTAACGAAATCAGAAAAGACAATGGGCTTGCCTCAAGGCTTGACGATCTTTTGCTTGCTATTCAGGTGCTGGAGAAATCTCTTATTTATGCCAGGTACCACGCAAAGGCTTTCACAAATTCACAAGAAAAAGCTAATAACCAGAATTCCAAAGATAGCGAGGAGCAATAATGAGCTGGAGGCTTTTTAAATGGACATTTCGCTTGAAATCTCCACTTTATATCGGGTTCCACAAGGTAATGCATTTTTACAGGGCAAGACCATATGTCCCTGGGAAACCTCTCTGGGGTGCTTTGACAGCAAAACTCACGCCACTTCTTGGATTAGATGACTATCAAAAAGTTGGAGAGTTTCTGAAAAAGGCGATTCGGCCGGGTTACCTCTATCCCTATATAAAGAGCAGCGAAAAAGGCGAACTGTATTATCCGAAATATACCGAAAAAGGTTTGATGTTTGGTCCACTCCAGCAAAATGAGTTTGAGAAAAAATTTATAAGTTCAACTGCATCTACTGCTATTGAGGCTCAATCCTTTACCGCTGAAGAGGGAATGCTCCACGAAGTTGAATTCATCAGCCATTATACCATTGATGATGGAAAGCCGGTTTTTATGTCCGGGTTTATCTGGGTAAGAGAATTTTCAGAAAATGAAATTTCACTCTCAATAAAGGATGAAGTAATAATAACCTGTAAAGGAAAAGAGGTTGAATTTAAACGCCAATTAGCCAATCGATTGCAGCTCGGTGGCGAAAGAAAGTATGGGTTTGGACTGGTAGAATTAAAAGAGCTCAGTGAAGTCAATAACGCTGGATTTGATGAATTACCCGGGACATGGAGCGAGAAAAATAACGAGGTTTGCATATCTCTCAACAAGGATAATCCTATTTGGTCTCATCTCTTGCACTTTAACAATTTAAAAATAAAGGGGAATATTGAACCATTAGTAGGTAGGGATTGGGATGCAGAGACAGGTGCGGGGAAAAAATTGGAACCACTCGGTCTATGCTGGACTCCTGGTTCAATTTTATGTGAAGATAAAACTTTTAAAGTTGACGAATTTGGCATATGGAGAGAAAAATGACCTTAATCCTTTACACCCCTGCAACTGGTTTTCCTGATTTAGAAGTTAAGATTGCCTATGGACTGGCAAGGGTAGCAATTGAGGCAGGTTATGAACCTGTAATTATCCCAAATGGTGGATTTTACGGGATTAAGATAGAGGGGGAAGTAGCAAAACTAAATAACACTTTTAACATTTTAGCAAAAAGGATTTTAAGTTCTGACTATATTCCTCTCAATACCCCTGGAATTACAGGAAGAAGTGCCAGTACAATACAAGTTAAAGATTCTGAGTCTTTTGATATTGGTATTTTTAGTACAATAGCTGAAATAGCAGAACATAAAAAATCAGAAACATTCTGTAGACACAATGTGAAAAATAAAGTAAGCAATGTTCTTGGTTTTACTGCCTCTGCAACCACAGGTGTTTTATGTAAAAGAGATGGACTTGATATCACTTTTTATCAGAGACAACCACGAAGACCTACCGAGCCAAGAGACATCTGCAAAACCTGTGCACTCCTTGCACTTCTTGGAATGTGGTATGCCTCTTTTATCTTTTCAGTTGCTGATAAAGAAGTAATTGTGATTCCTGTCCCAAATCAAGACCTCTCTGGTTCCAAACTGCAAGAGATATTTGCTTTGCAACACCAGGTAAGAAAAGAATGGTTTAGTCAAAATATTCCTCAAATTCTTATTCCTCTTGTGTTTTTATCCAAAATCCCTTCTTCTGCAGATATTTTAGAAGGATTTGATTTATTTATTGCAGTTTTGAGTCGTCAGCAAGGCTATCATGTTGATGGTATTTATTTAATAGAAATTGCCAATTACTTGGATTTCATAAGTAAGACTCCCTACAATATTGCTACAATTGAAAGGATGGTAAATACTTTCGGAAATAAAAAATTTTCTAAGGATGCGTATGATTCACTAATAGAGTTAAACAATGCACTCTATTATCGTGCAAAAGATTCTTTGCTTAAATTTGCTCGCCTATATGTCTTTGAAACAACTCCAAAGGAGGGCAATTGGACAAATCTTTTATATTTAGATACGGCAAAGTATCTTTTAAAGGAGGTTGGTATGATACCCCAAAATATAATTGAGAATAAGGCATTGCAAAGTCTTGCAAGGACATTGAGATATTTTATTAGAGAAAGAAAATATGGATATGTAGACGACATAAGGAATGCGAGAAAGGATTCAAGGGATTTTGAAGAAACTATCGCAAAGATGTTACGGGAAGGAGAATTGAGAAGGGTACAGCAAGAGCAAGATAGACAGGCAGGGAAAGAAGTTAAAAATTGGATTTATTTACCAAAGGAAGAAGAAATTAAAGAAGTATTCCGACTTGCCAATGAAGATTTTGAATCGACAAAGCTTGCTCTTGTTATGCTTGCTTTTTCATTCCCTTCTAAGGAAACTGAGGAGGATATAAAATGAGGTATAAAGAGAGAATAGAAATTAATCCTGACATCCTTGTTGGGAAACCCATTATAAAAGGAACTCGTATTTCTGTTGAGTTTATCCTTGAACTCCTTGCTAACGGCTGGGACACAGAGAAGATTCTTAAAAATTACCCGCAACTCACAAAGGAAGATATCCTTGCTGCCATCGAATACTCTCTTGAGATTTTAAAAGAAGAAAAGGTCTTTGCTATATGAAATTCCTTGCTAATGAAAATATACCTTTGGAGTTGGTAAAAGAGCTCAAAAACTCAGGCTATGATATATTGAGAATAGATGAATTTAAAAAAGGGATGGAAGACCGCGACGTTCTTGATCTTTCTTTTAAAGAAGATAGAATTTTAATTACCTTTGACAAGGATTTCGGGAAATTGGCAGTAAAAGAAAAGACAAGAACAGTGGGTATAATTTTGCTAAGAATTCAGCCCAAATCTATTCAATATATTAAAGATAGACTCCTTCTGCTTTTTGAGAAAATTAAAGAATTAAAAGGAAAATTTATTGTTGTTGAAGAAGATTTAATAAGAGAGAGAAAACTTAGTAAGGAGTCAACTATCAGGAAATAGGAATTAAACATGAGAGACCTCCTGAGAAGGGAATTTAGAAAAAGAAGGATTAAAGAAGATTCCTTTTGTACAAATTGCATAAATGACTCTTACGAGTTTGTTTACAACTGCTATCATTGCTTTCTTATAACTGCCAAAATTTTTCTTCTTACGCAAAAAGTAAGACCTGAAGTAAAAATTCCATTTTACTACACCTACAGCCATTTGGAAAAGAACATTTCTGAGGAAACTCGAACCTTGCTTAGATATACTCATCTTGACTTTATACTTACCAGATTGTTTTATTACTGGATCTGTGCCAGCATACTTTATAAGCTTTTTTGCATTGGAAAATCTTTTTATATCTCCAATTTCAACCAAAAAGAGACTTGCAAGTTTTGGAGAAATACCTTTTATAGAGTAAATGAGTTTAATTTGTTCTTGTTGGTTTTTATCCAATTTTTCTATAAGCATGTTTTCAAGCTTTTTAATTCTTGGTTCAAGGAAGAAGAGTTTTTCGATGTAGAATATAAGGGTTTGAGAAAGATAGGGGTCATTGACACCGATGGAGTATTTAGCAAGGGAGATAAGTTCTTCAGGGGTGAAAGATGGGGACTTACCTTTTGGTACAGAGGATTTAATGATTTCGGAGATTTCAGAGGGTTTAGCTTTTTTGATATCTTTTGCAGAAGGATATTTAAGGAGGATGTTAAGGAAAGAGTGGGAGTAGATATTGAAGTGTTTTTCAGCTTCTGGGAAGAGAACGGAAAGAGCGTATTTGATTTGGGTTTTTGCGGGAGCAATCATGTTTAAGTTTTTGGATGAGACGGGAAAGGGTACGAAGTTCAGAGTTTTTAGGATAGGATTTAAGGAATCGGGGGTTATTAAGAGCAAAGAGAGAAAAGTTTTTGGCATCTTTTTTGTCTTGTTTAGAGGGGTTGTTAGTAGAGATAAACTCAAAGAATTTATGTACGATTTTAGGGTTAAGGATGAAGGTTTGGATGTTATTTTCGGTAAGGAAAAGATAAAGTGGGATATGAAATCTACCAGAGGATTCCATAACGACAACTGGCTCTGGGAGAGACTTAAGGGTGTTAAGGAGGGATTTAAAGCCTTCAAGGGACATAGGGAGGTTACCGGAAGCAATGGTTTGAGTGGAGTTATTGAGGATGCAGAAATGAAAAGAATCTTTAGAGATATCAATACCTACGTAGTATTGCATTTTGCTACCTCCGATTTAAGATTTTTGAAGCCCCTCACACCATCCTCCCGAGTAGCTGGGGCTTTTTTAGCCCAACCAACTTATTGGGTGTTGAGGGACAGAGGGACATACTCCTTAGGAGGCTCAAAGGCCTACCAAAAATGGAGTCCCTGTCCCTCTCTATTTTGTAAGCTACAACCTTATAATATAACCCAAAAGGTATTAAGCAAAACTTAACATAAAAATTGCAGGAGGTATAAAATGTTAAAATTTGTAACCTTTGCAGTAAAAACCCAGTTAAATGTCCATGACCTCAACAATGAGACAGTGGCAGGTAATGTTACAGACATAAGGATAATAGAATTTCTTGATGAGAATGGAAAACGTATTGAAGCACCAGCTGTTTCAGGCAGGATGCTTAAACACTGGCATTATGAGGGGATGAGGCATTTAATATTAAATGGGCAGTATTCTTTGAGCCAACTATGTGCTGGATGCAAAGTAGGAGAACCTATTAGACCAGCTTCGCTATCTGCTGATAAACTACAACAGATAAAACCTAAAAAACTTAAAGATGAAGAAAAATTTGTTAAAGATTGTGTTATTTGTGATATTCATGGATACTTAATTGCACAAGAGGCTAAAGGAAAAAGTGAGGAGGAAGAATCAGAAACTTCAACAGAAAAAGGAAAACAAAAGGTTCCGCCATTAAGAAGAACTTCGCGGGTAATGTTTTCCTGGTTAATGCCAGTTTTAGGTTATGATACCACTCAGAAACAGGTAATCCATACCCGTGTATCACAACAAGAATCTGTGGCTGAGGGGGAAGGAGCAGCACAAATGATTTTTAACAAATCCTATGCCTCAGGAATATATGCCTTTGTTTCAGCCCTTGATGTGGATAGAATAGGGCTTGTAGAGTTAAATCTGGGAAATCTCAATCCTTACGCAATAAATGATAATGAGCGAAAAGAGAGAATTAAAGTTGCAATTGAGGCATATAGATTGATGATTTCAGGACAAATTGGCGCATCCCTTTCCCATGCCTTGCCCCATCAAAATCCGATTGAGGTCCTTGTAGCGTACTCAGAAACAGGACCCTTGCCATTTCCAGTATCTCCTATGTATTCAGATTATCTTGAAAAAACAATTGGACTAATGCCTGAAGGAACACAATTTTTATACTGGGGAAGTAGTTCACTAGCTGGTGTTACAAAGGCAAACACAATAGATGAAATCTTCAAGAAACTTTTAAGTAAAATCTGATGAAGGCGATTGTATTTACTATCAGGCTTAACTCTCTTTACTCTATCCGTATTCCTTTTACCTGGCAGTCTGCCTTGACATATCCTGTGCTTCCACCTTCCGCTGTAATTGGTTTGATTGCCAATGCTTTACAAAGGTATAAAAATGATAAACATCCCACGGAATATCTTAAAAAAGTGGAAGAAAACATCATCTGGGCTGGCTCAAGGCTTTTAACACCTTGCGCGATAAAAAGCTATATCACCTCAGCTATTACTAAATGGGAAGATACCATCGGTGGAAAATTCACGAATGCTCTTGGCAGGCAGTTTGCCTATTCAAAAAATTTACAAACAGTGGTGATCTTTAAAAACAACAATTCAATAACAAATGAGATTGCTAAAGCGCTTATGACCTCTCCATTAACCTGTGGTGATAGTGAATCTCCTGTTATAATTGAATCTTCATTAGTAATTAAAGAAGTCGAAGAGATAAGTTCTAATGAAATAATTGAAACACTTTTCCCGGTGCCTTTTGTAAAAGATATTGAGATAATAGATGGTGGCGGGCAAGTTTATTTGATGCATGAAAGGTGTCTTAAGAAAGACGAGAAATATCCTTTGAGAAGCTATATTGTTCCAGTAAAAGAAGTTAGAGGAATCTTAAAACCCACAACTTTAAAAGTTAAAGGTGAAAAGTTGAAGGTTTACAAAATCGAAGACATTTCAATCTATCTCGTTAATTTTTTAGAATCTCCAACCATTACTTTAAACACCAAGGAAAAACCAGTTCAAAAAGTAAAAAGAAGGACAAAGAAGAAAAAGTGATTTTAAATACATTCGTTAGCTGTTATTTAAAATAGGTAATTGCTCAATATATTCCACCATGCTATAATAAAGCATGGGGGTGAGAAGATGAACTTAGTAGAACTCGTCAAAATGACCTCTTCCGAAGAGGAAGCGGAGAAGTTTTTAAGAGTAAAGGGTATCCTAAAGACCTTTAACCATTGTCCCTTTTGTGGACACCAAAAGATAGGAAGAGTAAGAAGAAGCTTCTTTAAATGCTACGGATGCAGGAAGGAATGGAGCATAAGAAAAAATAGTATCCTCGAAGGTTTAAAAGTCCCTTTCACTAAATTTATTCTGGCTGTTAAACTATTCATCTTAGAAGTACCTGTTAATAAAGCCTATAAAGAGCTTGATTTAGCCTACAATACTACCCACAAGATTTACAACAGGATTAGGCAATCCATATTTAAGTTTGTTTCAGAGGATGACGAATTTCTAAGTGGAGAAGTAGAGATGGACGAAAGCTATTTTGGTGGTAGAAGGAAGGGTAATAGAGGGAGGGGAGCTAAGGATAAGATTCCAGTGTTTGGGATTCTTGAAAGGGATGGTAAGGTAAAGGTAGAGATAGTGAAGGATGTGACAGCGGAGACTTTGCTAAGAGAAGCAATAAAGAAGGTTAAGAGGGGTAGTATAATATACACGGACAAGTTCAAGAGTTATGATAGTCTTGTGATGTATGGTTTTAAGCACGAGAGGGTAGACAAGAGTATTAAGTTTTCGAACGGGAAGGTCTATATTAATGGCATAGAAGGATTTTGGAGTTATGCCAAGGAGAGGCTTCTTAAATTTCATGGAGTAAGTAGAGAGAACTTCGTGTATTACTTGAAGGAGCTTGAATTCAGGTATAATTTCAGGGCTAACTTAGATGATATGTTGTATAATGTATTTGGTGGGATAAAATGAGCAATCACCAAAAATATTATGAAGGCTAGAACATGGCAAGAAGAATCTTAAAAAATAAGCCTCTTGTAGAGGCTATATTTGAGTTACGGTGGAAACTTCAAGAGCCTGTTCCGGGAATGAAGATAGACCCACATTACAGAATAATAATTGGCAGGATATATGATAAACTTAGCACGGAATATCGATTTCATGAGCAATTACCTACAGCAAGTGTGCCAGATGAGATTGCAGGGTATGTAGTTCAGCATCGGTTCAGGAAAGATAAAGACAAGTGGCCTCTTATCCAGATAGGTCCTGGTATTATCACTGTAAACGATACTGAGGGATATCAATGGGAAGACTTTGAAAAGAGAATTATCCAGGCTGTTAATTCTCTCTTTGAAGCCTATCCTGATTCAAAAGATAATTTGAAGCTCGATAGTGTGGTATTACGTTATATTGACGCCATTAATTTTGATTTCGAAAAGGAAAATATATTCATTTTTTTAAAAGAAAAAATGAAAACAAGTATAAACTTCTATCCGAAATTATTTGAGGGTACTGGCGTAAAAGAACAACCTTTAGGTTTTGATCTGAGAGCTTCTTTTGTTTCTATAAAACCCAGAGGAGCAGTGAATCTGAGATTTGTTCGGGGTAAAATAAAAGAGCAGGACGCCTTAATATGGGAAACAACGGTTCAATCGACCCCTGAAGATGTTCCTGAGGTTAAAGACCAAATTGTCGATTGGGTCAAAGAGGCACATGACTTAACGGATGATTGGTTTTTTAAACTGATAGAGGGAGAACTATTAAGGAGGTTCGAATAATGCCATGTACGATGACTTCTCAGGATGTAAGAACGGAATTCCCTCCATTCCAGAATGTATTTGCGAGCAGTTCAAGGGAAGAAATTAGCCCAGGTGAAATACTGGAAAGGTGGTTCTTAAGTTCAAGGGGAAAGCCCTTTAAAAAACCTTTATTCGTTGTTCCAAACTTCCCATCGATACGGCAAGTTGATTATTCGTCCCCGATAGATCAATTCCGTCAACCTAAAAATGAAATGGTACTTGTTGAAGAGTTCCTTAGAAAAGAAAAAATAAGGGAGATCCTTGAAGATATATCAGATATGATAGATGAAATAATTCACAAAGGAGAGCGTTTTAAAGAAATAGATAAGATAAAGCTGTTGAATAGTATATCGGAAATACTAAATAATTTCACTCCTGAACAACTTAAAATTCCCCGGAATGAGCTCTTCAGGAGAATAAGAAAGGTTATAATACTGGAATCCGTATTTGGAATATTGAACGAATTAAGTCCTCAGGAAATAAAAGATTTCGATGAAATAGTAAAAAGGAGGCCACTGTTTAAATGAAATATGTGCTTGACACAAGCATTATTACAGCTTACTTAAAAGGAGATGAAAGGGTTAAGCAAAAGGTACTACAGGCTGGATTGGAGGGCAAAGAAATCCTTATAAATGGGATAAGTTATTATGAAATCAAGCGTGGACTACTGGCAAAAAATGCCATTAAGCAATTAGAGAAATTCGAGTTGTTCTGTGGGGACCTCGGTTTAGTGCTACTGGATTCTCAGGATATTTTTGATAGAGCGGCAGAAATCTATGCAAGTTTGCAGAAGAAAGGGCAACTTATTGGAGATGCAGATATTTTGATAGCTTCTACGGTTATCACACAAAATTTTATTCTTGTTTCGGACGACACAGACTTCAATAGAATCCAGGGGCTAAAGATCGAAAACTGGCTAAACTAGTCGTGATATAACACTGGCCCCATGTCATATACCTCTAAAAGTTGGTGTTGAGAGGATCATGTAGAAAAGGGCCAGAAAGGAGCCTGACCGGGATCGAAGCAACAAAAACGCAAAGCCAAAGCTTATAGACAGGACGTAAGAACGTACGTTCCCTACGATGATTTAGATCTGATCTCCTGTAAACTGGTTGAGATTGGGTTCGTTAAGTATTTTCCTGTATTAACGATTCCCAGACGACCTTCGTTATGTACGTGATCTTTTTGCCCATCTTGGCATTCTTGTTTGTATACTCCAAATTAAAAGTACAAAAAGGACAGGGGCTGATCAGTTTCTCTGTTTCAGTTTGTTTCAGAAGATTGCACGCAATATCAAAGGAGAGTTCCTTGAATGCAGACCGAATCCCTCCTCCTGAACCGCAACAGAGTGCATGTTCCCTTGAGCGGGGAAGTTCATAAACCTCAACACCACACCATTTTAAAAGTTCCCGTGGTTCCTCTGTGTAACGCTCCACTCTTCCGAGCCGGCAACTGTCCTGGTAAGTTGCTTTGCTTTCTACTTTTTTGAGGAGAGACGTGTCTTTTTTTATTTCACTGTAGATAACCTGAACAACATGAAAAACTTCAAAATGAACTGAACCTAAAACCTCAGGGTAAAAATATTTGAAGCACTTAAAGCAACCGTTACATGGAACAATAAGTCTTGTGACACCGAGTTTTTTAAAGCGTTCCACGTTTTTTTTAAAGTATCGTCTGGCTAATTCAACCTCACCTGACTCGTAGATATAAGTTCCGCAGCACCCTTCGTCCTTAAGGATCATAAAATCTACGCCAAGCTTTTTAAGCACAAGATAGGAATACAGGGCAGCGTCTTTAACAAGGTAAGAAGGAAGGCAACCAAGGAAAAGCAGTGTAGGGGAACGACGAAATTCGAATGGTTCAGGAAGCCACTCAAGCCTTTTTGCCGGATCACCATTTACACTATTTCCCTTTTCCAATATTCCTTCTATAATTTTTTTGTGTACTGGAAGAGGACCTTTTCCATTTTCTACGATCCTGTTCCTTATTTGCGCAACGATTTTGCTTACTTCGATCTTTTCTGGGCAAACGACTTCGCAGGCAGCACATTTTGGACAGTTATAGAAACTTCTTACTTCCTCGTCGCTTATCACGTTCCTCTCAATGACATCCTGAGCCGCCCTTAAGCGTCCCTTTGGAGAGAAAAGGAGATTACCTGTGACTATGTAAGTAGGACATACATCGAGACAGACATCGCAATCCAGGCATTTCTTAATTTGAGTGATCAAATCAGCATCCATCTTTCTGGTTCAACTCTATAACATAAATGGTATCGGAATTCACTCTCTTTTTGGCGTAACATCCTTTTTTCCGTGACAGGATTCAATTCAGGCTGCATGTCGGATAAATTCCTTTCGCGGATGGTGCCAATAGGTATCCCACTCACCATTGAGTTTCAAAAGCCTGAGTCTTAATAATAGTGTACTGCACCCCATTTTTGTGGACACTTTTTAAGGTTTCAATTTGTAGAGGTCTATGCAGCATTTTTTTCCTTCTGTACTATCCCCCGTTTAGACCGGACACCCTCCTAACCAAAATAAGTTGTAGTAATAGCCATAGAGTTATTACTATAATTAACATGCAGGGGGGAGATAACTATGAGTCCGGTGGAGGTAATCACATCGGTTCAAAGAAGGAGACGATGGACCGCTTAAGCAGAAGAAGGCCATGGTTGAGGAAACTTAAAAAGTGGGACGACAGCACCTTATCCATGGTAAGAAAGTCAGACGTCCATCTTAAGGCTATCCATGAAGGTGCCCAAAGGTAAGAACCCGCTATGGGGATTGAGCGATTCACATCCCCATGGCCTAGAACTGTAAGTTTATGACTCCAGTCGCGGCTAACTGTCTCTCCAATGGGGGTAAATTCTGTATATGCAGGAGTGTTTTGTAACAGGCAGCAGATACGGGAAGGACTTAATTATCTATCCCCTGTTCAGTACCTGAAGCAGTTTTATATCATGGGGCAGGTAGCATGAGTAAAGTTTCGTGTCTATTATTGGCATCAGGGGTCAGTGACATTTCAAACTTAGAATAGGGTAGAACATTCACATTTGAAATAACAGAAAAAATTTCCCCGACGTGGTTACCATTTTGGAATGTCCCGTTAGCAGACTATCCTCCAAAAACAACGAAGGAGGATAGGAGATGGAAAGAGTATTGATCACGGACATGATAAGTTGCCAAATGACGAGGAATAGGGTCATATGAGGCAAACAACCGTTTTCTTAAGCAAAGGAAAGAATAAACGTAGAGATTTGCATTGTATCAAACTAAGGCAGGAAACGCTACGTAAGATCTAAATGGACTCATCCCAGCATAGATGGATAGAAAGGACCAGGGACTTGGAATGATAGACGATTGGCACGATATGTCCTTTAGGAAGGCACCTAAGGAACGTTTACAAGGATAATACGATAGTTGCTACCAATCAAATGGGATAAGAAGTTTCAGTGGTAAATGGGTTGAGGTCCTAGAACATGAACGTGGAAAAATTCTTGTCCTCTTTCATGGCAAAAAGGTATGCTTTTTCGAAACTCAAGATAACCGCTATCTTACAAAGAGAAGCGAAGATATCCTACTCCGAAGGGAATACCCTGCCAGAGATGTGACATCTCGAAGTGGGAGTAAGTGTGACATTGAGATTAAGGACAACAGTAAACAGCAAATTCCTGCTCGGCCCACAGATTCGATTCGACTCCTGCGACTGGATGGACAACATTGATCGAGGACTGACGAAAAATATCCACGTAGTTGTTTGAAATTAACTTTAAAATACATCTGTCAGCCATTAAACAGCCCTCGCATCAAGTCAAAAATAACCCCTCTCACGGCTCGCTGTTTGTAAGGAAGGCTTTCTCGATCAGGAATGCTCTTCCTGATCGCATCTGCAGCCAAGTCCGCTATGTTCTTAACAAGGTAAAAGTCAAACTTTCCATGCGAAAGCAAGGTCTCCATGATATCAAAAGGAATATCCAGTCTTATAGGTATTTTTCCTACCGCACCCAGAAATAAGTGCACCTCTTTTAGGTAACCGTCTTCGTGCTTTACTACCAGAGCCCCATTTATCCTTGCGATACTTAAAGCATTCCTTCTTCCGAGCTTTACGAAAGTTCCTTTGGTTTGAACTTGGTCCGAAATAGGAATTACGATAGCTTTTATGAGGTCGTTTTTCCTTTGTATTGAGCTTTCATTTAAATACTCGAGCACAGATACTGTACGTTCACTGTTTTTATGCACTAAAATTATAGACGCTCGGTGAGCGCAGAGTCCTGGAAGCGAATCTCCTGCCGGAGATGCAGTTGCTATGTTTCCCCCTATGGTCGCGATTGATCTAATTTGGGGCGATCCTACCTGGGATGCTGCTACTTTCAGTGCTGGCACGTATCTTTCAATCTCAGGAGATTTTTGTAAGCGAGCAAAAGTCACCGCGCTCCCAATGTGAATCTCGTAATTACGGATTTCAATTTTATTAAGCTCCGGTATATCGGATATATTTAAAACAATTTCTGGCTTAATCCTGCCCCTTCTAAGGTCGGGAACGAAATCTGTTCCGCCGGCCAAATATGTAATTCTGTCGCCGAACATCTGGATGAGATTGGAGAGTTCCTCAAAATTTTTAGGCTTAATATACTTGAAATTAATCGGCATCCATCCCCCTTTCAAAAGACAAGATATTTTTCTAAATTTGTCCGTTCTACCAGATCTTCTGGGGGATGAGCTTTCGAAGCAAACGGACGGTCTAGTGGTTTAGTTGCGTCAATGATCATACCGGATCCTTTTATCTCGTGCTCTAACGAGGGGTCCAGAACCTGCCCTTGAATTCCCTTCAAGATATTAATATCTTTGTCAGGCTGCACTCGAGTAGAAATGGCCCATAAGACTTGCTTCGAGTTGCCAGGATCAATGTCTTCGTCGACAAGGACAACCATTTTTATAAAATTGCTTAAACTTAGGGCAGCCATAGCGGCTCTCAGCTGTTCTCCTTCAGCATTTTTCTTAAGACTGATAGCCATGGTGTGAGGTGTTCCCAGGTCTAACCATGCAACGTCAATAACGTTAGGAAGCACAGACTTTACGTTAGTAAAGATGTCCGCCTGTATAGGATAATGCGCGTACAGATTATCTTGGTGGCCAGCAAAAACATTGACGATTATTCCATCTTTGCGCGCAATAATTGACTTTGCCTCAATCAACCACGACAACCGTTGTGGACCTGTGTATCCGGTAAATTCCCCAAAGGGTCCTTCTATGGTCCTCTTGTATTTGACTATCTCTCCTTCTATAACAATTTCAGATTCCGCAGGGATGAGCAAGTCTTCACCATAAGTTTCTGATGCTGTAACCTCTACCCCCTCACCTAAAATGCCCCCGGCTACCCTGTATTCATCATCGATCATCTTTGTAAGTCCCGCACCCGCCAGAAATAAAGCTGGGTGATGACCGAGCACAAGCGCGACTGGTAAATTCCTATCTTTCCTTTCAGCTATCATAAAATAGCTCCAAAGGTGCCGGGGAGACATCCAGATTCCCAGGTGAGACTTGTCTATTATCATACATCTATTCCAAGATAGATTGTATCTTCCCGTATCAGGGTGCCTAGCAATAACCAGAGGGGTAAGATAGGGTCCACCGTCCATTTCGTTTATCCTTGGCACCGGCAGTTTATAAAGATTAACGTCGCGACCCTTCCAAATCACTTCTTTGACCGCCGGACGATGCTTGACAACAATTACATCCTTTGACAAACTTTGTCCGTTCATATATCGATTCATTATTTCAATCCTACTTGGATCCTTCAAGCCTAAGGCAAGACCAATCTTTTTAAGGCTTGCGAAGACGTTCATGATGAGCCTAAAAGATGTTGGCTCCCCATTTAAATCGGATAGGTTTTCGAAAAGAACGGCTGGATACCGTGATTTTCTTTCCAGGATCTCAAGAATTACGGATGCCTCAAATTTTGATGGTGATATGGTTTGCTTGACCCTCAACAGTTCATCTGAGTATATCTGCTCTATCTCCGAAATCCAGTTTCGAAGATTTTTTCCCATGACTCACTCCTTGCTTGGAATGTACAGGATTTCACCAACTGTTTCCTTACTTATTGGTTTTTGAATCCTGGTCAGAACCGATGTTGATGATATAGGTTGCAACTGGCTCTGGTATTCTTTGTAGCTTATGTATTTTCCGCATCCAGGACAATGTAGTGGAAACCTGTTATCAGTCAGCAATGTCTCGCAGTAAAACTGTTTACCACATTTTGTACACTTTATGAACACCAGTTTCATAAGTCCTCCTCTACTCGTTCTAATCTTTTCGTTACTTCTTCCAAGCTGAGCGGAAGATTGAAAACCTCCACGCCCAAAGCCCTCGATACAGCATTGGCGATGGCAGCAGCGGTCGGAATTAGTGCAGGTTCTCCTATCCCTTTCGCACCGTAAGGTCCCTCACTGTCTGCGAAGGGTGCAGTTAAAACCTCTATTTCAGGGATATCCATAGACGTTGGTACTAAATATCTGTCAAAATTATTGTTCGTTATAACACCTCGTGACAGCCTTATTTCCTCTGTGATCCCGTACCCTATACCCATGATTATTCCACCCTCCACCTGACCCTTGAACAATGATGGGTTTATAATTGTGCCCGCGTCATAACAGGCAATTACTTTTTGCACTGTTATCTTTCCCGTGTAAATGTTCACCTTAACCTTAGCACATTGAACCCCGTACGTGTACGATGCATACGGACTGCCCTGCCCACTATCATCAAGGGAGGTAACAGGGGGGTTGTAAACTTCTTCTATTACGAATTCTTTACCCACTTTGTCCACGAATTCTCGCAGCAAAATCGGCGGAGCAAATTCAGTGAGAAACGCCAGCCCCTCCTCTGTTTCACCGATTCTAACGGTGTTGGAAGCCAAAGAATAAGGTAATTGCTCAATATATTCCACCATGCTATAATAAAGCATGGGGGTGAGAAGATGAACTTAGTAGAACTCGTCAAAATGACCTCTTCCGAAGAGGAAGCGGAGAAGTTTTTAAGAGTAAAGGGTATCCTAAAGACCTTTAACCATTGTCCCTTTTGTGGACACCAAAAGATAGGAAGAGTAAGAAGAAGCTTCTTTAAATGCTACGGATGCAGGAAGGAATGGAGCATAAGAAAAAATAGTATCCTCGAAGGTTTAAAAGTCCCTTTCACTAAATTTATTCTGGCTGTTAAACTATTCATCTTAGAAGTACCTGTTAATAAAGCCTATAAAGAGCTTGATTTAGCCTACAATACTACCCACAAGATTTACAACAGGATTAGGCAATCCATATTTAAGTTTGTTTCAGAGGATGACGAATTTCTAAGTGGAGAAGTAGAGATGGACGAAAGCTATTTTGGTGGTAGAAGGAAGGGTAATAGAGGGAGGGGAGCTAAGGATAAGATTCCAGTGTTTGGGATTCTTGAAAGGGATGGTAAGGTAAAGGTAGAGATAGTGAAGGATGTGACAGCGGAGACTTTGCTAAGAGAAGCAATAAAGAAGGTTAAGAGGGGTAGTATAATATACACGGACAAGTTCAAGAGTTATGATAGTCTTGTGATGTATGGTTTTAAGCACGAGAGGGTAGACAAGAGTATTAAGTTTTCGAACGGGAAGGTCTATATTAATGGCATAGAAGGATTTTGGAGTTATGCCAAGGAGAGGCTTCTTAAATTTCATGGAGTAAGTAGAGAGAACTTCGTGTATTACTTGAAGGAGCTTGAATTCAGGTATAATTTCAGGGCTAACTTAGATGATATGTTGTATAATGTATTTGGTGGGATAAAATGAGCAATCACCTTAAAATAAGCCCCACTGCTACCCTCATCTGGTATTACTACATCTGCCATCGGGAGGTATGGCTTATGGCGAGGCAAATTACTCCATGGCAGGAAAATCCCTTTATTGAGATTGGAAGGCTTATTTCTGAGGAATCCTATAAGAGGGAAAGGAAAGAGATTCATCTTGAAAACATTGTGATTGATTTGTTAAAAACTGAAGGCGAAAATCTGGTGATTGGCGAGGTCAAGAAGAGTTCACGATTTGAAAAGAGTGCAAGGATGCAACTTGCCTACTATCTCTGGAGATTAAAACAGCTCGGCATTTCTGCAACAGGTCAACTCCTTTTCCCCAAAGAAAAGAAAAAGGTTACGGTAACCCTTACAGAAGAAATTGAAAATGAGCTTTCTACTGCCCAAAAACAAATAAAATCAATAATTCAAATGGAGACACCCCCTTCTCTCAAGAAGATAAAATTCTGCTCAAAATGTGGGTACAAGGACTTTTGCTGGTCATGAAGAGGACGATTTACATATTCTCGGATGGAGAGTTAAAAAGAAAGGAAAACACCCTTTATTTTGAAACAGAAGAGGGCAGAAAGTATATTCCAGTGGAAAACACATCAGAGATTTTCATATTTGGTGAGGTAACCATTAACAAACGCCTGCTGGAGTTTCTGACAGAGAGTGAGGTGGTTTTACACTTTTTCAACTACTATGGCTATTATGTGGGCTCATTCTATCCAAGGGAGCATATGAACTCAGGCTATATGATTCTTAAACAGGCAGAGCATTATCTGGATGAGACAAAGAGGGTTGCCCTTGCAAGGAAGTTTGTCAATGGAGGGGTGGAGAATGTCAAAAAGGTATTAACCTATTATCAGAATAGAGGAAAAAATCTGGAGGGGTTTATAGAAAAGATAAATTCCCTCAGTGAATCTTTACCCAGTTGTAACTCAACAGATGAGCTAATGGCAATTGAGGGTAATATAAGGGAACAATACTATTATGCCTTTGACATGATTCTTGACAACGAGCACTTTATATTTGAAGGTCGCACAAGGAGGCCCCCCAAAAACCGACTGAACGCCCTGATTAGTTTTGGAAACTCAGTGCTTTATACTGTTTGTCTTAGCGAGATTTACCATACCCATCTTGACCCCAGGATAGGCTTTTTGCACGCAACTAATTTCAGGAGATTTTCACTGAATCTTGATGTGGCTGAGGTATTTAAGCCCGTTATTGTGGACAGGGTTATTTTTACCCTTGTGAACAAAGGCATCCTCAAGCCACAACACTTTGAGCAGAAACTTGATGGCATTGTCTTAAACGAAAAAGGAAGGGAGCTTTTTGTCAGGGAAATGGAAGAGAGGCTGAAGAGCACATTCGAGCATAAAACGTTGGGCAGACATGTATCATACAGGCAACTCATCCGCCTTGAATTGTACAAAGTGGAAAAACACCTGATAGGCGATGAAGAATACAAACCATATGTAACGCACTGGTAAATGCGGGTGATCCTTGTTTACGACATAAACGAAAAAAGGGTCGCAAGGGTTCTTAAGACTTGCAGGAAGTATCTTTACTGGGTGCAAAACTCTGTTTTTGAAGGTGAAATAACGGAAGCAAAACTCGAAAAATTGAAAGCAGAACTGAAGAATATTATTAAGGAGGATGAAGATTCGATTATCATATACACGTTCCGAACGGCCTGGTACACTGAAAGACAAACAATGGGAATTAAAAAGGGTGGGGAAGAAACGATTCTATAAAATTTCGTCTACCTTCGATAATGTAAGATCTCCTGGAGATAGACGAAACGGATTCTATTGACAGGCAATATTTCTTTGGTATAAAGTAAGTAATAAGTCTTGCTCTTTGAAAACCGAATATGGTTGATTTTATTATAAAAAAATGGGTTGCGAGCCTACCTATGAGGAGTTGAAACTTCAACGACAACCGATATCACCGCCCACGGATTCAGGGTTGCGAGCCTACCTATGAGGAGTTGAAACTCTCATGACTCTTTTTGCCCTTGATGACTCCCTTCTTGTTGCGAGCCTACCTATGAGGAGTTGAAACTGCGCACATTGTTCTGCCGCCACGCAGACTTGTACCGTTGCGAGCCTACCTATGAGGAGTTGAAACTCACAAGTATTAAAACAGAAGGGAAATGGTACAGGGGTTGCGAGCCTACCTATGAGGAGTTGAAACTTCTTCCATTCGATGTTGATAGAGAGTTCATAACAGGTTGCGAGCCTACCTATGAGGAGTTGAAACAGGGACGAACCTGTAAAATTCGAGACAGACGGCAAGTTGCGAGCCTACCTATGAGGAGTTGAAACACTTCTCTTACAATAAATCGATTTGGGCATAACAACGTTGCGAGCCTACCTATGAGGAGTTGAAACCAGTCTCGAAAAAAGCAACGTAGCCTACAATAGGTCGTTGCGAGCCTACCTATGAGGAGTTGAAACTGCTCCCAATATTTCTGTCTTCCCATCTCCAATTGGTTGCGAGCCTACCTATGAGGAGTTGAAACCTTTGCATTACTTTTGTATTACTCATTTTTTTTTGTGTTGCGAGCCTACCTATGAGGAGTTGAAACGTCATTACCGCCTGCATAGCATCAAAGAAATATCCGGCGTTGCGAGCCTACCTATGAGGAGTTGAAACTATCTTTCCCCTCGACCGCAGGAAGCGGGCAAACCCCGGTTGCGAGCCTACCTATGAGGAGTTGAAACTGTTCACCTGTAGCTAAGTTTAATTCTCGTATTGTAAGTTGCGAGCCTACCTATGAGGAGTTGAAACATTTTTTTTGGGTGGTGTGGCTGGAGACTCTGAATCGTTGCGAGCCTACCTATGAGGAGTTGAAACTGATCTTGAGGCAGACGGGAGAGAATATTGCTTTTGGTTGCGAGCCTACCTATGAGGAGTTGAAACGCCCTTTCAGTAGCGACCTTCACACCAAAAGTTTTGGGTTGCGAGCCTACCTATGAGGAGTTGAAACCCGGTACAGATAGACAGGCTGTCAAGGGCAATGAAGTTGCGAGCCTACCTATGAGGAGTTGAAACAGATCTGGATTCTTCATGAAGAGTTTTTCCATTGAGTTGCGAGCCTACCTATGAGGAGTTGAAACTCGCTTTCGTCGATTGTGCGTGTGTTATAATGGTAGTTGCGAGCCTACCTATGAGGAGTTGAAACTTGCAGGTTCTGGTACAAACCCACCTCTTTTCAGGTGTTGCGAGCCTACCTATGAGGAGTTGAAACAATTGCAAGCATTTCCTGGTGAGCCTGAGCATACTCGTTGCGAGCCTACCTATGAGGAGTTGAAACTGTTTGAGAACCGTGTGTTTTTTCTGATAATTCACGTTGCGAGCCTACCTATGAGGAGTTGAAACCGCTATTGTATACTTGTAGTTATACGACGTAATACAGTTGCGAGCCTACCTATGAGGAGTTGAAACCTTGAATATGCGGTATGTTTAACTCACGATAAAACGTTGCGAGCCTACCTATGAGGAGTTGAAACTTCTGTTCAGCTCCTCCTCCCTTCTAAGGGTGATGTGTTGCGAGCCTACCTATGAGGAGTTGAAACGTTCAAAGCCATACCTTTTTAACACATCGCTTATGAGTTGCGAGCCTACCTATGAGGAGTTGAAACTAGTGACCGTGGACACTTCAGGATCAATCACAGACACGTTGCGAGCCTACCTATGAGGAGTTGAAACCATCATCTTCCATTTTTTTTCCTCTAAAATCGCATAAGTTGCGAGCCTACCTATGAGGAGTTGAAACAAATCACAAGAAGGGGTAAGGAGGTTCCGGTACCGGGTTGCGAGCCTACCTATGAGGAGTTGAAACTGTTGCAACAAATACTGCAATATTAAAGCTGTTTGGAGTTGCGAGCCTACCTATGAGGAGTTGAAACTAGTGACCGTGGACACTTCAGGATCAATCACAGACACGTTGCGAGCCTACCTATGAGGAGTTGAAACCATC
>Ga0080004_1128671_pt1 | contig 33355 bp, 37 predicted proteins | sample WasSprMetagenome_FD_69207 | JGI IMG/M metagenome (GOLD analysis project Ga0080004, IMG submission 69207) | Sulfidic aquatic microbial communities from Washburn Spring, Yellowstone National Park, USA - WS (SPADES assembly) (version 2) | ecosystem: Environmental > Aquatic > Thermal springs > Hot...
CCTTCCGACTGTTCTCTGGGTCCCTTCCTTAAGTATAAGCACGGGGGTACCTTGCAGTACAGCCATCCAACCACCTCCTTACAGAGATTGGTGGATAGGTATTTCTATATAAACTTTACGCCAGATACAGAATTCGGATATTTTTGCCGATCTGAGCAAAAGGTTTTTAAACCTGTCCTCAACATTAACGAAATCGAAATAGAGGTGTACAAATTGAGAGAATTTGGAGGATTTGAAAGGAAACCACCAGTGCAGGTTGGAGATGTAAGATCGGTGAGAATTGAGGCTTTGGGAAGCAGCGGGGATGGAATAGCAAAAATCAACGGTTTTGTTGTTTTCGTTCCCGGTGTGAAAGTAAACGATGAAGTGAATATCAGAATCACCAAAGTTTTAAGAAAATACGGATTTGGCGAAGTCGTGGACTAAAAGGTTGGCCTAACCAACCTTTTAGGAATTTTTATTTTTTAACCAACTCGGCAATCTCCGAAAAACCCACTTAACAAGAATTTTCTCTCCTAAAATCCCGTATCTGCTCATTTCTCCCTTTGTGAGCTCATAGTCTATATCGTGAAGCAGTCCAAGCCTCCACCAGACTTCTTCATCCTCATTAAGCTATCTTGCAGTCTCGCGCATTATTGCTGCTACGGCAATGGAATGCTTTAGTGAGCTACTCCACGACTGAAGTCGGAGCTTCCGGCGTTAAGGGATGCTTTACGCCCCTCCCCTCATCTGCCGGTTCAAAAGCCAAGCTCCCCATCCCATGCCTCTCGTCAAGGCATGGGCTATGTTTATGCATGCGTTCAAATCCCTATCGTATTCCATCCCACACTTCGGGCATCTGAATTCCCTTCCGCTGACCTGGGCACCCATTTTTATAAAGAATCCTCGTTAACGTATTTCCTTAATACTTCCAACCTATAACTGCCTTAACTCGACTTCCATTTTTCCCAAATCGAGAATCGCAAATCTGCCCCAGTTCACGGGGCCGGGATTGACTGCAACTCTCTCATCTTTTAAGACTCCAAAGCTTTCGTGCACATGTCCGCTGAGTACTATCTGAAAATTTTTGAGATGTCTCCTTATAGCCTCACTTCCTATGTTCTCTCCGTATTTGGTCCTGTCTAGTATACCCTTTGCAGGGCAGTGAGTGACAAGAATGTTAAAGTCCGAAAACCTGAAATTTTTCAGTATTTCTTCGTAGTCTTTTTCGGTGTACTCTGAAGGGGTTCCAAAGGGAGTTGTCAGAGAACCTCCAATCCCGTGAACCGTTATTTCTCCCAACTCAAGGCTTTTGCCATGAATGAAACTTATTCCATTGAGCCCGTAGTTAAGAATTTCTGCGTTATCGCAGTTTCCATGAACAGCATAGCATTCCGGGGCGTATTTTGAAACTATTTCATCAATCGAAATTACATCTTGCTTCCTGAAGTGAGTTAGATCTCCGGCTATTAGCAGAAGATCGAAATCAACTTTTTTCAGAATCTCTTCGAGATACCTGACATTTGAATGAATGTCCGAAAGCAAAAGGAGCTTCATACAACGAATATTTCACCGTTCTTTGGAGCAAATGCATCTACACCCAAATTCTCTCTTATCCAGCTTGCAAATTCATCACATTTTTCTCCGTGCATCGTGAAGACAACTTCTGCTCCCTTGTCAACGGCAATTTTTACAAATTCTTTGAGCTGTTTATCGTCGGCATGCGCCGAGAAGTCATACTGCTCCACTTCCATCTTCAGCTTCACAACCCTCGTACCAAGGTTGATCATCCTGTGCTTCAAAGCCATGTCACCGTTCGTACCCTCCACCTGGTAGCCCGTGATAAGCAATCGGGACTTTGGATCGTCATAAACTCTCGAGATATAGAAGATCGCTGGTCCTCCGTTCAGCATTCCCGCAGTAGTAACAATAACGGCCGGCTCTCTCAGCACGTCCTCTCTCTTCTTCCATTCAACCCACTCAGCATTTTTGAAGGCCTTTCTTAGGGCCTTCGGATCTTTTATATAGTCAGGATGCCTTTCCAAAATCTTGAACACATCCTTCCCCAGTCCGTCAACGTATGGGGTGATTCCGTAGCTTTCCAAGATCATCAGGACTTCCTGAGTTCTGCCTACTGCAAAGGCGGGTATTATAGCATGTCCTCCACGTTCAACTGTGTCAATAACGCTTTCAACAAACTTCTTCTCTAGTTCTTTCCTATTCGGATGCTCCACTCCATAGTACGTGCTCTCTATTATGAGTATATCTGACTCGGGAAAGCTCGTGTCGGCTTTTTCAAGTAATCTCGTTTCTTCAAGCTTTATGTCCCCAGAGTAAAGGACGCTAATTTCATTTCTTAGATGGACTATAGCACTTCCCGGTACGTGCCCAGCGTTGAAAAATTCAACTTCAAAGTCTGCAATTTCTATCGGCTCATTGTAGCCAATCTCGTTGCAATTGCTTTCAAACTGTCTCAGCTCTTTTTTGGAGAAAGGAGGGGGTTGCATCACATTGAGTGAATCATAAAGTAAAACCCGGGCCAGATCTATGCTCGGGGGGGTTAAATATACTCTCGGATCGTAGTACATCAAATTTGGTGCAAATCCTACATGATCCAGATGCGCATGGGATACTATGATCACTTTAGGCGTGTATTCCAAAGGAAATTCAGGGGGCGAAGATGGTTTTATGCCATAGTCTAGAACTAGAGAGTCAACTGCCACCGCAGACCTCCCGACCTCTCCACAGCCTCCGAGGAACTTTATCGTTGACACCTCATTTAATAAGGGAGATTGAAATATATCTCTTTCGTTTGACTAGTTCGATTGACATTATGATTCATTAAAAATTGACCAACAGAAAGCTAGCCTCGCCCTCAGGGCGGAAGGAGGTCAGTCATTAGAAATATGGAAAATCCTTTATATAGGGTTTATTAATTTTTACACGGCCAAGGTGCTGACCTCCTCCCCGCCCTGAAGGGCGAGGGTTCCTTCAGGGCGGTTCGGTTCCCCGCATCTGTTCGGGGCTACATCTGTCATCTGCGGGGCAGACGGGGCGGTCAGAGGTCCCCCAGATATGGGCTCCAACTGCTCAAGAGCCCTCTTCTCAATGTTCAGGACCGCTATCCTGTCTCTATCCTCCTCCAGGCCACACCCAGGACACTTGAGCTGTCTGTAGCCGTTCTCCATCAGTCTAGAACTGCAGTTGGGACAGATGGACGACGTGTGCTCAGGCTCTACTGGGATTATTGGGACTCCCAGCTTCTCGCACTGCCAGTCGATCCAGAATGAGAGCTTCCTGTAGCTCAGGATCAGCAGGGCGGCTTTATGATCCCTCGGCAGCTCTCTCAGCTTTTCTATTAGGCCCGTGAGATCTTCTCTGGCGACCGCGTACTAATGCCGTCTGGCAAGCTCTGCTATCTCGCGCGAGACCTTCTTCGCCCAGTCTTCTATGATGTTGCGGGCCTTTCTGTGGAAGTGCCTGGCCCTCTTGAAGATGCTCCTCCTCAGCCATGCGTTGTGTCTCGCAGAAGAGTACTTCTGCTGCAGCTTTTCAGCGAGTTTTTTGTAACGAAGCGCTCTCCCTATGGCAGTCTCCCTCCTTTCCTCTATCATGCCGTTGCCGAAAACGATCTCCTTCTCGTTAACGTCGACTGCCAGAACGCCTTTTGGGGCGTGCTTCGAGGGCTTCGGGACTCGCCTGAAGATCATGAGGAAGAACTTGCCTTCCTTGTACATCAGCCTAGCCTCTCCGCTGGGGTATTGGTCGTACCTCCTGTCCCAGCCTGCTATTCTTAGCCTGTAGCCTCCCAGGACCTCGACATAGTTGCCTTCGATTCTGTAGCTCAGGCTTGGCGTCAGCCAGAGCCTCAAGGTCTTCGCCTTCGGCATCGTCCCTTTGTTCGGATTGCTGAGCCAGGACTTGGCTATTGAAAGCGCTTCCCTATAGCAGTCCATAGCTATCCTAGAGGGCAGGTGGAAAGCCTCCTTGAGCTCTCGGTAGAGGAGCGCATGAGCTTTAGAAAGCGATGTGGCCTTCTCTCCGATGATCTTCTCGACTGAGTGGTTGAGCGCGTCTCTGTACCTCTTCAACAAGTCCACGGGCTCTTCCTCGCACTCGGGCTCGGGCCTAACCCTCACTACCCGCCATGTGATTGCACTTAGGGCACTTGAGCTTCGTCATGCGCTGGCTACTAGTTGCTAGCTACTAGAGCCTTTATAAGCCTTTCCTGCCATCCCCGCCCTGAAGGGCGAGGCTTTCAGGTGGTAAAGATTCCCAGTTGTAAAAAAGTGAGAAGGAATATATACCCTCACAGGATCGCATAGAAAAGGTGATTGCATGATCTCAAACGGTGACTTCGTTAGGCTCAGTTATACGGCCAAACTGGAGAGTGGAGAAGTCATAGACACCACTAGCGCTGAAGTTGCAAAGAAAAGTGGGATATTCAATGAAAACACGAAATACGAGGATATCTACGCTGTTGTCGGCGAAGGTCACGTGCTAAAGGGGCTTGATGAGGAACTCCTAGGCAAGGAGGTTGGATACAAGGGTGAAGTCAAAATTCCGCCCGCAAAAGCTTTTGGAGAGTACGATCCCAACAAAAAGGACTCTTTCAGCATAACAAAATTCAGGGAGAGACCAGAAGTAGGACAGCGGGTGAGAATCGGAGATAAACTTGGAACTGTAGAGAGAATAGTTGGACGCAGGGTGATAGTGGATTTCAACCATCCCCTTGCAGGAAAGAACATAGTATTTGAGTACGAGATAAAAGAAAAACTTGAGAAGATCGAAGACAAGCTCAGGGCCCTCTTTGTTATCCATACCGGCGTAGAACTGAAAAATCTAAGAGTTGAAGGTGATAAAGCTGTTGTAGAGGTTCCAAACGAGACTTACTTAAACCAGCTTTTCCTCCTCGGACGTTACAGGGTTGTCAGGGACGCTTTCAGACTGCTAAATCTCAAAGAGATCCAGATAGTCGAAAAATTCGAGAAAAGAGCTGAAGAAGAAAAGAAGGTTGAAGAGAAGGTGGAAGAACAAAAAGAGGCTCAAAAAACTGAGTCGTAGAGGATTTCGATTAGATCAACCACCTTTAGCTCAGCTTTTTTCACCTTTGCAGAATCCTCCAGCATTACCAAGCAGAAGGGGCACGAAACTGCCAAAAAATTCGCTCCTATCAGCAGAGCTTCTCTTATCCTTTCATGCGACGGCCTCCAAACAAAATCTCTTACAATTCCCCCGCTGCCACCTCCGCAGCAAAGCGATAGCTCCTTGATTCTCTGCATCTCAACGAATTCCACGCCTGGAACAGCCCTTAGCAGTTCTCGTGGCTCCGAGACAATATGGTTGTATCTTGACAAATAGCAGGAGTCGTGGTACGTTATTCTGCCCTCAAATGGCTTTGCGAACCTCAACTCGGCACTCTGGACTTTTTTCAGCAGAATCTCCGTGATATGGTATGTCTCGATACCGTAGTGGTTCTTGAAAGCATTGTAACAGTGAGGGGAGATCGTGATTATCTTTTTCACCCCAAAACTCGAAAATCTGTTAAGGTTGTCTTCTCTGAGCATTTCAAACAGTCCTTGCTCTCCCAGGGCCCTTACATCGTTTCCACAGCAGTTCTCTTCAGGAAGAATTGCAAAGTCAACCTTTGCAGCTTTCAGCAACTCTACAGCCTTATCAGCGACCCTTTGAACTCTTTCATCATAAACAGAGCATCCAAGAAACAAGAGATATTCAAAATTTCCCTTTTCAGCTGTTTTAGCATCAAAATCGGGCCTTTTCAAAGCTCCAAACGGATTCCGAAACTTCTGAATGTTCTCGAGCATGTCCCTGAGTTCCTTCGGCAGCGAGCCTTTCTCCAACATTTCGCTTCTTGAGCTGACGATGGTCTCAACTAGCTTTATTCCCCTCGGGCATCTCTGCTGGCAGATCAGGCAGTTCGTGCAGTTCCAGAGATCGCTGCTCCAGAAATCCTGATTGCTCAGAAACCTTGCAATTGCCTTTCGCAAATTCATGTTGTATCTCATGCTACAAGATGATGAACAGACACCGCACTGGATGCATGCTGAAAGGGATGAGAGCATGAATTTTCCTCACAACAGAAGGATAAAGATTTAACTATTTGATATAGGTCTTAAAAATTAAAATCCAAATGCTGATTTGATCAATTCAAGAACGTTTATGCCGTTCTGTGCGAGGATCAAGTTTAGCACGGCTCCAACAATAGCCCCTGCAACGAGTCCTGCTATCGCTCTTATTTTAACGATCAGAATAACTGCTATCACCAGAAGCACAAGCGTTGAAACTGCACTTATATCCCTCAGCGTTTCTTCAACTTCAATAAGGATGTTTCCCAAGAGGCCTAAAAGTGTAGTTATCGTACTCATTCCAAACAGAAAGCCTATTATAAACCCTACTACCGTCGAGAGCTGCATAAGTTAAGTTCTCAAATCTAGATTTATATTTTTCTTCACATGGGCTCAGTATTCCTTCAGACCTTCATCCGATGCCGCGAATCTAAAAAATTAAAGAGATTTAACGACCCCCTCTCCCTTCACATTGACGTCTCCCACCCAGCCTTTCTCGGTCTTTCTGAAGGTCGGCAGAAGTTCGAATTTACCCTTGATCCTTATCTCACCGCCGCGCATGTCTCCGCCGACGAAGCCGCAGGAGCCGTGGATTTCGATCACTCCAGCACGCATTTCCGTGCCGACAAAATCTCCAGCATTTCCTTTGATAACGATCTCGCCCCCGTTCATCTTCTCTCCGATGTAGTTCCCGGCATTCCCCTCAATAAGAATTTTCCCAGCGGTCATTCCGACTGCATCCCCATAATAAGCGCAGCCAACGAGGTTTGCAGCGTTCCCCTTCACGATTATCTCCCCACCTGACATCTCTATGCCTAGCCAGTCGTCCGCATTACCTTCGATGACTATTCTGCCTCCCTTCATGAAAGCCCCGCAGTTTGCCCCAACGCTTCCTTTCACGATTATTTCCCCGTCAGCCATCCTTGCACCGATCCACTTAACCCTGCTGAAGTCGCCTTCGAGAACGAGCTTTTTCTCATCGCCCGTCTTTGTGACTTCGAATAGCTCACCCAGCTCGACGACGCGATTGCCGTAGTAAACCTTGAACTTCTTCACCTCCTCCATGCTCTTCGTTGCAAGCTCGGGTGTAAGTTCAGCCTCAATGCAAACTTCAAAATATTTTTTCGGCTTTATAACTATCATCAGACCACCTCCAGCCTTTCTGGCTTCTTTATCCACCTTTCCTCGACTCCGTAGTTTCCTAGCTGCACGCTGTAGTACTGGAAGTAGTCTCTGATATCGTTCATAACGGCCTCCATGTCCACCTTCTTTCTCGCATCAACCCAGAATGTTCTGCCAAATACCTCTTTCACAATCTCTCCATTCCTCGAAATAATCTCTCCCGACTTTATCGTGTATTCTGCAGACTTAAAAGCCTTGTAGACCTTTTCAAAATCCTTTGAAGTGTCAGTCTCCAAAGGATTCAGGTTGTAAATTGCAATGTCCGCATCGGCACCTATACCAAGATGCCCCTTGTTTTGTAGCCCGAGAATCCTCGCCGGGAGGCTTCTGGTCATGTTTATGATTTCATAAAGCGTCTTCTCTACATCGATGCTCGCCAGCCCTGTAGCCTTCTGCACGTAAGCATTGACCTTGCTCAGTTCTCCTTCCCTCATCTTCCTGCTCATCAGCATCGCCATAACGTACGGATATTCTGTAAACGGTCCGCCGTTTGGATAATCAGTTGTTAGGGCAACCTTGTTGCTATCCACCAGCAGGCCAAGCTCAAGACCTATGGCCCACTGCAAAGCGTGAACGGGGTTGTTTGGCAGGTAAACAAGAGGCACTATTCCCGCGCCCGTCTCGACTTCTGTGTCCTTGTTGCTCCATCTCGCCCCTGTGAGCTTGTGCAACGTGAACTGGAAAGGTGCGTCGCCGGTCATTGCCGTTGCGTGCCCGAAAATCGGCTGGCCCATGTCGATAGTGACGTTGTCCATGGAGTTGACAACCTTGGCTATTTCGGCAGCGCCGCTCGCAGCATCTCTCCAGCTGCTTCCAGCGTACGCATTGAACTGAACATGCGTAACGTGGAGAACCTGCCTCTTGCTGTTGCTGAACCCCTTCGCGAGCTTTATTGATTCGATGGTTGTCTGGAAATTGCCGGGAACTCCGAGGTTGTTGCAGTGCAGATGCACAGAGTGGGGCAAACCGAGTTCTTCGTTCGCCTTAATCAGCATCGTTATTATTTCTCTAGGGGTAACGTTGAATCCCGGAACCTGATCATCAAGGCTTTTAACGTTCCCACCGTACATCCAGGCCTCAACACCGCCAGGATTGACGACCTTTACACCAAATCCCTTACTTCTCTCGATTGCCCACGCAATGAGGGTCTTCAGCTTTTCCAAATTCTTCTCCTCGATGCATTTGAACACGAGGTGCCAGTTACCGAATACGGGCAATGCAGCCTTGTCGATCATCGGAATCGCATCGAGCTCTTCGTGAGTGTGCAAAGCTCCAATCGGGGGCTGAGCGGCCTCAAAGCTGGTGGTATATCCCATCTTAGCATATTCATATCCGATCGCAGGGGCTGTCAGGAGCACCCTGCCCACAGCTGCCCTGAATTTTCCTGCAACGTTCCTTACAACCCTCATCTCCTCAGGTCTCATCGTTCTGCCGGTGTTGATCTTGCTTCCGGCAATGTGGGCGTGCATGTCCACTCCACCGGCAACCACGAGCTTCCCGCTTGCATCGATGACCCTGCATTCTTCTCTCTTAACTTCTCCCTCGGGCACAATTTTTCCGTTCTTGACAAATATGTCCATTTTCTCCGCTTTGATCTTGTTCTTTGGATCGATAACAATTCCGTTCTTTATCCAGAGCATAATTTCACCCCTTAAGCTTCTCAACCCTCTTTAGAATCTCCTCAAGAATCTTCTCGTCAGTCCAATAGCTGGTTTCAAGGATCTTTTTCACCCTGAGCGGAATGCCGTCCATTCTGTAGGCAGTCCCTTCCGCCTCGATACCGTAGACCGCAGATGGGATTACGACTTTGGCCAGCAAAGTGGTCATGTTCGGGAAGGGATCAATCTGGATCACGGGAATCTGCTTGAGGTGCTTGACTGCAGCCGCGGGGAAATGAGCTGCGGGATCTGAAGCAACTATTAGTGCAGCATCGCAGTCCTTTCTCTTGAGAACTTCAACTGCCGAGAACTCTGCCGGAGAGAATCTGGGGTAACCTCTGCTGAAATCTATTGCATACTGGTAACCCACCTCCCAAGCAGGAACCTCTCCTGCGCCTACGACGTTGTAATGACCCCTCATTGGCCAGATTATCCAGCGAGTTGTTCTGTTGAGAAGCTGGATCAGCTTTATTGCGTTCTCAACATTCCTATCCCTCCCTCTTGACTGGGTAACGCCCAATCCGTAGAAGATTGCACCGTACTTTGCATTCTTCATCATTTCAGCAAGCTGCAGAAGCTTTTCCTTCGCCACACCACCAACCTCGCTGGGCACAACATCTGCATTTCCGCTTAATATTGCCCTCAAAGCCGAAATGACTGCGTAATCGTACCCGGGTTTTACTTGGATAAAAAGATCCGCCATTTTTGCTGTCTTCGTTGGCCGAACGTCAAACACGACGACTTTTCTCTGCTTTCTATCCTTAATGAGAAGTCCCTTCGCCGAAATACTGTATCTCATGCCATGTCTCGGATGGGCTTCTGCAGGGTTTGATCCCCAAAAAACAACCACGTCTGCACGATTTTTAACGGAACCAAGCGTCGCACCGGGCAAGCCCTCCTCTATAACAGCCAATGTGCCCGGTGCGTGACAAACGCTCGCGCACTGGTCGTATACGCCGCGAAGCTTTTCAGCAAGTATAACCCCAAGCCTTATAGCCTCGTTTGCAGTTGAGGCCCATCCGTATAGCAGGGGTTTCTTGGCGTTTACGAGGATTTCCGCGGCTTTTTCAATTGCGGTCTCATAGCTAACTTCCTTTCCATCCACCATCGGGGCTTTTATTCTCTCCTTCTCTGAGAACTTCGCACTTCCAAGTCTGCAGAACTTCTTGACCTTTTTCTTCTCAGCATCAAATTCCCCATCATCGCAAACGCTCCCGCAGAACGTGCAGATTACATCTTCCATTTATATCGCCTCCAGCAATTCCCTAACTGTTTTAACTTTCTCCTCGGTCTTCTCAATCTTAGCCATTACTCCCTTAAACTGTGGCATTCCTGTGCCATCTGTTGCTGGATCAATAACAGCATTCGCATATGGGCCCATCGGAATGAATGCCAACCCTTTGGGGATCTCACCTTTTTTGGCAAAAACTACTACGCTGCCGAATTCCGTTGAAATCTTAACTCTGTCCCCTTCCTTGAGTCCAAGTGATTTGAAGTCCTCCTCACTGAGCTCGATATAATTCACAGCCTTAGAATATTCCTCACTGAGTTTTTCTTCGACCGTCGCTCCCTGATCGAGGGTTCTACCCGAAATAAGCTCAACAACCAACATAGCTACCACCAGAATTTTGGTGTGATCTATGCGAAGGTGTATATAACAGTATCTTTTCTAAGTAAATAACATCAGATCAGAAACTTTAAATATTGGTCTGTATTATGATAATAATAAGGTGATTGAATGGCGAGGACTATAACTGTAGCTTCGGGAAAGGGCGGAACCGGTAAGACGACAATTACGGCTAACCTAGGCATTGCGTTAACTCAGCTAGGATACGATGTAACGATCGTGGATGCGGACATAACGATGGCAAATTTGGAACTTATCCTTGGCATGGAAGGACTGCCAGTTACCTTGCAGAATGTTCTTGCTGGTGAAGCAAGAATTGAGGAAGCTGTTTACGTTGGACCTGGTGGAGTAAAGGTTGTTCCAGCCGGAGTAAGCCTAGAAGGGCTCAGAAAAGTCAATCCAGATAAACTAGAAGAAGTTCTTACCAGAATAGTGGGAAACACCGATATATTGCTGCTCGATGCTCCAGCAGGGCTTGAAAGAAGTGCTGTTATTGCAATAGGCGCTGCTCAAGAACTGCTTTTGATTGTAAATCCCGAAATCGCCTCAATAACAGATGGACTAAAAACAAAGATAGTTGCAGAAAAGCTCGGAACAAAGACGCTCGGCGTTGTCATAAATCGTTTGACCGGCTGGGGAATAGACATGGCTAAAAGCGAAATTGAAGCGATTTTAGAAGCAAAGGTAATAGCAACAATCCCAGAAGATCCAGAAGTCAGGAAATCCGCAGCGTTTGGAAAGCCCGTTATCTTAAGCGCACCTAATTCTCCGGCAGCAGTAGCAATAAAAGAACTCGCTTACACAATAGCAGGAAAGAAGAAAGAAGAAGCGCCTACCGTCGTGGCTGCCAAAAAAGAGAGTGCCCTTGCCAAAATGCTCAAAGTATTCAGGAGAAAAAGGTGAAACTATGGACGACTTAGGGATATTTAATATTTTGCTGATCGTTCTGCTCACTTTTAGCCTAATACTCAATATAATACAGCTAAAGAAGATAAGAACACTTTCCAAAGAGCTAAAAGAAGTTGGAACTAGAGTTAGTGTTACCAAAGAAGAGCTGGCACAAATTAGGAGAAGACTTGAAAAGATGAAAAGCGAGCTGTGAACTGCTAACATTTAAAGGCGGCATCCATTAAGGGATTTTCCGCCCCCTCATCTGCCAGTTCAAAAGCCAAGTTTCCACATCTCGCAGATCTAGTTAACCCGCGGGCTATTTGGATGTAGATCCGCATTTCGGTTAGGAACTTCCCCAATCCCGCTAAGGGCGGGGGTTTCGGTTATAAAGAGAAGTGTTTTTAAGAATTTTTGCAAAAGTATTTTTACCAAGAAGTCTAGAGTAGAAGGGTGAGCTAAATGAGGCGATTCGATTGGAGAAAATTCAAGAGAAAGGGTCTAAAGAAAATTCTAAGCAAAGACGAAAAATTGCTTGAAGAGAGAGTCAACGAACTAAAACCGGAAAAAGGTGGAAGCATAAAAGAAATTTCAAAAGAAGTTCTTCCTGAAGAATGAAGGTAAAACTAATTTTTATTGGTTTTGAAAAGAAAGAGGAAGTACTGGAAGTCGAAAAAGGAAGAAGGTACTGTGAAATACTAGAAGATTTAAGGATTAACCCGGAAACTGTAGTTTTAGTGAGAGATTCTACACCGGTGCCCATAGATGACTACGCTGAAGAGGGGGAGATAACTGTAATTAGAGTGATCTCGGGTGGTTGAAGTTCCTCGAGATTACCGCTTTTGCGATACTCTTGTCCCGTTCAATCCCAACCCAGTACTTTATTTCCGGGTACGTTTCTGACCTCTTCTCCCGCCGCCCTGAAGGGCAAGGCTTTCAGTTGTAAAGTTTCCCTATTAAACATGTAAAAATTTTTCAATAATAAGGGAAAACTTTTTATAGATAGTATCACAATGACTAGTGATGCAAAAGGAAGAAGTACTCGTGCTACATTTGGTGCTCTTCAATATTAAGAGAATTTTAGAGGGCGCCGGTTTGGCAAATGAGCATTTCAAAGCCTATGATGCCCTCGGGATAAATCCCGTACAAGTGAACAGAAGCAAAGCCGACCATAAAAAGGCCGTTCAGCTACTTTGCAAGGGAATTTCCGAGGTTTTGAGAACAGGCAATACTGAGAAACTTTTACAAAGTCTAAAAACGAAGGAGACTTTCCAGACTCCAAAAATCATTGCTCGTTGAACCTAAGCACCATATAATAAGCATCCTCGCCGTCGCTGTAGTAGTTAGGAATAGTTTCGGCTATCTTAAAACCCAACTTCTCGTAAAGCTTCTGAGCAATCTTGTTTGATACCCTGACCTCAAGGGCTATTTCCTTCTTTCCTTTCTCTCTGAGTCTCTCAATTGCCCTTTTCATCAGATATTCCCCAATTCCGCTTCCCCTAAACTCCTTTCTTACTGCAATCGATATGATCTTACCCCTAAGCGGATCCACATCCATCGTAACAACGTATCCGACAATCTTTTTACCAAGATCCGCAACAAAAATGTCGCTTCCATATGTTAGATAAACATACATATCGAATGACGGATTTCTTGGATTGAAAGCCTCTCGATCTATTTCAAGAACGTCCTTGAAATCCTTCATCGAATATTCTCTAATTATTACCTGCACAAAGCTTATACTGCAGAAAGGAAATATTAAGATAATGCTTCGTCTTGCTGAATACATCGCCAACAGATACAAAAAAGTTGCGGAGATTGGAATTGGTGGCTACACTGCAGTAGCAGAATATTTATCCTCCAAGGGAGTTAAGGTAATAGCAACCGATATTCGAGATGTCCAGACTGGCGTAGAATTTTTTATAGATGACGTCAGAAATCCAAGAATATCACTCTATAATGGTGTAGAACTCGTATATTCCATAAGACCGCCTCCAGAACTTTTCAAAAGCATAAGAGAGCTCGCGATGAGACTCAATGCTGATTGTATAATCAAGCCGTTGTACGGAGACTACACAGATGGCAGGATTGTTAATTACAAAGGGCTTGAATTCTACCTATGGAATCGAAACGATATCTGATGAAAAAGTTTCTTGACTACTACAGGAAAGCAGAAATAGAGATGCCAAAATCATTCGAAAAAAGAGAGTTTGCATTTGTTCCATTTGAAGCTTTTCCAGAATTTTATATGCAAAGGCATATTTCCTTCTCTTCCAAAGAAGACTTCCGAAGCTACATTATCTCCAACGTTCCTGCACACATTTACTACTCATCTGCATACTACGAAAATCCTGGAAAAGAGAGAATGGAAGAGAAAGGCTGGCTCGGAGCAGATCTAATATTCGATATTGACGCAGACCATTTGCCTCTGAAAACAGAATCGATTGAAAAGGCCCTTGAAGTTGCGAAAAGAGAGGTTAAAAAGCTATTGCAGGTTTTAAAGCTTGACTTCGGTGTCAAAGAGCCAGAAGTTTACTTCTCCGGAAGTCGTGGATATCATGTCCACGTCTGCGAGGAAGAATTCCTGAAGCTTGATTCTGCAGAAAGAAGGGAAATAGTCGACTATCTAACATTAAATAATCCAAAGATCCTCCAGAAGAAAAAAATAATGGATTCAAACATAGCCCTAAGGGTTTTTGCTTACCTAAGGCAAAAGAAAAAACTAGATGGCAAAGAGCTTCTGAAGGCTCTGCAGAATCCAGAGGATGTTCTGGAAAAGTTCAGGATATACATTGACGCACCAGTAACTGCGGACGTTAAGAGACTTATACGGATGCCCGGAACACTTCACGGCAAAACTGGGCTCAAGGTTGTGAAGGTTGAGGATATAGAATCCTTCAACCCCCTGAAAGATGCCATTGCCTTTGGGGAAGAAAAAATCAGGCTGAGGGTTTTAAAGAAAATAAAAATTGAAATTGGGGAAGAAAAATTCAATTTCGATGCCGGCGAAACGGCCGAGATACCCGAATATGCTGGGATTTACTTTCTATGCAGAGGTTTTGCAACACTCTGACTCTAAGATTTCAAGCACCCTGTCGTTTTCTTCCCTCTTCCCGATCGTCATCCTAATAAAATTACCATCAAGACCCATTAAACCGCTTAGATTTCTCACCACTACTCCGCGCTGAAGTAGCTTCCCAAACAGATCTTTTTCGGTTCTGAAAAGTATGAAATTTGCTTCAGAAGGGTAAACTTCAAATCCAAGTCTTATAAGTTCTCTGAACACTCTTTCACGCTCTTCGACTATCTTTCTCTTCAGTTCGAGATAATAATCGAGCGATCTTAATGCGGCAACTGCTGCAGCAACTCCCGGAGTTGGAATTGCAAATGGTAGCCTTACTTTCTCCAGAGCTTCAGCTATTTCCTTATTCGCTATCGCATAGCCTATCCTCAAACCTGCCAGTCCAAAAAACTTAGAAAAGCTTCTGAGAACTATCACGTTGTCGAATTCGTAAACAAGATTCAACAGGCTCTTTTCCGAAAACTCTACATAGGCCTCATCGATCAGAAGGTATTCCGAAGTTTCTGCAATTCTTTCAGCAATTTTTCTTTCCACAGTGTTTCCCGTTGGATTGTTGGGTGAGCAAATTATCGATAACTTCGGTTTCTCCTTTTCAAAGAAATCAGGATCCAGAGAATAGCGCTCGTAGACTGGAAGCAAAATCGAGGCATTCCGGAGCATTGCGTAGGTCAGATAAAGGGAGTATGAGGGCATGGGGATTGCCACCTTGTCCAATTCATCAAGAAGGATGTCACAAACTCTAGAAATGAGCTCAGAAGATCCGCATCCGAGTGCTATATTCTCAATCCCTACACCCAGATATTCAGAAATACCCTTTTTCAGTTCGATATAGCTGGGATCAGGATATCTGTTTATCTTATCCACAGATTCTATGTACGACTTCTTAACTTCCTCACTTGGTTGGTAAGGATTTTCGTTGGAATTAAGCAGTATCACATCTCCCCTGGGGAAAATACCAGCGTCATAGGGATTTATGATCCTTACAACGTTTCGCATAGTTTATCCAAATCTTCATATTTTTCATATTTTTAAAGATTTCCTAAACAGAAAATTGGGGTACTCACTGATCCCTTTCCCGCCCCGAAGGGCGAGGTTTTTCAGTTGTAAAAAGACTGGTGCAATTTTGAGTTCCCGAAGTCGAAAATATAATAAAACCTGGTAATTGAATGAATTTAATGCTTGGATTCGAGGAGATGATATTAATTGCAATAATCGCCCTGATAATTCTTAGTCCGGAAAAGCTCACAGAATTTTTAAGGGAACTTGGAAGAATATACGCCGAGTATAAAAAGGCAAAAAGGATTATCGAGCTCGAAGTTCTTTACGGTGTATCAAGCGAGGAAATAAAAGATGAGATGGAAAAGAAATACAGAGAACTGAAAATTGAGCTTGAAAGTATCAAAAACGGGAAAGCTCCTCCTCAGTGAACCCAGCAAGCTCTATTACTGTCAATCCGGTCTTTAGCTCTTTTGCTTCCAGTTCCGAAAGCCTTTCCTTAAAGCTCTCGTCCGAAAGAATCAGACTATTGCCGAAAGGATCCTCTAGAATGATGGTTAGCTCCTCATCGCCATCAATTACGTTATCTATCCTCTCAAGAATCCACTCGCATCTCTTAACTTTTTCTTCGTCCTCCTCATTCCATTTCATCGCTACTCTTACAATGTCAGCTACTCTACGAAGAACACCCTCAAGATTTGTTATGAAAGCTTGGCTCGCGGGCCCCGGTTCAATCGTAACCCCAAGCTCAGGAATCCTAATCGTGCCCGAAGTGGATCTTACCACTTTTGTAAAAAGATTGCCCCTGTTTGCCCTTATTGTGTATCTTACTGGCTCTTTTTCTCCTAAAACGATTGAATCTGCATGCTTAAACCCGCATTCACATGAAATGGAAGTCAAAAGAATTTTTTCAAAAAAGGGAACCTCGTAAGTGTTTACTATTAGCCTAAGCTCCCTGCCACAGACTGGACAAAGAATCATTTGCTTCCTCGAATCTTGTTCCTATCCACCTTTATGGCGGTGGGTGTTACCACCACGTAGTCCTCTCCGAGCCCAACAATATCTCCTTTGATCTCGTCCGCAAGCTGCCTGAGATCTTTCAGGATTCTGTCAAGGGTGAGCTTATCGTGCTTGATAAAGGCTATATCCGCAATTACTATGTTTCCATCATAAACTTCCTTCTTTAGCCTTGGAATTTCATTTAAGCCTGTTACTTCAGCCACCTTTATATAAACAGACGCTTTTTCGCCTATTTCTGCCTCATATTGCCCCAAGTCGAGCTCTTCATAATCGTCCACTAAAACCTTTTCTTTGGTCTTAAACTTATCAAGTATCCCCATTGAGATCACCGAAAATATAAACGTTGGAAAGTATTTAATTTTAACGCTTGCCTCTCAAAAGCAGCAAGACAAAACGATAGCTTTTGAAGATCTCCCTCCAATGAATGAAAAGCACGGGGACAGCAATAAGGATGTAAATGAAGCTCAGTAGATAACGGGTCTCAACAGTCTGATAGATGAACTGGGCCAAAAATAAACCAAGAAGAGCTAGGGCCTCAAATATGTTAAATCTCATATTGATTATTACCGCTACCCCTAATAGGGACTGGGCAGCAGTCAGCAAAAACTCCTCTTTCTGCCTGTCATCAAGCGGAAGAGCGCTCGGACTTGCCAAAGAAATACTGTAAATCAAAGCCAGACAGCCGACGAGCAAGGTCCACTGATTTACCTTTGAAGAAACAAGGGTGTTAAAGCTCGCAGTTGTTCTGAGCTTTCTTACAAAGTATATTGCAACAATGAATTCCGGAGCCTCACTCGCAAGCGGTGCGATCCACTGAACCATCAAAAACTCGTCAACTCCGAAAATTCTTGCAGAATTTACGAGACCTTCTGCGAAGGCTTCAACGCTAATTAGGATTACAAATGCAGAAAATAAGAGCATTAGAATTACCGAAACCCCTCTCCTTCTAACTGAAAGGCGGCAGAGATACGCAGGAACCCCTACTGCGGTGAATTCCTCTCTCTCAGCCTTTGTAGCCGAGTATATATACAGCAGGAAAATTGACCCCAGAATTGCAGTATCGAGGAGAGAAATGTCTCCTTTGATCGGGATCAAAAAACAGTAAAGAGAAGCCAATAAGAGGGCAAAAAATTCAAGCCTTATCCCTTCATCCAGCTCGATTTCTCTTTTCCTAAGCTTCCACATAGCAAAAATTGCTACAATGCTCCACCCGATACCCAAAAGGAGCCTGTTTGCACCAGTCATATTGGCTGCGGCATAGTGTATGTACTCCCCTCCCATTTTTCCAGCCATCCATGTAAAGTACATGTCAACCGCGTATTCTGGAAGAACTGCAATGAGAGCGACGATTGCAAGGCTTAGAGATCTTGGCAGATCTTTCTCAGCGGTTTCGGCGCCCCATGAAAGAAGAAATGCGGCCGAGATTACGGCCATTCCAGAGAGAAAAGCTTCAACTGGCGCGGAATAATGGGTGGAGAAGACAAACGAGATTATCCATGGGAGAGTACCAAGAACTGCGAGCAGGATGAGGGTTCTCTCCTTCAGGAACATCGTTGGCATTCATCTCACGTTTTAAAAATTTTTGTTAGATCCAACAACGCACAGAAGTTAGTCTTCATCCGGCTTAATCCTAACGTTCAAATATACAAATGGTGTGTCAAACACCGCAACAACAAACTTCATCGCATAGGAGGTTATGAAGATATCAAAAATTCCACCCCAGCCCAGAGTTTCGAGGAACTCGGGATTGAATACGACGAAGAAAAGCAGAGTGAAGGTCACGTTGTCTATTAACTGCGAAACCATCGTTGAGGCGTTATTCCTAAGCCATAGAAATCTCCCTCTGGTTCTCTTTCTCCACATCTCAAATGCCCATATGTCGTGCGTTTGCGATATTACGTAGGCCGTCAGGCTAGCGACCATTGCAGATGGCATGAAATGGAATACTTGGGCCATAGCGGGGCTTACCGTGTCGCTTTCGTGAGGCTCAAAGAAGAGAGTGAGCTGAATTATCAAAGTCGCGAAGATCATGGCAAAGAACCCGATAAGAACCGCCTTTCTGGCATATCTGACTCCATAACGCTCTGTGAGAATGTCTGTTGCGAGGAAGGTGGAACCGTAGATGACGTTCCCCATAGCGGTGACCAATCCAAAAACCTCGACTATCTTGGTAACCTGGATGTTAGCAATTATGATCGAAAGCGCCATCCAGGCATAAAGCCCGGCTCTGCCAAAGAACTTGAAAGCTATGGTTATCCCTGAAAAGCACGTGAGCATTAAAATAAATCCCAAAAATTCGTTCAGCATAGCACGAATACTATGCTGTTAGGAGTTTCTATTCTTTCAGCTTCCACACCCTCAACTGTTCGACCTATTTCGAGATCGAACCAATCTGGCTTTAGCTCAACCTTTTCTCCACCGATGCTAATAATTATCGGTTCCCTTGCCAACTTCAGCTTCTCATCATCGCTTAGCCCTTCAATCGCCCTCAATAGGTCCTTTACACGCTCCTTAAACAAAGGCCCCAAGATTGCAAACTTCGGCTTCAACCTTCTAACCTCTTCCTTTATCTTAGGGAGATTTTTTGTCACCTCTACCTTGGAATTCGTAGCAAATTCCAGATCCATCGTGTCCAGCTCGAGCTGAGTGAAAACGATGATTTTCCTAAGCGGAGCATTCAGAGCCAGTCCTTTATCATGCTTTAGCTTTCTGATCGCAGAAAGAATCTCCTTCATTTCCTCCCCTGCTCTCTCGGCCTCTTCATCTATGAACCGCCCTTCTACTTCGGGATACTTCTGCAGATGAATGCTACCCTCACCGAACCTGCTCCATATTTCTTCGGTTATAAACGGGGTAATAGGGGCAAGAAGCCGCAAAACTCTGTCAAGAACGTATTTGAGCGTAAACTTGGCTGAATTCGATTCTTTGCCCGAATAAAGCCTGCCCTTCACGAGTTCTATATAGTTGTCAGCAAACTCATACCACACAAAGCCCCTTATCGCCTTCAGGGCTTCATCAAATCTGTAATTGTCCATGTTTTCACGAACATCGGCTATAAGCCTGTTCAATTTCGAAATTATCCACCTGTCTGCAGTCCGAAGGTTTCTAACGTCTTCATATCTCTCCTCATACCCGGAAATATGAGACAGAACGAATCTCGCAACGCTCCAGAGTTTTTGCTGAAATCTGCTCGCAGCAACCACTTCTCTCCAGCTGAAAATCAGATCTTCGCCGATCACACCGCTCGCTGCCCACTGGCGCAATGCATCGGCGCCGTATTGCTCCACGACCTCCTCCGGGCTGATTACGTTGCCGATGCTCTTGCTCATCTTCCTACCATCCTCGCCAAAAACAATACCGTTGATAACGATCTCCTTCCACGGAATCTCATTCATAAGGGCTGCGGATCGCAGGATCGTGTAGAAGGCCCAGGTTCTTATTATATCATGACCCTGAGGCCTGAGGGAAACGGGGTACTCTTTTGTCTCAGGCCATCCAGCGATGACTAGCGGTGTTATGCTTGAATCCATCCAAGTATCGAGGACATCTTTCTCACCTTCAAACTCGCTGCTTCCGCACTCACAATTCCTCAAAGGCTTCTGCTTCGTAGGATCAACTGGAAGCCACTCTTCCTCAGCCACCATTATCTTTCCGCACTTCTTGCAGTACCATACTGGAATCGGAGTTGCAAAAACTCTCTGCCTGCTTATCACCCAGTCCCACTCCATCGACTCGATCCAAGTGAGGAGTCTGTCAAACATGAATTCCGGAACCCATTTGACCTTCTTCGCCATCTCGATGACTTTCTCCTTGTCCACCTTCACAAACCACTGCTCTGACGGAAAGATCTCCACGGGCGTTTTGCAGCGCCAGCAAACGCCTACATTGTGGTCGACTTCTTCCTGCTTCAAAACTCTTCCCTCAGCCTTCAAATCCTCAAGTATCCTGTTCCTCGCCTCAGAAAGCTTCAAACCGCTGTACTTACCTGCAAGCTCGTTGAGAGTTCCGTTGCGGTTTATTATGTTCCTAAGCTCGAGATTGTGCTTCTTCCACCACCTTACATCCTGACGGTCGCCAAAGGTGCACACCATCACTATTCCCGTACCGAAATTGGGGTCTACGGCTTCATCTGCTATGATCCTAACTTCGTGTCCTCCAACAGGAACCCTGACAGATCTTCCGACCAAATGCTGATATCTCCTGTCAGCAGGGTTCACAGCTAAAGCCACGCATGCAGGAATCAATTCAGGACGAGTGGTTGCTATGACAACATCGTCAGAGAATTTTATATAATTCAGCTTCGTCTTTCCCTTCCTGTATTCGATCTCGGCCAGCGCTATTGTTGTCTCACATCTGGGGCAGATGATCACAGGATGATAGCCCCGATATATCTGCCCATTCCTGAACATTCTCACGAAGGAAATCTGAGTTTTTGTGAAGTACTCTGGATACATCGTTATGTATTCCTTGCTCCAGTCTATGCTGAAACCGAGCCTTTTCGCGGTGGCGCGCATTTTCTCGATGTTTTCCTCAGTAAACCGTATGCAGAGCTCCCTAAACTTTTCCCTTTCGACCTCATTTTTCTTAATCCCGTATTTCTCTTCAACCTTTACTTCGGTTGGCAGTCCGTGGCAGTCCCATCCCTGAGGAAACATGACCTCAAAGCCGTTCATTCTCTTATAGCGGGCAATAAAGTCGATTATACACCAGTTAAGAGCGTGACCTATGTGAAAAGAACCGGTCGGATAGGGGGGTGGAGTGTCGATTATGTAGTGCGGCTTCTTCGAATTCCAGTCGAAGTAATACATTCTTTCGTCCCAGTTTTTAAGCCACTTCTCCTCCACCTCCAAGGCCCTGTACCCCTTTTCCATGTTCAGCGATTGATGTTTTGCATATATTTTTTGCCTTTTTCTGGCTGATATTGCATGCTTCCCCAACCCTCTCTCCCTATGATTTTTCGTTCTCAACTCCCATCCAACTCCAAAACCAGCCTACGAACCCTTTTTTCTATTTCCTCAAAGACTTTCTCATAAACATCCTCAGACTTTCCAACAGGATCCTCAATGTACCATCTCAGAACCCTGCCGTGAGGAATGGCGACACAGGAACTCTCTTCGCAAACCGTGACGACCAATTCGTAATCATTGAGATCAACTTCCTTCAATAGTCTCGGTCTATTCTTTGCTTTCAATCCTCTCCTTTCCAAAATTTTTTAACCTTTTCGTCTATCTTCTCAGCCTTCTCGATTCCGGCACTCTCAGCAGTCCAGCTCTTTGCAAAACTGTTGAATATAGCTTCAGCCATCACGCTCCTCGCAGTGTTTCGGATGCAGACAAACAAAACCTTCTTGCTCATCCCGCCTTCCACCAAAAAATACAAACCCAGAAAAATTTTTAACTTTTCTCAATCAAATTTGGAACATGAACCCAAAAGAAATTTCAGAAGGTATTTTCTGGGTAGGAGCCATTGACTGGGAAGAAAGGGATTTCCACAACTTCCAAACATTGCGGGGACTCACTTATAACTCCTACCTGATCTTAGATGAGAAAAAGGTTTTAATAGACGCTGTAAAGCACAAGTTCGTTTCAGAACAGCTTGAGAGAATTTCAAGGCTTGTGGATCCAAAGGAAATTGAATATGTCGTCGTGAATCATATCGAACCGGATCACGCAAGCGGTCTTGCTGATATTTTGAGGAATGCAAAAAACGCAACCGTGATATGTTCTCAAAAAGGAAAAGAGGGGCTTTGCAAGTTTTTTGAATGCAAAGACTGGAATTTCATGGTTGTGAAAAATGGAGACACGCTCAAGATCGGAAAGAGGACGCTGATGTTCCTTGACATGACCATGCTCCACTGGCCTGACAGTATCGCGACCTACGTGGTCGAGGACAAGATCCTGTTCTCCAACGACGCATTCGGGCAGCACGTTGCGAGCGAGGAGAGATTCGCAGAAGATCTCGGCATGGAAGAGGCTTTGAAATGGGCCAAGCTTTACTATGCGAACATCCTGATGCCCCTAGCCACGCTAATAAAGAAGAAGCTTGAAGAACTGAAGGGCGTTGAAGTGAGGCTTATAGCCCCAAGCCACGGAGTTGCATGGAGAAATCCGAAAGTCATTGTCGAAAGCTATGCAAGATGGGCTGAATTCAAGGCGGAGAACAAGGTCGTCGTCGTTTACGATACGATGTGGGGTTCAACGGAAAAACTTGCTAGGGCGATCGCTGAAGGTGCCTCGAAGAATGCGAAGGTGAGGCTTTTCCATGTGCGAAAGGATTCCTGGACCGAAATCGTTACCGAAATTCTCGACGCAAAAGCTGTGGCTGTTGGAGCGCCAACGATCCACAATTCCGTCTTTCCGCCTGTTGCAGGATTTCTGAGCTATCTCAAAAGTCTGAAGCCAAAGAACAAGAAGGCTCTCGCCTTTGGTTCCTACGGCTGGAACGGTGTTGCAGTTAAGGAGATAGCAAAGGCACTCGAAGAACTGGGCTTTGAGACCCAGCAGTTCGCTGTCAAGTTCAGGCCGACGAAGGAAGAACTTCAAAGAGCATACGAGCTGGGGGCTGAGCTGTCAAAATGATCCTGGGAATCTGCGGCAGTCCGAGAAAAAAAGCGACAGAATACGTTTTAAGCAAGGCTCTCGAAATGCTTTCCGAAATGGGTTTTGAGACAGAGTTGTTCAGCGTCAGAGGAAAAAATATAGGCTTCTGCCAGCACTGCGACTACTGCCTAAAGCACAAGGAGTGCAAACTCAAGGACGACATGCTGGAGCTTTATTCAATGCTCGAAAGGGTAAAAGGACTGATCATAGCGACTCCCGTTTACAACGGCGGAGTTAGCGCGCAGACGAAGGCAGTAATGGACCGATGCAGGGCATTGGTTGCCAGGGATTTTGACTTCTTCCGCGGAAAAGTGGGAATGGCGATAGCAGTCGGTGGGGACAGAATTGGCGGTCAGGAGCTTGCAATTCAGCAGATAATCACCTTCTACGTTCTCAACGGCGTAATCCCGGTCAGCGGAGGTTCATTTGGGGCAAACCTCGGAGCAACTTTCTGGAGCAAAGATTCGCTGGAAGGTGTTATGGAGGACGAGGAAGGATTCAGGAGTTTGAGAAAGACCGTAAAAAGATTTGCTGAGGTTTTGAGACATTATGAGGGTCGCATGGGGGATAACAGGAAGCGGTGACAGGTTAAGGGAGACAGTTGCGGTCATGAAAAAGATAAAGGAGCTATACCCAGAGGTCGAGATAAGGGTATACCTTTCCAAAGCGGGGCAGCAGGTTGTTCTCTACTACAAGCTGATGGAGGATTTAAAGGAAAACTTTAAGGTTTGGGTCGAGGTTAATTCAAACGTCCCTTTTCTCGCAGGAATGCTGCAGAGCGGAAAATTCGATTTTCTTTTAATAGCACCCACAACCTCGAACACGTGTGCAAAGATCTCGCTTGGAATAGCGGATACTTTGCTAACGAATTCCGCAATAATGGCTCTAAAAGCATTTGTTCCCGTTTACATCATGCCATCAGATTACAAAGAGGGAATAGTTGAAACAGAGTTGCCCGATGGAAAAAAGCTTAAGATCAGGGTTCGTAGGGAGGATGTCGAGCACGTCGAAAGGCTTTCGAAGATGGACGGGGTCTCCATTCTTGAAAAGCCTGAGGATATTCTCAGCGTTTTCGAAAAGCATTTCGGGAAAAAATGAAACTCAAAATTTCTTTTTCAACTGAAAGCCCTGCCCCGAAGGGCGGGAGGAGCTCAGATGAAACTGACAAGAAAGGGCGTTCGACCGATGAACGCCTTGGAAGCAGGAATCTCCCGGCTTTATCTGCAGAGAGAGTAAAAAATTCCGAGAAGTCAACTAGGTTTTTTTAATCTTTCTCCAAGTCTCTCCGTGAGCATAAGAAAGGCTGGAACTACAGTGAAAGCAGCTAAAAGGCTCAAAGAAATTGAAACCAAGGCCAAGAAACCGAAATCCCTCATAACAGGGAATGTGGATAGCATCAACGCCCCGAAACCGCCCATCGTAGCCAATGCAGAAGTCGTGGTCGCCTTTCCGGTGTACTCGATTGCCCTTCTTACTGCCTGCGCGGGAGAAACGCTTTGCCTTTCCTCCAAATACCGCTCAGTGATCATGATCGAGTAGTCTATACCCAAACCAAGGACTATGGAGTTCAGGGCTATCGACACCATGGTTTGCTTCACTCCTGAAATGAACATTACAAGGTTCATGATGCCTACAACCGAAGTTATCGCAAGCAGCGGCACTATAGCCTTTCTCAAAGATCTGTAGATTAGGAGCAAAACCGCAAGAATCCCAACATAGGCAACCAAGGTCATCGTTGTCTGGCTGTCGATCATAATGCTTCCGAGTTCGGAATATATCACCGGCTGGCCTGTTACATAGTACTTCCCATCCCATCTATAGAATTCAATGTCCTTGTAGAGAGAATTCAGGATACTTTTGTACTCCTCCTGACTGTCTGCAGTGGAGTAGAAATTAATCGCAAGCGTGCTGCCTGAAACATAGCGATTCAGCTGGGCTTCCGGCACTTTTTCAAGACCGCCATAGGTTTCAACCAACGGGTTTACCGCATCGTATTTGTAAATAAGCTCCTCCTTACTCAAAATGTAATCTGCCAAATCCCTCGATTTCTCCAAGACCCTTGGATCCACTCCGTCAGTTTCAAGAACAAGGGTGTAGATCGTCTGACCTCCTACAAGTTCTTCGAGCTCGCTGAATTTCTGTATGGATGGCAGATTCTGGGGGACGTACTTGTTGTAGTTCGTCTCAAGCTTGATCATCGGCGAAACGTAGAGGCCGACAGCGGAGATCACAAGGGCAACACCGAGTATTCCAAAAGGTCTGCTAGCTGTAAGCCCGGATACCATCTCGAGTGTCTGCTCAAGCCTTGCTTTTTTCTCTTCAGCCTTTTCCTCTTTCTTGACTTTTCCGCGTTCTTCAATTATCTTCAAAAGGGCTGGCAAGAAGGTAATGCTGAGGATGTACGCTATTGTTAGCCCAAGAGAAGCGATGATTCCAAACCAAGACATCGCGGGAATGCCCACTGAGAGCATTGACATGAAACCAACAATTGTTGTTAGCAGCGAAAGCAGCAGGGCTCTTCCTGTCCTTTCAACGGCGAGCTCTAAGGCAACGTCAACGCCGTGTTTTCTGATTTCTTCCTCAAACCTGTTCTGAATCTGAACACCGTATTCAATCGCCAGGCCGACAAGCATCGGCAAAGCTCCGTTTGTGTGCTCAGAAAGCGGTATGCCGAGAATGGGCATCATTCCGTAGATTATGATCACACTCGAAACGGAAATGACCAGAGGCAGGAAAGCCGTCCACTTGCGCCTTGTGACACCGCTGAAGGTCACAAAAAGGAAGAGAACCATCAAAAAAACCGAAGCCATCATCGTAACGCCAAGGCTCTTAAGGATCTCTCCCTTTATCTGATATCCCAGAACAGGAGAACCTGTTATTTCAAGCTTGTAGCCCGCAGGAACTTCAATGTTCTCTAAGCTTTTCTCTATGTTCTTGGCAACCTCCTCCTGCCTCGCAGAATCCATGGGTTTAAGCTGAACCATCACCATTGCAAGCGTTCTCTTCGGTACAAGATCGGAAAAGTACTTCTCGGTTACATCCTTCAAAAATTTCTCGTCAGTAGGAAGGAATCCGAATTGCTCCCTGATTATCGAAGCTGGCGAAGTTACGCTCTCAACACCTTCAATCTTCTTAAGCTCGTCACCAAGAGTGAGCATGAAATTGTATGCCTCATAGTTAACAACATCGTCGCCCTTGATGAAAATGAATACCGCCCCGGTTGCGCGTGCAAAGTTCTTTTCGTAGAGCTTGTACTGCTGGTAAACCTTGTTGTCCTTGCTGAAGAAGTTCTCGGTTCCCGAAGACATTTTTACGTTCATTGCGGAGTAGGCAGAGAGAAGTATGATCGCAATTACAAAAATAAATACGAGTCCAGGTCTCTCCGAGACTATTCGGAGAAGCTTCATCTTCTTCTTCTCAGGTAATAAACTGCTCCTGCAATTATCAGGATTGCAATTACGGCGTATAGCGTGTAACTAACCTCATAGGATTTCACGTTTATTACTGCCTTTGCTGGAGCGCTTATCACCCAGTCTCCGTTCTCGGCCTTGTACTTTACCTCGAGGTTAAGGGCGTAAAGTTTTGGAGTTGCATCCCGATCGACAGAAAGTTTGAAGCTGGCGTTTGCAATCTCTCCTGGTTTCAGATTGCCTATGTAAGCTGTATCATCAGAGGAGGTGAATGGAGAGACTATCACGAGCCTCGCAGTTGCATCCTTCACTTCCGCACTTCCTGTGTTGCGAACTGCAAAGGTTACGATTTTCTCCTCTCCCGCCCTTATCTCTGGAGTGCCTATGACCTCGAATTCTATCTCGGGCAAAACTTCAACCCCTATTTTTATTGCATCGGTTTCAACAAAGTCGTCTCCTGCTTTGAATTTTATGTAAAGGTCTGCCGGATACTTCCCTGCCTTAGCCTCACTAGAAGCTTGGAGCTTGAAGAAAGCCGTGAATTCCTCCCCCGCTTTAATATCTCCAATGTAACATTCGCTGCTCAACGCCGAGAGCGGAGAGCTGACGGAGATTCTTGCAGAAGCGCCTTTCAAGTCGAGATTCGAAGTCATTTTTACGATCAGATCCCCCTTGGAGTTTACATACAGCCTGCTATCCACGGTTTTCACGCTGATCTCTGGCTTAGAGAGCACTGAAATGCCGAAAGATACTGGATCACTTTCCTTCAGATTCCCGTAGTCATCCAAATAAACGAGCTTGAGCTTTGCAGGATACACTCCTCCCTTCGAGACGTCAAGTGTGACGTAGAAGCTCGCTTTGGCAGTTTCTCCGGGCTTGAGATCTCCGATGAAATAAGCCGGCTGGGATGAAGAGGTAGCCGTTGCTGGGGCAGAAATGCCGGAAGTCATCATAAATGGAAGCATTGAAGTCGGGAGTGCGGCGCTCGTTGTAGAGCTCTGCTGCGATTTCGGCAGCTCTAGCGTTGCATAGGCATTTCTGGCAGTCTTATTGCCCACGTTCTTTATCGTGAGCTCAATACTGCCCTTTCCGCCTGCAATCAGTGGATCGGCCTTTACCTCCTTAACTTCGAGCAGAACATCCTTCTCTTCGATGAAAAGCTTTATCGGTATCTCCTTTGTTTCTGTAACGTACTCGAGCTCGTAATTGCTGGCAGAATAGTATCTAACCGTAGTCGTGTTTTGAATTTGCACCCAGTTGGGTGGATTGGGCGGTGGGCTTGGTGTTCCTACTAGTGTGACCGTCTGTGTCCAGTCCCCGCCTGTAACAGTGGCGTAAGGTACAAGGCTCTTGAGTCTGTCAATTCTCTCGTATTTTATCTCAAGCTTCAGCTCCGTATCATTGTTTCCGATAACTTCGATTGGGAAGTATAGAGGAATCTGCTGGGTTAAAGGTGGCAGAGCAGGAATCGTGATTTTTCCGGCCTTGACCTTAACCTCATCATTCCCTATCAGCTCAACCTCGATGTTATAGGCTGTGAAGAGCAAATCCTGACGAGAATTGAAAAAGCTTGCCTCCTGAATGCTGTCGTATTCGATCTTTTCTATTACGGCCGGATTGTAGATTGTCACAACCAGCATTTTTTCTCCCTTCCCAAGATAATTCGAGTTTATTGGAGTCGTGATTCCCTTCTGGATATCCAAGTAGGCTACGCTTAAGACCTCAACGGTAGGCTCCCTCTCGTACTTTATGGCAAAGACAGGAACCGATACCAACAAAAGAAGCAGAATGATCACAGCTGCTCTCATCTTTTCACCTGTCGTAGCTTTCGGAACGAAAGATATTTAAATTTTGCGTATGAAGAGTTTCGAGATGCGACTCGTGGAGGTGCTGAAGTCCTTCGGGCTTAGCGATTATGAGGCAAGGGCTCTGGCAACGCTGATCGCAAAGGGTGTTTTGAGTGCAAGAGAGCTGGCAGAGCTCAGCGGAATTCCAAGAACTTCCGTTTACGATGTTATGAACAGCCTTAAAGCCAAGGGTTTCGTGGAGGAGTTCGGAAAGCCCGTGAGGTTTAGGGCCATCAGCAACGAGGAGATGATCTCGATGATCTCAAAAAAGACTGCAGAGAACCTCGAAATTCTGCGCGATGAAATATCGAGACTCAGAAGAGAGGAAATAGAGATCGTAAAGCTTTACCGCGGAAAGTCTGTACTTGAGAAGCTCGAAGAACTCGTTTTATCCTCTAAAAAGGAAATAATTGCGCTGATATCCCACATAAAGCCGGAAATAAAGGAGATTCTGTCCAAAGCCAATTGCAAACTCATCATAATCTCGGAAAATCCCGATGATCTCAAGGCAGAAGCATACAGGCTTGAGTACAAAGGTGAAAAGGTCGTAAGAGATGTTTCTCACGGCCTTTTCATCTTCGACGGCGAGAGATTCTTCGCGATCTTTATCGACCACGTATCCATAGGCATCGTTGGCGAAAGCGAGGGGATGGTGGAGTTCTCAAAGCTGATGATCGATCCTTTGCTCAGAGAGCTCAGAGAAAAGGTCAAGAAAGCTTAATGATCTTCGCAACAAAAAAGCCAGCGCATTTGTGAATATGGGGATAAAATCTTCTTGCCTTGCTCATATCCCTTTCAGTCAAATTAAGGGCCTTTTCACCGTATTCAACGTCCAACAGCTCTGCCTTTCTCTTTTCTAAAAGGTAATCGATTACAAATTCGTTTTCCTCAGGAGCAAGAGAGCATGTGGAGTAAACCAGAACTCCTTCAGGCTTCAAGGAGTCGAATGCACTGAGTATTAGCTCTCTCTGAAGTGAAGAGCAGAATTGAATATCCTTCATGCCCCTATCCATTTTTCTAGATTCATCCTTGAAAATTATTCCCTCCCCACTGCACGGAGCATCCAGAAGAACTTTGTCAGCCTTTATCCCAAGTTTTGGAAATTCCCTCCCATCCATGTTGAGAATTGCCACGTTCATAGCTCCCATTCTGTTAACATTATCGACTAAGGCCTGAATACGCTCCTTTTGTGGCTCCACAGCCAAAATCACGCCTCTGTTTTCCATCAACATCGCCAAAAAAGTGGTTTTGCCTCCCGGAGAAGCTGAAAGGTCGACAACGATTTCGTCGGGCCTCGGCTGAAGTACGAGCGGGGGGATGCACGAGCTTTTGTCCATTATATAGTAGTAGCCCATCAAATACTCGGGCGTCGCACCTATTGAGTACTTCTCCTCAACCACCTCATAGCAGTAGGGAACCTCAGTTTTTTCAAGTCGGAATCCCCTCCTCTCGAGTCTCTTTAAAAGTTCGGATTCAGAAATCTTCAAAGTGTTTATCCTCAAATATTTCGGAATGCCTCTCTCAAAGGCTTCTACAATTCTTAGTGTATCTTCCCCAAAAAATCGAAGCCATCTGCGGATTATGAACTCATCATAACCGTATTTTCCCGCTATTTCCCTCGATAGTGGAGTAGATGGAAAATCAAGAACTTTCATACTATCCTCGACTTTCCGGGTGGTAAAAACCTTGCTATCTCCTCTGGCTTGGCTATTGCCTTCACGATGTATGCATTTTCTCCGGCCTTTTCTGCCAGCAATTTCGCAATTTCAACGCTAAGCTCTTCAGGTCTCCTGTCACCGATTTCAAGCTCGACGTAATAGTCCGCGTATCTCTTCACTGCATTAACAGGCCCACCAATTACGCGCATTTTTTCAAGTTCTACTCCAACCGCGCATCTCAGTTCCACGGTCAAGTAATTCCTCTCTCCAACGATGTAGAAACTCCCCTTTGGCAGATACTCTCCAGCTTTGGCCGATCTCTGCACCTGTTCCGGCTTGACATAGTAAACCTCCCCCGAGTGCTTCCCCTCTTTCCAGAGGGCAGAATAAATCGCCGCAAATTCTGCTGTCTCTAAGATGCTGGTTTCTGGTGCTTCTTGGCCTTTTTTAAGCACTACCACGGGTGCTCCGGGTGTCTGGGTGTGGAAAAAGAGATCTCTGGGTTCCAGCCTTTTTGAAACTATCTCCGCATTCATCTTCGCATTTCTACCGCCTATCGCGATGAAGCCATCTGAAGTCACGAACCATCTGTAATCCTCAAACCATTCCCTTTTTCTTCGAACGCTGAAACCGATTTTTTCTCCCCTAAGCTCAGCTTTCCTCATTTCTTCCTTAGTCTTCTCTATTGCAGCCTTCAGACCTTCCAGCTTTTCCTTAAAACTTTTTGCTTTCTCGTAGTATAGCTCAGCATTCCCGTAAACACTCCTGCTCACATCAATTTCGAACTCTTTGTCAGAGATTCGAATTAAGGCGACCTTTTTTTCCCTGTCGAATTTCAAAACATCCTCGGTAGCCTCGTTCCTCCTCAGCTTCTCTATTATCTCCTCAATCTTGGAGTAATTAGCGTAAATTAACTCTGCAATCTCTCTGTTTTTTTTAATTTCTTTCTGATAATCTTCAAGCGTTTCTTCCTGAATTTTTAGCCTGTTTTTCAGCTTCTCGAGCTCTTCGTCCTTCTCAGAGCTTTCAATTGCTATTTTTGAATAAAAATCGTCCAGAGCCTCGTTGAAGCTCTCAAAAAACTTCTTTTCATGATTTTGATAGTAAAGCAGATCCATGGGCACAACATCGAAGTATTGCCCATCCCTGAGCACGATTTGCGGTTTGATCTCGAAATTCTTCAGCCTCTCGATCTCTTTCTCAAGTATCTTCTTCTCTTCCACAGTAAGCTCTGAGTATTTCTTGTTTCTGTCCAATCCCGTTCTTAGACACAATTCCTCCGCATACAATCCACCAAATCCAGAAGTAGCAAGATACCTCACGATATCCCTACCTTCATCAGGCTTTTTCTCAGAACTCTGCCTTCTGATCTCCTTTAAAGGCATAATAATCCTGTCTTCCTCCATTAGGATTATATTTCCCTTTGAAAAAAGTTCTGCTACGATCTTTTTGCTCTTTTCCCTCTCGAAGTGAATTTCGACAATTCTGTCAAAATCCTTCTGTTCTATAGCCTTAATTCTGGCCCCTTCAAGGTGTTTTCGAAGAAGCATTGCGAATGGAGTTGGAAATTTGGGACTTTCTTTCGGAAACCTTGTCAGATGAATTCTCCTTCCGGCTTCGATCACCAGATCGTACTTTTCTCCCGCATAGATTCTGATCCTAATTTCGTCTGGCGGATAGTGGTAGACCTTCTCAACCTTACCACCGACTAGCTTTTGCAGCTCCTCTACGCAGGCTCTGATATCGAATGAGCTCATCTGCTTCACAAATCAATTTTTCGCCCGACGGATAAAAAAGTTTGGAGACGGAAGAAAAATTTTTAAAAATGATCTTTCACTTACTGCATGCCGTTTATTGAAAACGAGGGGCTGAAGATTTATTACGAGTTCGAAGCAGGAAGCGCGCCCACCTTGGTTTTCATTCACGGATGGACCGCAAACATGAACTTCTGGAAGGAGCAGAGAGTTCACTTCAGAGGCAAAAATACCCTGCTCTTCATTGATAATCGCGGGCATGGAAAATCTGACAAACCGAAGAAATACGATTTCTATCGTCTTGAGAAATTTGTCTCTGACTTGGAAGCCGTTGTGAGCTCGCTCAAGCTCAGCAATTTCGTTCTCATAGGACACTCTTTCGGTACAATGATTTCCATGAAGTACTGCGCAGAACATCCAGAAAAGGTCAAGGCGCTAATTTTGATAGGAGGAGGGGCTAGAATTAGGACGCTTCATAAGATTTTCTTTCCAATTTCAAAATTGATGTCTGCGATAGATTACAAAAGTGCCGTTAGACTCGTTGAAAACCTTTCTTTCGCCAAGAATGCTGTCGAGTTGAAGGAGTGGGCTTTCAGGCAGGTTATCGAAAACACTCCCCGCTATTCAGCCATGAACGGCTACAAGACTCTGACCAAAATCGACCTAAGGGATGCCGCAAAGAGAATCGAGAAACCCACACTGCTAATAGTCGGTGAGAAGGATGCTCTGCTGCCCGTTGAGAAGTCAAAAGAACTGAACAAGCTTATAAGGGGCTCAAAACTCGTTGTTATTCCCGGAGCCGGGCACTGCGTTCAGCTGGAAAGACCGGCAGAGGTGAACAGCGAAATAGAGAAGTTTTTAAAAGAACTAAAGTGAGCTACAAGTCGGGAGCTTCCGGCGTTTAAAAATATTTATTTAAATGCCCTGAGTGAGCTCGAAACAACCGCAATGACTGAAGAAAGGGCCAGACTAACGTAGATCAGCGGAAAACTTAGAGCTTTCTCTGCAACGCCCATAGCCGCCAGATATCCAAGAAAAACCAGCCATAGCGCTAGTGCAAGTGAGCTACTCCCCGACTAAATTCGGGAGCTTCCGGCGTTAAGGGAGGCTTTACGCCCTTCCCCTCATCTGCCGGTTCAAAAGCCAAGCTCCCCATCCCATGCCTCTCGTTAAGGCATGGGCTATATTTATGCATGCGTTCAAATCCCTATTGTAGATCAGCCCGCATTTCGGGCATCTGAACTCCCTTCCTTTGACTTGGGCAACATGCCCGCATCTGTGGCAGGTTTTAGAAGTGTTCCTGACCTCTTTTTTAGGCAAATACCTGACCTCTATTCCCTCAAGCAGGGCCTTGTATTCAATGTAGGTTTGGAGCTTTCTGAGGGGCAGAGAATGGAACCTTCTGTTTAATTCTTTGGACCTGTCAAAGTTATCCCTTATTCCGGTGAGATCTTCCATGATTATTATCGGCTTCGGAAACCGCTTCGCATAGGCTATTACTTCATTCGCTGTTGCGTGAAGCTGCTGCTCGACAATCCTCTTCTCTTTATCCTTCAGCCTCTTAACATC
>Ga0080004_1163680_pt2 | contig 33353 bp, 27 predicted proteins | sample WasSprMetagenome_FD_69207 | JGI IMG/M metagenome (GOLD analysis project Ga0080004, IMG submission 69207) | Sulfidic aquatic microbial communities from Washburn Spring, Yellowstone National Park, USA - WS (SPADES assembly) (version 2) | ecosystem: Environmental > Aquatic > Thermal springs > Hot...
AGGGATGACTTCTTTGAAGCTTCCTGCTGAAGCCTCCTCCTCTTTATTTCATAGACCCTGTGAATATGGAATAGCCCTGTCAAGTCTGCTCTGACCCAGCCTGTTTCCGGGCTGTATCCGTCGAGGCTCCTCTCGTTGCAATCCCAGGCAATCCTCCCAGCCGTTTCATCCTTTCTCCCCTTAAACCTGAAGGTTATTGTAAGGTATTTTTCGTTTAGGATTAGCTCACCCATTTCTCCTTCAGCCCTGCTTAGAAACCAGGCCTTTGAAACATCGAACTCTAAATACTCCTCGTATGGTTTAATGCTCACCCTTATTTTTCCATCCTTAAAGCTGTAGAGCGTCTCCTTTATCCTGACGAACCTCTTCCTTACGATTGGCTCCAGCCTTCTCCTTTCCCCTTTTACGTAGCTCCTCCCCCAAGACTTCACCATCGAATACGCCTGCTTTATCGCGGAGTCAACATAATGCCTGGAATAGCCCCAGTTTTCAAGCAGAATACTTCTCAGATAATGGTGTTTAAAGTTATTCCCTTTAGGAATTAATGGGATCAGCCTCTTCCTTCCCCTACTATCATACTTTTCAATCCATCTGATTCCAATCCATATTTCATCTATAGCCTTTTGAAGCATAAGCCTATACGCTTCAAGGAACCCACTAACGTTATAGCCATGCCTTATATTGTAAGCTCTAAACTGATATAAGCCTCCTAACACCTTCCAACAACCCTTATTTTTCCATGCTTACCCCAACATTGAATAGCCCCAATAATAACCTTAATAAAGCCTTTCCATAAACATACACTACAATTTATGTCCATTTAAATCCATCCATATTGAAACTGTTAACTACGGCGAATACGAGAAGATGAGAAGGTGAAGCGTGAAAGCCGTTAGAAAAGCCAGGGATAGTAGAAGCCCCTGGGAGACGAGCCTCCAACCCGCCATTCGTCAACACCATGCTGTAGAATAGGATATGCCGCTCAAATCCCTTAAAAATAAATAGAAAAAATAGATTAAATATTTATTTCAAGTCAGGGCGAAGGACAGTCTAAAAGCCATAATCTAACCCTACTTGGAACTAATCCAAGGCGGGAGCCCGATCATCCAAACCGTTCAACGCCGCTTAATAGGGTTTACTCATTCGGAAAGCAGCCTCCTTTAGGGAGTAGGGTCAAACAACGGTTAAAGGCAGTCTAGGGAGCAACCTGAGTCCTTGGAATGCGTGGGGCGAGGGCTATGGGTTACCAAGTATTTGAGTGGGCAACTCTTGGACCAGCGGTAATCCTCCCAGGTTTACCCACTACCTTTGGAGCCCTTCTTTTTCCTTCTCCTTCTTCTTCTTCCTAATCATTCGGGGCTTACCCAACTATGGATCGCCTAAAAAACTATAGGCTTCAATCCCATAAAAACTCTGCGGAAATCCACCCGCGAGAAAAGGGGGTGAGGAGATAGAGGTGAAGGATAAACCTTAGCTCTTATAAGGCGAATATCAGGTTTAGGTCGATGGAATATGGGTCAAACAACGCCTCATAATTCGCTTAGGATTCTTAGGGTTTTCTTCCTGAAATCGTCCCTGTATCTCTTCAGGTATCCCTCCAGCTTCCTCCGGTTTACTCTCCCTCTGAACCTTTCTATGATGTCTCCCCTGGCCTCTCCGAAGTAGATCATGTCGATCAGCGTCTTCTCTAAGTCGCTTACTGGAAGGAGGAATTCCCCGCTCGTGAGATAATTGTATCCGAAAAAGTATCTCGGGGAGATCCTCCGCACCCACACGTTCTGTCCCAGTACCTCTCTCACGCCGGTTCGAACCTTCCTCACCGTTATAATTATGGGGTTGGTCTCCTGCTCCCAGAGGTTGTGAAGGCTCATGGCGTCTTGTAGGCCGAGGTATGCCGGCTTTAGACAGTAGACGAGTAGGGAAGGCTCCTCGTAAACCGTGTAGTACCCTCTTGTTATCCTTTCCATTCTCCCCTTCTTTAAGAGATGGTTAACGAGGATGTACGCATAATTTCGGTCCGGCAAGAGCTTAGATATTGAACCTATGTCGGCGACGGGTGTCTTCCTGATGTATTCCATGACCCTATCGATGTGTCTGCCTTTCATCCGTCCAGCCTCCTAATGTATTCCAAAATGTCATCTTTGGTGGGGATTGCTCCATACAAGATGAGCGCCTTAAGCTCCTCTTCATCTACGGGCTCCTCGAATTCCCGTAAAAGTTCTTGCAGGTCAGGTTTCAATTCTTCCTTCTCCGAGTACCTTAACATGAAGAATATGTCGTAGAGGTCTCGGATCCTCCTTCTCTTAAGATAGGCGTTAATCTTTTCCCTCACTATCACCTCAGGTTCAAGGGTGAAGACATTAAATAGGATGCCCTCGTAGGTCTCGTACTCCTTGATAATGCCCTTAACATCTTTGAAAAGCGCCTCAAACCTCACCTGAGTTAACTCGAAGCGCAGCGTTGAGAAGAGGGAGTTCCCCGTCATCCTCTTCTTTAATACCTCGAAACCCGTCTTCTTCAACTCTCCGAAGAATCTATCTATCCTCTCAGCATCCCTCTTCATATAGACGTCTACATCCTCTGAGAACCTGTTCCCGGAGTAGCAACGCCATATCGCGATTCCACCGTGGAGGACCGCCCTTGGGAACACCCGGTATAGGGTTTCCACTACCAAGTCCTGCAGCCTTGCGACCCTCCTATGCGTTTCCCTCCTCATCCTCCTGTGGAGCGGGGCCCTCTTCTCCAATAAACCCCCTCCCCTCTATAGGATCAACCTAACTTATAAACAATTATATGTATGGTTGATCAATCTAACTTAAGGATTGAGGAGGAATAGAGCCCAGTTAGGCTAAGATCACCTCCCATAATGAGGCCGTAACCCGAAGGCTCCAAACCTCTACGCTCCAACGATGAAGGCATCGAATCGCGGCGGACTAAGCGATAGCTGGAACAGGGCTTTAGCTGGCGGAGGACAAGGTCGACCCTACAACCCCACGCCACCCCGGAGGGCGGTCGTAGAAGTCCCTCGAGTTTGATCCTTCAATGCTGGACAATCTCAGTTTACGCCTTTATGGGCCCTAAGCGTGGTGCCATCTAACCCATCTGAAGGCCAGCGCATACCATATGGATGATGCCCCACCGCCGGAGAAGGTGATCCCCATACCGCCTTCAAGGCCGTCCCAGAAGCCCTCAGGTATCCAGGCCGTTCCCGGTTCAGCTTAGATCGGATGAAAGAAGTTGCAAGGCGCTTCTATGGCTGTGAAGGTGCACGGGTCAAGCCCTAATTGACAAGGGTCGGATGGGAAACCGAAACCTTTATCAACCGCGCCCCCTGCTAGGTTCCATCGAACCATTTAGGTGTAATCTATGCTAAAAGAGAAGCTGCTTGAACTCTCGAAATCTTTTCCTGAGAGATTCGTGGAGGAGAAGGATGGCACCCTTAAACTCGAGTTTAAGGTCGCCGAGAGGAAGGTCTTCCTCACCAAGAAGACGCTCACGTATAGGGCCCGCCTCCGAATAGACGAGCCGGGGAAGACTGTGCGGTTCCATGAGACCCTGAAGGAGACGGGTATGGGCCTATCGACCGGGGACGTAGAGACGACCCCGGGCATAGGCTTTAAGGCTGAGAGGTACAAGTTGACCGGCAAGGAGAGGGAGGGGACCATAGAGGAACTCTCAAAGCTCTTCGGCAGAGAATACAAGTATACCTTCGACTTCTCCACCGTCAGGGAGAAGATTAAGCAGGCGGCGGAGGAGGCAGGCTACACTTTCTCAACCGTACTCTTGGAGCGCAACCTCTAACCCAGAGCTGAGATCGAATAACAGGTTAGGCCTCGATAGGCCTAGGCTCTAGGCCCATCTCTTATCCGGCACAGTTAATAGAACCTCTGAAAGGATTTATATTCGGAAGCCTTAAAGCAAGATAGGATAAGGGATCGGCTCGGCCGGCTGAAAATGGCTAATTGTAGGGTGCAGGTTGACTCTTCTTGAAGGGCCCACGGGAGGCTGAGATGGATAGGCGTAGATACCTGAAGATTTTAGGGTTCACCTTGGGGGCGGCTGGGATCGGGGCTGCCGTATACGCCGCCTGGAAGGCTAAGCCCATGAGGTTTGGGTCGCTGTTCCCCCAGCCTCCTGCCTGGGTGAGGTGTCTTCCCCCTTCAATCCTTAGGGGGAGGGTGGTGAGCTGGGAGCAGGACGCCTCGCTGGCTGGGAGATATGTGGCCCCAAGGTTCAGGGAAGCCTATCCCCGGGTTGAATTGGAATATAAGAGTTATTCATGGGGGGTTAGGCGCATGAAGTTTGACCTCGCCCTCATGTTCAACGTGGACCTGCCGTCGACGGTGCTCCATGAGTGCAGGTATCTCCTCTCCTTAATGTACCGGCTGCCCGGTAAGCTTCTAGATCTCTCCGATCATGTGAAGCCCTACCTAGGCTATTTCAGCGAGGGTGATCTGGCGATCCTGAGCGGCGGTGAGCCCGGCCGAGTCCTCGCCGTCCCCTTAAACGAGACGCCTCCATGCACCTATTATAATTCGGAGGCTTTCCGGAGGGCGGGGATAGCCGCTGAAGACCTGGAGACTTTCCAGGATTGGGTTGAGGCGGGCATGACGATCGTCCACAGGAAGAGGCTGGCCAAAATCTTCATGGTTATGGATCCCGCCTCATGGGGTATGGAGATCCTCTATAGGATACCCTGCTGGGATGAGGATCTATATCCACTGTTCGATGAGGATTTTCACATCGAATTCCTAAATGATTATCGTAGGCTCAGGCTTGAAAATAGGCTCGTCCGGGATGCACCCTTCTACTCCCCGGAGTATTGGGAAGCCTATGGGGCGGGGGAGGCCGTTTTCTACACCGGCTATGAATGGTGGGGCCTCAGCTTGATGGAGCGTTGCCCTCAGGCCTCTGGAATTTTCCGGGTGGCCCCTCATCCAAGGCATGACCCTGACCGTAGGGCCATGGCCCCCCTGAAGGGCGTATACCCTATCCCAGCCGGGCTGCCTGAAGGTGACAGGGAGACGGCTTGGAGGTACCTGGAGTTCACCTTCTGCAACCCGGACTCCATGGTAGAAGCCTGGGGGGACGCCCCCATGGAGGACATCACGGAATTCTTCATGTTCCCAGCCCATAAGGAGTTCAGGAGGAGGATCCTATTGGATAGACGTGTACCATTCTATGGAGGCCAAGAGATCTACAGGATATGGGATGAAGCCTCAACCATCGGGGAAGCCCATCACTTCCCACCGGAAACCCTACCGGTATACTTCTATTATGGGAGGAAAGCTGAGGAGGCCCTCCTCGGAGGGAAGACAGCCCGCCAAGCCTGTAGGAGCGTCCAGGAGAAAGCCCTAGAGCTTCGCAGGAAGAGGCTGAAGGGAACCTTAGGCATCCATCTATAAGTGGTCTCCAGCCACGGCCTACAATATCCGTCTGCTGAGTCTATGATGAGTTGAGGGATTAAGCCTCCTTAAAGTAGGGAATTATCTTTTCACCCATGGTCTTTAACACGTGGTCGGCTTTAGATTTATCGGGGTACTCCATGAAGAATGCGAAGTCCGTCACCCCGGCCTCCACGTACTCCTCGATCCTCCCTATGCAGTCGTCCACCGTCCCATATATGGTTATATCCCTTGCAACCTTTTCAGGGACCTCGTATAGATGCTCCTCGATCCTCTGCAGGGTATCCTCCTCTACGAGGAGGTGTCCCCAATCGAACTCATGGGTGGCCCTGTATCCGTAGGCCTCCAATTGTCTAGGCCACCATAGGAAGAGGCTCCTGGCCAGCTTCTCGATCATGCTCCAAGCCTCCTCCCGGTCCTCAGCTATGCTTAAGGGGCCGTGATAGGCTACCCTGAAATCTTCAAGTTTTCTACCCGTCTTCTCGGCTCCCCGCTGGACATCCCTCAGGTCTTCCCTATACCGTTGCGGGGTCATCATCTCAGCCATCCATCCATCCCCCACCATGCCAGCTATCTCCCTGGTCCTAGGGCTGTTCGCAGCCACGAAGATTGGGGGATGAGGCTTCTGAACTGGAACCGCCTGTATGAAAGCCCTCCTCAAGGAATAGAATTCCCCTTTGAAATCCACGAATTCACCGGTCCAGAGTCTCCTCATAACCTCTACAACCTCCCTCAGCCTATCCACCCTTTTATCGTAGGGTATTCCATAGGGGATGAGGTTCTGAGCCTCACCTAAGCCTAAGCCCAGGATAACCCTACCCTTAGATATCTGATCCAGGGTTCCGATCGTCTGAGCGAAGACTGCGGGATGCCTCCTATAGGGGTCGCTCACCGAGGTTCCCAGCCTAATCCTCTCCGTTTCAACGGCGAAGCCTGAGAGAACCGTCCAGGCGTCGAGGCATGGACTCCTCACATCTAATAATACCAGGTGATCTGGAACCCAGACATGGTCGAAGCCCAGCCTCTCCATCAATAGTGTACGCCTTAACATAGCCTCAAAGGAGTCCGGCTGGAGACTAGCACCGAAACCAATATCGCTATTCAAACCCTTCCCCCTTTAAACCACATATCCAGGGAACATGGATCAAAATACACCTAATAAAAATATGGTTTATTAGGAGGAGAGAATCGATCCATCGTCCAGCCATTAATCTTAAGGGCGTCCGTATCCCTCAGGCCATACTATATTTATAAGTCCCGTCTCCCTTAGGCAGAACAGCCTGGAAGAGATGCTGCGAAACGGGTTGCAAGGGATAGACGTGGCGGTATAGGTGAGCGTGATTTGGTCGATCTCAGGGATATGAGTGAGAGGGTTAAGGATAAGGTCGCAGTGGTCACCGGTGCGAGCAGAGGCATAGGATTCGCTGTCGCCAAAGTCTTCACCCTCAACGGTATGAGGGTATACATGGCCTCTAGGAATAGGGAGCAACTGGAGAGGGCTGCACTGGAGATACGGGAAGCCTCAAGCCTAAGGGGATATCCCGTAGCGGTTCAAGCCGATGTATCCGTTGAGGCGGATGTCAAGAGGCTTTTCAGCCGGGTCTCCCAGGAGGAGGGGCGTCTCGACGTATTGGTGAATAACGCTGGCACCGGCGTCTTCAAACCTTTCCTTGAGACGACTCTTCAAGACCTCCATAAGGTCTTCAAGGTCAACGTGGAGGGCGTATTCCTCTGCTGCAAGGAAGCCTTCAACCTCATGAAGGATCGGGGAGGGGGATGCATAGTGAACGTGGGATCCATCGTATCCCTCAAGGGATACCCGAACCAGAGCGTCTACACCGCCTCAAAGCATGCGCTCCTAGGTCTGACCAAGGTCCTAGCGGAGGAGGGGAAACGTTACAACATCAGGGTAATGGCCATATGCCCTGGAGGAGTTAGAACGGACCTAGCCAGGGAGCTCATGGCTATAAGGCCCGACTTGAAGCCTGAAACCCTGATGGATCCAGAGGACGTAGCCAACACCATCCTATACATGATAGCCTTCTCCGATAAAGCCTCCATAGATAATATAGTGATCCGACGCAGGGAGTCATCACCATACTTCTAATACTGGAAGGTTAAGCGCCTCAGTGGGAGGCGGGTTCACGTTTTCGTAGCGTTCTCCACCGCCTCTACCAGGGCTTTGATCCAGAGCTCCAATATTTTTTCTCCCTTCTCCTTCGAGGCAAGGGTTGGATCCCCGCATACCCCGTGTTTCAGGTCTCTCCCGAGGAACTTGGATGTGGTGAGGATCCTCAGCCCCTCCATGAACGCGGCCGTATTCAATCCCTTAGGTATGAAATCCGGTATCTCCTTCACGGCTTCGGCCATATCGACCAGTTCCGGCCTTAGAAGGAGCATGAGCGAGGTCTCAAGCTCCTCGGCGTGCATGAGCACCTCCTCCTCCAGGATTCCCGTGTAGGCCTCGATCGGGATGAGATTGAAGGGCGAGATATTATGGATCAGCGTTCCCCCTAGTTCACCGGTCACGTTGAGCTCGTAGCATATGTCGCTCAGCTGGGATAGATGGCCCGCGTGGCCTGAGATTAGGACTATATGCTTCACGCCGTTCCTTGAGAGGCTCCTGGCGATATCCCTTATCATCTGCCTCAGGGTTTCAGCCGATAGGGTTAGGGTTCCAGCCTTAGGATAATGATCCTCAGAGAATCCTATCGGGATGAGGGGCAACAACAGGCTGCCGGTCCTTTCAGCCACCCTCCTAGCCACCTCCCAGGCTATTATATGATCCGTCCCCGTGGGTAGGTGGGGGCCATGCTGCTCAGTGCTCCCTATAGGGAGTATAGCGACCTTCCTCTCCTTTATCAGATTCTCCAGCTGTTTATAGGATTTCTCAGCCCAGATTATAGTGTTCAACCTGATCACCTCCAAACCTTGATGAACATTACATTATATAATTTCGGATATTTTAGTCTGCACCTTACCGGACCCTGAATAACCTGGGAAGGCCGCGGGGGCATGATCAGATCTGAGGACGATTTAGGGTCTACAAGTTATGTTCCAGGGCTTCCCTTATATCCTCCTCCGTTTCATGGTTTGCGTATAGAGGAGTTGTGAAGTATTTCGTTCCGTCGTCTGGGAGTATCGCCACTATCCTTTTCCCTTCTCCGAGGATTTCAGCCTTCTTGAGTGCGATGTAGAGGATGGCCCCTGAGCTCATCCCTACTAGGAGCCCTTCCTTCCTGGCCACCTCCCTGGCGACCTTGAAGGTCTCCGGGACCTCCTCACGGGTTATCTCGAATACCTCGTCGAACCATTCCCTCCTGTAGAGCTGCGTCGGATAGGGTTCATCCGGGTTCCTTAGCCCTTGTATGCTCACCCCGAGTTTGGGCATGACCCCTATGATCTTCACCTTGGGGTTGTAGGCTTTCACCCTCATCGATACGCCTACTCCCGTCCCAGCGGTTCCCACTCCCACCACGATCATGTCTAGATGCCCGTCCGTCTGGTGGAGTATCTCCTTACCCGTTGTCTCGTAGTGGGCTAGGATGTTGGCGGGATCCTTGAACTGGTCCAGGTCCACGTATCTATCCGGGTTCTCTCTGAGGATCCTCTGCTTCAACTCCACCGCCCCGCCTGTCCCCTTCTCAGCGGGCGACAGGATGAGCTCAGCTCCATACGCCTGTATTATAGCTCTCCTCTCCAGGCTTACGGATTCAGGCATCACTATGGCTATCCTGTAGCCTTTGGCGGCGGCGATCATGGCTAAGGCTATCCCCGTGTTCCCTGAGGTGGCCTCCAGGATCGTCTTATCCCCTTTAAGCTTCCCGGCGGCCTCCGCGTACTCTATTAGGTATAGGGCCATCCTGTCCTTGACGGAGCCTCCTATGTTATACCATTCAAGCTTCGCGTAGAGCTCCGCGCTCCCAGGCTTTGTAACTTTGTTCAGCCTCACCATGGGGGTCTCCCCTATGAGGCCTGTGATGTCGTTTACGACCTTCATGGGTTTGCCGTGCACCTCCAGTGTTATAACATTGTTATAAAAAAATCGGGATAAAAACCTTACGCAGACCATCCCCCACTAAACACTCATGGAAGAGGTGACCTCTGCCCAAGGACAAGCTCAGATGGAAAGGCGGATCTATCAGAAAGCCGGAATACATACGCTTACTAATGTCTATGATCGGCTTTCAAGCCGGGCGGCCTCCGCCTTCCTCCTCCTTCTCCTGTAGAAGTAGTAGGCGGGCACGCCGACTATGGCTAGTGGAAGCAGCGACACTACCAGGATTATCATTCCGCGGAGCACGGCGAAGAAGCCGTGAAGGGCGGTTTCCAGGATCTCCCCCCAGTTTAACCCTGGAGGCGTGAAGGGTGGCGGCGGCTCCACCAGGCGCACCGTGATAACCGATAAAGCCACGCTCTGCTCCAGGTATTTTATCCTCCCCTGGAGGCTCTCAATCTCACCTCTGACCCGGGCAAGCTCCCTCTCCACCGCTAGGATGTCCTCCACCGTCCCAGCCAGGTCGAGGACCTCCTTAAGCCTCTCCTCCTCCGCCTCCAAGCTGCTGAGCCTAGCCTTTAAATCGATATACTCCTCCGTAACGTCCTCGCTCGTCATGCCCTCGTCTAGGACCTTCCCGTAGCCCTCTATCTCCTGAACCGCCCTATGGAATGCATCCTTAGGAACCCTTATGGTGATCTCGGCGGCGGCCTGCATCCCATAAGTGGACCTGGAGGAGCCGGCCACGTATCCGCCGTACCTCTCAGCTAAACCCCTTATCCTGGAGAGGGTTCCATCGATATCCCTGGTCTCAAGGGAGATGTGGGCAGTGTATATCACCATGCGCTCCTCAACCCGGCCGTACTCATAACCTGTTAAAGCCTCTCCAAGCTTAGGGGTTGGAGTGGGCGTAGCTATGGGAACCTCCGAGACCCCTGGACGGGGTACACCCGGCCCCTCCCCATAGGGAAGATATAGGGTACCTATGAAGAAGGCTGCGGCCACCAGGACTATTATGGCCGCCGATAAGATCAGGAGGTTTCTCCTGGACATTCCCGTAGGGTTCCTCCATGGCCGGTTAAAAGCCTACCCGCTTACCCCTAGTTAAGGTTTCCCACCTATTTAACTTTAGGGTTTTCTCGGTTATTTCAGGTTGAGGGTGGCTATGACCTCGTCTTCTTGGGCTTTAATCGTGAAGCCCATCTTCTTGAATAGGTTGATCACGCTCTCGTTCTTCGGCATGATTATCCCATATATGCTTTCCAGGCCTTTCTCCTCGGCTATCTCTATGAGCATGTCCACGAGCTTCGTCCCTAAACCCTTCCTCTGATGTTCATCCGCCACGACCACGGCTATCTCCCCCCTCCCCCCGCCGGGCTCCACGATCAGCCTGGCCGCTCCTATCTCCCTCCTCTTACCGTCTTCCCGGCGCTCCGCTATTATGGCAATCTCCCTATCATAGTCTATGTTGCAGAAGCGGACTAGGTCTGCATGGGATAGCTCCTTTATCACCCTGAAGAACCTGAACCTCTTAGTCTCATCGGACAGGTTCATTATGAACTCTAATTCGAGCCTTTCATCCTCAGGCCTGATCGGCCTCAGGATGACGTCCGTTCCATCCTTAAGCCTCCACGGCGTAACATATTTGGTTGGATAGGGCAGGATCACCAGGTGGGGATACGAGTTCCTTCCACTGACCGCTTCAGGATCGATTACTATCCTCGAGTCGAGGGCCCATATCAGGGTTTCAGATGCTGCTAACGGGTTTATCTCCACCTCTTTAATCTCCGGGAAATCCGAGACCATGTTGGAGAAGAGGACCACTATCTCCTCTAAGGCTCTAAGGTTCACCGGCCGCTTATCCCTCATACCCTTTGAGAGGGCCCCGTATATCCTGGTCTCCTCCATCATCCTCCTGGCGAGGGTCTGGTTCAACGGGGGGAGGCCCATGGAGAAGTCGCGTACATGCTCTACGTCCCTGCCTCCCCGGCCGAAGAGGACGACCATTCCGAAGTCCTTATCCTTCCTAGCGCCTAGGATGAGCTCGAAATCTATCTCCGGCATCATCCTCTGAACATATACGCCATCTATCCTGGCCTTAGGATACGCCTCATTAACCCTCTTCAGGAGGCGGCTGTACTCCTCCCTAAGCCTCTTATCCGAGTCTACGCCTAGAACCACTCCCCCCGCATCGGATTTATGGGTTATATCGGGGGAGACTATCTTGAGGGCTACCGGGTATCCCCCAACCCTGGAGGCGTTCTCCAAGGCTTCTTCGAGGCTTTTAGCCAGGTAGGCTGGGGCCCTCGGAATCCTATATGCATCCAGGAATTTATCGGCTTCCTCCTCCGTTAGGACCGTTCTACCCTCCCTAGCAGCCCTCTTCAAGATGAGCTTCAAATGGTTTTTAGGGGGTGAGAGGTCCATGGGAAGCTCCTCCGGGGTCTCATATAGGAGTTCAAGGTTCCGCTTATACCGGTACATGTACATGTAAGTCCTGACGGCCTTCTCCGGCGTCGAGTAAGTGGGGATCTCATTCTCGTAGAAGAGCCTTCTAGCCGGGTCGTTCTCGGCTCCCCCCATCCAGACGGTTAGGATCGGCTTAACCTTCTTCCTAGCCTTCTCCACCACTTTCTCAGCTAATCTCATGGATTCCAGGGCTGGCTGCGGCGTATAGATGACTATTACGCCGTCAACCTTGGGATCCGAAAGGCATACATCCAGGGCCTTCTCATATCTCTCTATGTCCGCCTCCTCTAGGAGGTCTATAGGGTTCCCCTTGCTCCAGTATGGGGGGAGGAACCCGTTTAAGGCTCCCATGGATTCCTCGGATAGCTCCGCTATCTCCCCTCCATAGTCGAGTACCGCGTCGGCGGTCATGATTCCGGGTCCGCCGGCGTTGGTCACTATGGCCAGCCTTGGACCCTTGGGGAGGTTCCTCGACGAGAGGACGGTGGCGCAGTTGAAGAGATCCTCTATCTCATCCACTCGGAGGACGCCGAGCCTCTTGAAGGCTGCATCGTAGACCTCGAAGCTCCCCGCTAAGGCTCCTACATGGGAGCGCGCAGCCCTGGCGCTCTCCATATACTTCCCAGATTTGAGGACGATGATAGGTTTGGTCCTGGCGAACCCTCTGGCTGCGCATACGAATTTTCTAGCCGACCTTACACCCTCCATGTAGATGAGTATGCTCCGGGTATGGGGATCCTGCCCCAGATAGTCTATCAGGTCGCCGAAGTCTATGTCCAGCATGGAGCCTAGGGAGGCGAACATGCTGAACCCTATCCGGGCGCTCATGGCCCAGTCGAGCATCGCCGATCCGAGGGCTGCGCTCTGGGATAGGAAGGCTATCTCCCCGGGTTCAGGGTTACCCCTTGAGAAGGCCGCGTTCAGGGATATATGCGGCCTGATCACGCCTAGACAGTTGGGGCCGAGGACTCTAACTCCATGCTTCACGCTCAGCTTCTTTATCTCCTCCTCCAGCTTCGCCCCCTCAGCCCCGGTCTCCCCGAAGCCGGCTGAAATTATGATGATCCCATCCACACCCGCCCGGCCGCATTCATCCACTATACCCGGGACGGTCTTCGCCGGAGTAGCTATGATCGCCAGATCCACATGCCCGGGAACCTCAGATATACTCGGGAAACATTTAATCCCCATGACGCTATCCCGGTTGGGGTTAACGGGATAGATGGACCGCTTATCCCTTCCGATGAGGAGGTTCTTCATTATCTGCTGGCCGATCGAACCCTCCCTCTCGGTAGCCCCGATGAAGGCCACCGACTTAGGGTCAAACATGTCCCCTAGGGAACCCAACTCTCCCCCCTTCACACTATTCACACTATATAATATATCTGGGAACCCGGATATATCTCTTTGAGCCAGAGAACCGATAAACATACATGAATAAATGATAAATGAAGAAATAGGGGTATCGGGGTGTGAAACGGGGAAGACGGGGATTTATGGAGGGAGAGGATTCGAGACGAGCTTTTAATGCGGGCTCATAGATCCCGGCTTCCACGGGGATGGTTCCTTATTCCTCTAGGATGTTCAACGCCTCCTCCCTGTAGGCGTCCATAACATATGGGATGCCCGAGATCTCGGCAGCCTCCCTCGTTAACGCCATGAGGTCCCTCCGGGATAGAGCCGATATCCTGAATTTCCTGCTGCCGGCCATCAGCTGCTGGAGGCCCGTCTTTATCTTCTGACAGAAGGTGTATATTCCTATCGCGCCTAAGGGTATGGCCTTTATCTCCTCCCCATACTTCTCCTTGAGCTCCTCGTAGCAGACGAATATCTCCTCCACGGTCTTCCCATATTTTGAGACGGTTTTCGGCAGCTGCCCCTTCTCAAGCCATAGCCCGATGTTCTTCCCCACCATTCCAGGTATCATCAGGGCCCTCCCCATGCAAACCGCCTTCACGTAGGGTGACCCCATGGCGATCGCCTTGAAGACCCCGTCCTCCGTGGAGAACCCTCCTGCCACGGCGAGGTCGGGAACCCTGAAGCCCCTCTCCCTGAGCCTCTCGCAGAACCTGTAGGCTAGGGATTCAAGGTAGAAGGTGGGGATACCCCATTCATTCATCATGGGCCAGGGGCTCATACCTGTGCCGCCTGGGGCGCCGTCCAGGGTTATGAGGCTCAGCTTCGCCTCAGCGCCGTAGCGGAGGGCCATGGCGAGGTCGACCGGGGAGTAGGCCCCGGTCTTAAGGGTGATCCTCTTAAAGCCTAGGCCTCTGAGGCGATCCACTTCCTCCAGGAAGGATGATTTATCCACGAATCCGAGGCGGGAGTGGCGTTCAAACTCCCTGATGGAGCCCCTCATATAGGCCCTCCTGACCGCCGGGGACTCAGGGTCCGGGATGACCACGTAACCCCTCCTCTTCAGTTTAACCGCCATCTCTAAATCGCTGACTTTTATCTCCCCGCCTATGGATTTGGCGCCCTGACCCCACTTCAACTCTATCGCCTCAAGCTCATGTCTGCTGGATATATACTCGGCCACGCCGAGCCTCGTATCCTCCACGTTCATCTGCACCAATAGCTCGCCGTAGCCTTCATGGAACCTCCTATACGCTTCTATTCGACGGTCCATCTCCGGGGACCTCGCCACCTTCCCCTTCTCATCCAGCTCGAGCCCCGGATCCATGCCGCACACGTTTTCGCCGCATACCAGGGTTATACCTGAGATGGCTGCGCCCACCGCGAAGTGCTCCCAGTTCCTACGGGCGATCTCGGTGGAACCCATCGCGCCCGTAAATATGGGCAGGCGCATCCTAACCTTACTCTCCCATCCATAAGCCGTCTCCACGTCGACCTTCGTGAACAACGCCGTGTCAGGTCCCGGCTCGACATCCTCCGGGAGGCCCATAGCCCCCCACGCATAGCCTTGAATGTTCAGATGGGAGTAGTCGACCGGATAGTTCTTGGTTGCGCCTATGGTTACCTCCCCGAAGGGCCCGGGATAAAGGACCTCCCTGCCCCTGAAAGAGGCCAGCCATGCCTCGCAGCCCCCTACGCATCCATCGATACACCTGGAGCAGAGGCCCGACACCGGTACGACATCCATGGAGCGGTTAAAAGTCCCGGTGGCCTCGCTGGCGTTAGGCCTCCTCAAATTCAACTCCCAACATCTCTCCTCTAATTAAATTTTGACGGCATCTAGGGGTCTAGACGGCGAACTCTAGACGGCCCACCGACGACCTCACTAGACCTGCAATTTCTAATATAAAAATTTTATCTTCGGGTCCCATGAATGGCTTACTATTCGCGATCTCCTAGAGAGCACTACCGATTAATAGAATTATGAATAATCCTAAGGTATACAATAAAATGGGCATGAGCGGATGGGCTTCTCGTAATGCAACATATGAATCTAATTTAAGTTGAAGAAATAAGTTATTAAACCATGGGCTTCATGGGTGGTCTCATGTCCTCGATAAAGGAGATAATTGATAGCTACATGGAGAGGGTTTCCGGGCTAAGGGAGCATTGCGAGAGATGCCTTAGAACCGGGAGGTGGAATGGAAGCGTTGTTCTAATGGTTGTGGATGCTGCTTTCACCTCCATAGGCTTAAACTACTTTACTGCCGTAGTTCCGAAGGTTGAAGAGTTCAACAGAAAGTTTGTTGAAAGCGGGAAGATAAGGAGTCTGAAGGATCTCGCTGAAAGCAACGTCGACGAGTTAAGAGGCGTATGGAAAAATGAAAGGTCATGGATTATAGCTAAAGAAATAGCTTCCCACTTTTCGAGGCTAAGTGAAGATGATAAAGCAGCGCTCCGAAATTGGGCTAAGAACTCTAAGCTTGAGAATTGGAAGCAAGACCCTATTGGAAGGATTAAAGGCGTTGGGCTAATCACGTTTCAGTATCTTAGGATGATGGGCGGCATCGATACGGTAATGCCCGATAAAATCGTTAAGAGAGTGATAAACGAGATTTTAGTTAAGGCCGGCTTAGAACCTGTAAACGATGATTTAGAGTTCATTAAAAAAGCTGAAGAAGTGGCTTTAGCTTGTGGTTATAGGCCGATAGAGCTCTGCTGGATGACCTGGCTGATACAACCTGAGGGGAAAATCATGAGGATGGAGAAATATTCCCACTTGCTTTCAAGGATTTAACTTACAAATCGGTTGGAAGAAATCTATGAAGAAGCTTCTGGCTGGAAAGAGACGAATGAACTAAAGCTACTTATAGTTTTAGATGAAACTCGTTTGTTAAACGCAAAATCTCGTCTATTGTCTAAATGAATTGGGTAAGAGAGAAATTGGATTTATCCTAATGACTCAGTATGGCACATCGATACCAGCAGAAGCAAGGAATTTAGGAACTTATTTTATCATGGTTGCGATGAGTGAAACTGAAATAAAGATTCAAGGAAGTTACGTTGCATCCTGGATCTAAACTAATAACAAGATTGCCCATAGCAACGAGTTTTGTCTTTAGACCATATTGGTATCCTGAGCCTTTTTTATTAGGCGCGGAAGACCAAATTATTCTGAGTAAACAATCTCTATATAGCCAGTGAGTGACTTAGAATTGAATTGCAGTTCGCATCTATCCATTAAATCTTTGAATTCGATTATCAACGGTACATCATCAGTAGGTGCTAAGTAAGCTCTAAACGTCAGCTCACTACTTTGATGACCAAGCCTATTCAGTATTACAGCATGAACCCTCCCTATCTTCACGGGTAATACGCAATCTTCTCTCGGTACTAATCCACGGACAAAATGGCCACCAATGATTTCAACATCAGCCTCTTCCCAAACTGTCAGGGGGAGAATCGATGTATGAGCGCCAGTATCGATAATTGCCAATCTTGGCTTTGACCAACCATATTTCGTTTTCAAAGCAATGGTAGCGGCAATTCTAAGCAGTCCATCGTAGCCAGGATACTTTTTAAAAGCTCAGGGTCGTACTGCTTGATAAAGTCTAATGTTAACTCTAATATATAGCCGCCCCCGACTCTACGTATATAGTGAAAATATCTTTTCTTCCAATAAGTTTTTCAGCCTTAGACTCAACTTCTTTCAGGCTCTTGCCGTAGCTTACAACCCTCTTTCCAACAATTGCCACCCACATGTTTTTATACCGTTTTTGTAGTTCCCCATAGTGTTCTCTAGCCCACTCAGCATCAGCCCAGAATTCTTCAGGGACCTGTATTGTCATCTTGCTCTACCACATTACTATTTGTTTTTTGATGCTTAAATTTGTTAAGGGCAGAATAGAGGAGTAGTTGAATAGCACTAAATAAAGGTCTTTCTCCAATAGCCTGATCATCCTATCAGTCGAGTCATTATATTTATTCTTTCGACATGGTTAATTTCGTTATGCGGAAGCAACTTATAAAACTTAACGCTTCCGTTAACAGTTCTGTTTACAGCTTTAAGCATTTCCATTTCCTTTCTATCTCATTAGCAGTCTTTCCGCAATTCGAGCACCTCTCAGACAACAGAAAAATTCCCTCGCTTACTCTTCTCCAAGTGGTATTGCTTCAAGCAGTAGCGCTTTGACTTCTCTCAGCAGCCTTATAGCTAGGCCTCTGACATCCTCCCACCCCTGAGGGGTGTGGGGTCCCCGATTCGTTGGCGCTCTTCACTCCATGGTGCCTCATCCTATCGGGTTATGGGCTGTGTAGGCTCAGCCCCTGCCATGGGCATATAGCCTATGGCCCCACCCCATTATGTTATATGCTCCGTTATAGTCGACGTTGAATTCGTGCCCGCAGTTTGTACATGAGAAAAGACCTCCGACCCGAAGGCCTTCCCCTCCACAACTATGGCATAGCTGAGATGTGTATGCTTCGTTCACCCTTAATACGGGAATGCCAAGCCAAGAAGCCTAGAATACTAGGCTTCTTACCTAGAGTACAAGGCTAGAAGCCTAGTATTGAGAAAATACAAGGCTAGAAAATACAAGGCGCTTAGCGACCCGCTCAAAGGAGTATTATTCAGGCTCATATTTAAGCGCATTCAACCCACCTCTAAAGAGTGTGGGCTTTCTGCGCTACTTTGGGTAAAAGCTCGGCAGACCCCTTGACCCTCACGCTCGATCGGGAAGGACGAACTTAAACACGTTTATAAAAGTTTCTAAACTTGCACTAAATTTATGGCGCCGCCGGAAGGATTCGAACCTTCGACCAACGGGTTAACAGCTTCAGCCTCGACCCAGGGTCGAGTCCGCTGCTCTACCTCTGAGCTTTCACCTACCCATCCATCATACCCTATTCTCCATGGTTCCATGGTATAGGGTAGACGGCGGCTCTAAATCCGGCGGCACCCACGATACGAGTAGAGTCTCCACTGGATGATATTTAAACTTAATTTTCAGGGAGGTCGACGCTCAGCCGGTTAGGGGCTGCTCCTATTTATTGTCGGGGATCCCGTGTAGGGGTGGCGGATGGGCTAATCCTGTTCTCGCTTCATCTCGCCTACTATTAGGATCGGCCCGTCCTTTCCTATTACCTTGGCTTTGGATCCCGCCTTTATATATATTTCAGACTTGGCCTTCCAATACTCACCCTTATATCTTACAAACCCTGTCCCTCCAGGGTTTAAATCCTCCGTCACCTCCACTGTTTCTCCGATTATCTCTCCGATGAGGGGCTTCATCCGCCTGGCCTTCAAGACCTTATAGGCGGCGAAGAACATGAATCCCCCTATGGAGCCTGCGAAGAGCAATGAGAGGATCGTGAATCGCCTATACCATTCCGGGGAGATGAGCCATTCAGCTCTCCCTGATGGGATTAGGAATAGGCTTCCGATCGTCAGGCAGATGATCCCGGCTCCTCCCAGGGCTCCGAACCCGGACGTATGGGCTTCCGCTACGAGTAATACGACTCCCAAGCCTATGAGGAAGAGGGATGCAAGGTTAAGGTTGAAGCCTAGCCCTATCAGCCCCAGCGTCAACGCGATTATCCCAGCTGCCTCGGCGCCGTATCCCGGTGTGAGAAGCCCGAAGATCAGGGCGTAGAGGCCGAAGGTGAAGAGGATATACGCCAGCAACGGATTTGAGATGGCCGATAGGAGGCCTACCCTTATACTTGGAGAATACTCTATGACTGTGGCTCCCCTCGTCTTCAGGGTCGCGGAGCCCACCGATGTCTTAACATCTCTTCCATCTACGGCCTCTAGGAGTTCTTGGACGGTGGATGCGACCACGTCTATAGCCTTGAGCTTTAAGGCCTCCTCAGCGTTCAGGTTCAGGTTCCTCCTAACGAATAATTCGGCGGCGGTTCCGTTTCTATCGTGCATCCTCGCCTTTTCGGCTATGAGGGCTGATAGGGCGTTCACGATCTTCTCATCCTCCACCGGTGTTGAGCCTTGGAATGGATTATAGGAGGCGGGTTGAGCTGATCCGACGATCGTATGGGGGGCCATGGCCGCTATATGCGAGGCCGTTAAGATGAAGGCTCCAGCCGACCATGCCTTGGCGCCCTCAGGGTAGACGTAGACTATCCATGGGATCCTGGAGCGTTCCATCGCCTCAACGATCTCCAATGTGGCATCCAGCTGTCCGCCCGGCGTATCGAGGAGGATGAGCATCGCCTGGGCTTCACGGCTTAGGCTGAACTCATAGGCTTCCAGGAGGAGCTCCCTCGTGGCAGGGGTTATAGCCTCCCCTACTCGGACGGCGATCACCCGTCCATCCTCGGGGCTGGCGGCGAGGCCCACCTGAAGGATAACCGGCGAGAAGGCTACTAATAGTATTAGGGGGAGGCCTCTCACTTGCCCTCTTTCTCCAGGAGACCTTTAACTAGGGCCGCCATCTTCCCTATGTCACTTGCCTCCGTGGTCGTCGTGACGACGACCATGTTCTTCTCCCTGGCTATATCCGTTAGGGTTTGAAGCTCCCTCAGCCTTAAAGCGAAGGGGCTCTCCATGTAGAGCTTGGCTGCGGCCGCGATCTTCTCAGCCGCTATATACTCGCCCTCGGCCACTATTATCCTCGACCTTTTCTCCCTCTCGGCCTCCGCCTGTTTGGCTATGGCCCTGAGCATGCTCTCAGGCATGCTCACATCCTTTATTGAGACGGCGACGACCTTTATCCCCCAGGGATCCGTATATGTGTCCAGGATGTCCCCGATCTTCTTACTTAACTCTTCCCTCTTGGTTAGCAGTTCATCCAGCTCTACCTGGCCTAGGACGTCCCTCAATGTGGTCTGAGCCAGGAGGTTAGTGGCATGCAGATAATTCTCAACTTGGACCACCGCCCTGCTAGGATCGAACACCCTATAGTAGACGGCTGCGTCCACGTCGACGCTTACGTTATCCTTGGTGATCACCCTCTGTTTGGGGATGTCGAAGGCTACTATCCGGAGATCTATCTTAACGAACTTATCCACGAGCGGGACTATGAAGAAGAGCCCTGGACCCTTCGCCCCGATCAACCTTCCAAGCCTGAAGATTACCCCCCTCTCATACTCCCTCACAACCTTGATGGCCGAAGATAATATTGAGACTACTATGATGAAGATGATTACGCCTAGGAAGGCCTCGAAGAATCCCACCTGGAGGATGAGGCTCCCCCACAAGGTTATCCACTAGCATTAACGTCGAAGCCGATCCATTTAAAGATATTCCCGGCCTGAAGGGAGTCCGTTTACCAGTCCAAGCTTTATAGGGGAACCATACAGCTAAGGCAGATTAAATGAAGAAAGGGTTGAGAGGCAAGGGCGATCCTAGATGGCCCCGATAATCCTGATAAACGGGTATCCGCAGTTCTTAAATAGTTAACTTTATATAATTCTTATTAGCGAAGGCTATGAACTCGGATGCGTCCCTGCTAAAAACACCTCTGAGACGTGCCCGATATGTAGCGAATCGAATTGAATAAGCCGAATGGGCACGCCTACAAGTGTAAGGGATGCGGCTTCCAAGCGGATAGGCATCTGGTAGCCGCTTGGAATATAGCCGCAAAACTCCCGATGTGCCGTCCTTCACCGTTGGCGGCGAAAGCCATCGATGAAGCCTTAAAGGCCGAGATGGAACGGATAGCAATAAAAAGTTAACTATCCGACAACGGTCAACATGGACCCTCCATGTCCTTTATATCCTTTCCCCCGCCGGCTCCGCGGAGGCCTAGGAGGGCTATGAGGGGAAACTGAACCGCGAGGATGACGCCGCCTAGGACCATCGTCAAGCCTCCCCGGAAATACCAAGGCTTATCTATCCCTAAATACTTCACGGTGAAGTTTTCAACCTTCACAGGGTAGGGGTTAGGATTCTCCAAGTACCAGGTCCACCGATTATGCACGTTTGGATCCGCAACCCTTACGTCGAAGACCAGGGCTAGGGAGCCGCCGTAACCCTTAAACATAAGGTTGGAGGGTTTATCCCAGAACGCCCTAACCCATACGCTGCCATTAGCCTTAAAGGTTAACGCTATCCTCCAAAACTTGGGGGCAGCCTCCGGAGGCGCGTAGACCCCCCATGCAACCCTCAGGCCATTAGCCTCAACCACCGAGCCCGGCTCCAACCATAGGATTCCCTCCTGCTCCAAGGGAACCATCCTGGAGGCAAGCCTGGAACCCAAGGATAAAAGCCAGACCCCGGAAGCCGAGAGCGAAGCCACTATGAAAACCAGGATTAAAATCCTAGCCTTCAAGTTAGACCGGCCTCCTCCCTCAAACTCAAGCCGCATCAACTATTATGATGCTCCTTTAAATGCCTTCCCGGTGTTCAAGTACTTTCCCTCCAGCCAACTCAGATAAAACACTCAGCCTGTCCGTCGACGCCATTTCTCAAAGTCCCGAGTCTTACGGTGATAAAAGGTTCCAGTATTCCATGTTCACTTTATTATATTTTGCCTGGATGATTTCGCTGATTTTCCGCCAATCCTCAGCTATCATCGGCCAAAGCTCGCCGCTCATGACTTGTTTCACCACGTACTCCTTCATCGGTCTCTCACGTTTTATCGTCCTCTGACGCCAGTTAACGCTGATGAGCCCTCCACGCCTTAAATGCTGAATGTTATGGACGACCTGTTCAGGGTTAAATGGATAGCTTACGCTCCTCGCCAGGTCGGCTAGTAGGGAATCGATGGAGACCTCCTCCTCGAAACGCAGGCAGATTAGGGCTACCATGTCCTGGAGGAGCCTCGCGGCCCTGCTGAGGTAGAGTTCCCTCCGCCTCCTCGGGATCAGGATCAATTCCAGGCGGTACGCGTATCTCCTATAGAACCATCCCTTGACGATATCGGTTAACGCTAGGTAGGCGCCGATCAGCCCCGCCAAGACTATTAGGAATGCAGGGGGCGGCCTCGCGAAATGGAATAATCCGCCTAAGGGCGTGAACGGTAGAGTCAACGCGAAGGCGACGATGCCGAGGCTGCTTAGGATCAGGGGTTTACTCGGCCTGCTCTTATAGAAGGGCGTCCTCCTCGTCCTTACAGCGAATATTACAAGGGTCTGCGTCGATAGGGATTCGATGAACCAGGCCGTTTGAAAGAGGGGCTCACCAGCATGGAAGAGCAGGAGCATTATGAAGAATGTCAGGAAGTCGAAGATGGAGCTCACAGGCCCCAGACACAACATAAAGTTTCTGATGAATGAGGTGTCCAGCCGTTTAGGTTTCTCTATATACTCCAGCTCCACGTTGTCGGTTGTTATAGTGGTCTGGGAGAGGTCGTAGAGAAGATTGTTAAGGAGTATCTGTATCGGGAGCATGGGGAGGAACGGGAGGAAGAGGGAAGCCCCCGCCACGCTGAACATGTTGCCGAAGTTCGAGCTGACCCCCATCATAATATACTTCAGGGTGTTAGCGAAGGTTCTACGCCCCTCCAAGACGCCCTCCTTAAGGATCCTTAAATCGTTCTGCAACAATATGATGTCAGCTGACGCCTTAGCCACGTCCACGGCGTTATCCACGGATATACCGATGTCCGCCGTCTTCATCGAGGGCGCATCGTTGATCCCGTCCCCTAGGAAGCCGACCACATGCCCATTATTCTTCAAGGCGTTGATTATCCTATCCTTCTGGGCTGGTGTCACCCTCGCGAAGACGTTCGCTTCCTCGACAACCCTTGAGAGCGCATCGTCGTGCATCTGGGCTATCTCACCTCCGAGGATAACCCCCTTAACCTCGAAGCCTAGATGCTCGCATACCTTCCTTGTAACCAGCTCATTGTCGCCGGTGAGGATCTTCAGCTCCACCCCGGCCTCGCTCAACAACTGTATGGATTCCCTGGCGGTCTCCTTGGGCGGGTCGAGGAACGCTACAAAACCTAGGAATATCATTTCACATTCATCGTTAACGGAGTATACCGGCTTCTCCTCCCTGAGCTTCTTATATGAGACCGCTAGGACCCGGAACCCCTCGGAGCTCAAGTCATAATACTTCTGCTCTATCCTCCTGTGAAGCTCATCCGTTAAGTCGAGGAACCTGCCCTTAAGCTCGCAGTGGGAGCATATCCTGATTATCTCCTCCGGAGCCCCCTTAGAGATGAGGAAGCGTTCCCCCTCCTTCTCGACGACTATGGAGACCCGCCTCCGCACGAAGTCGAACGGAACCTCATCTATCTTCCGGTAATCCCCCACGTAGATCTCCCTGTATCCTAGTATAGCCTCGTCGAGCGGACTCCTCAGGCCCGTCTGATAATAGCTGTTCAGGAAGGAGTATAAGAGCACCTTTTCATCATCTTCTCCCTCCATGTCCACATGTAATACAAGCTTTATCCTATTCTCCGTAAGAGTACCTGTCTTATCGGTGCATAGAACGGTCATGCTCCCAAAATTCTCGAGGGAAGCTAGATGCTTCACGATGACGCCCTTCCTAGACATCGCGAGGGCCCCCTTCGAAAGGTTCACGGTGATGATCATCGGCAGGAGCTCAGGAGTCAAGCCGACGGCCAAGGCTACGGCGAAGAGGAGGGACTCCAATACGCCGCGCCTATAGAGGGCGTTTATAAAGAAGACGAAGATCACTAGGAGGAAGGTGACCTGCATTATTAGGAGGCTGAAACCTTTAATCCCCCTCTCAAACTCGGTTTCAGGCTCCCTCTCGATGAGCCTCTTAGCGATCCTCCCATACTCCGTACGGCCCCCAGTCTTCAATACTACAGCGGTGGCCGTGCCGCTTACAATTGAAGTCCCCATGAAGAGGCAGTTACTCCATTCGGTGAGCGCCTTCCCCTCCGCCCCTAGCGGCGTAGAAGTCTTCTCCACCGGAAAAGATTCACCCGTTAACGCCGACTGGTTCACGAACAAATCCTTCGCAGCGATTACCCTCGCATCCGCAGGCACTATATCCCCGGCTGAAAGATAGATGACGTCGCCTGGAACTATCATGGAGAGCTTCACCTCCCTTTTAGCACCGTCCCTGAGGACCGTAGCGGTTACCGCCACCTTCTCCTTCAGCATCTCCGCAGCCTTCTCCGCCTTAGATTCCTGGTAAAAGTCGAGTATCACGCTCATGAATACGATGGAGAATATAATAATGGAGTTCACGATCTCCCCGAGGAATCCGCTGATCAACCCAGCAGTCAAAAGGATGACCACCAGGGGGCTCCGGAAATGGGAGAGAAAATCGGCTATAGCCGCCCTCCTCTTCCTCTCGGCCAGCTCATTATAACCATATATGATTAGCCGCCTCTCCGCCTCCTCGGAGGACAGCCCCGACAGGGACGTGTTTAAACGGGCGAGAAGCTCATCCACCGGCAGGCCTAGGAGCACTTCAGTGCTCGGCAGGGCCCAGCTCGGAACCCCGCTCACGTCTGATCCCTTCACGCCTTGGCCTTCCATCGCCTACACTATCCACTCCGCTTTAACGGTTCCCGAGCTGAGCTGCGATACTGTTACAAGCCTGCACATTCTTAAATTTGTTTCTCACCTCTCCAGGGCTGTGTACGGCTGGCTGCAACAGATAAAGGGTATGCGATGGCCCTCGCAACGGTGGATTCAATGATGTCATTGAGCGGCTGACTTCAGGGTAGCGGAAGCGCTTAACAGAAAAGAAAGGAGGGAGGAAAGGCCCGCAATGGCCCCTGGGAGGACCCTGCATCCATGTTCGTCCAGCGTAGATGAATTGAGCGAGGCCCCACCTTTGAGCTTCTCTAGCGGTTTATCATTGTCTCTCGATCGAGACTTCATTAGGTGGATAGGTTCATCGGTAATTTAAATCTCCTTTGAAACCAGTATAGTTTCAAAGAGCTGAAGAAACATAGCAAATATAATATTAGCCACGGCGAGGACGCTCGAAGCGAAGCCGCTAACAGGCGACGAACAGCTTAAAGAATTTAATGAAACATTATGGATTGGAAAACTTAACCAGTCATAGGGTAAACTGCTAGAGGCGGATAACCCACCAATTTGAGCACAGGCAAATTTTAGCATTTTAAGCCGAGCTCAATTTCGGTTCTCCTGATTGGAGTTGGCGCCGGGAGTGGGATTCGAACCCACGCGGGCCGAAGGCCCAATGGCTACCACGTCCAGCCCATATGTTCCACGCTCAATCTGGGATCTCGAGGCCATCGCCATACCGCTAGGCGATCCCGGCGTCCCCTCTAAGAACTAAGATGGAAAGCCTAGAATTAAGGTTTCCTTAATCCCGATGTAATTAGAGGCCTACGCCTAATATCAGGGAGAATCCGAGCCGATGTGGATCCATGAAATACCAATGTGGATAGGTCGATCTATGAAAGGATGGAACCGTTAAGCCTAACAATTTTTTAAGCACGGCCTTCACATGCGGCTCCTGTCGCCTTCCTGAAGCAGGCATCCTTCCCAAGTCAACATTTTTGAGTTTACGGGTCACCTTGCCCTGGTTAGATCCGCTATGTCCACGCATATTTCGCACATGGAGTTCAGGGCGATCACCGCGGAGGTAAGCTTCTCCCTCGCCTCCCTGCCCAGTTGGAGGAGGTGTTCCTCAAACCTGGCCAGCTCCTCTTTGAGGCCTCTGCATTTCTTGGCTGTGGACTCAGCTAGGGGGAGATCCCTCTTCAGGAACGCTGCGAAAGCCTCGTTATAGGAGGAGTATATCGATTCGCCTATCCTTCTCAGGGTTTCCTCAGGCTCCCCTTGGAGGCCGTGTTGAAGGCTTGAAGCGGCTATGGCGCCTATGGAGGCTGCATGATCCGCGAAGTGTTCTAGGAGGCCTGCTAGGAGCCTGTAGTCCAGGCATTCGATGGGCGTTAAGGACAGCCTCTCCCCCAGGGAGGGCTGGGATATGGCTGCCCTTACAAGCCGGACCATGAGGAAGTATAGCCTGTCCACTTCTTCATCCCTCTCCACAACGGTCTCCGCTAGCTCCGCATCGCGGGAGAGGAGCGACTCCACCGCGTCCTTCTCCATCTCCGATGAGATCAAGTGTATACGCCTTAACACCTTCTCAGGCATGAGCATGCTGGGCTCTAAGAGGCATTGGATCACGATCTTCCTAGAATCCTCCTCGACTATCTCTAATCCGACGAACCTCTTCAGTATCCGTTTAACCCTATCCCTCATCTCGGATGAGATGACCTTATCGGACCTCACTTCTATGACGTCAGCTCCTAAGAGATAGTTTCCACCTATTAGACGCTCTATTATCGGGGAGGGCTCCAAGACTACGGCTTTAACCTCCCTTTCGGGGACGCTGTAAGGGGTCACCATTATAGCCCCGTTCTCTCGTTCATGGACGTAGACCAGGGATCCCTTATAGACGTTAAACCTCTTAGCCCAGCGTTTAGGCAGGGTTATAAAGTAGGTTCCATCCGATGTCTCCTGAACTTTTCTAAGCTCCAATAGAATCGACCATCCATATATGAATCAATAAGTTTCAGCCCCTACTATAGGTTTTAAGGGATGGAAACTATAAGCATTTAATTCTCAGCCCGATATTAAACGTCATAAAAATTGTCTACGGACAGGCTTAGATCCTGCATAGAGAGGATACTTAAGGAAGGCTACCAGATAGAGGCTGAAGCCTACAGCCTACTCTCGACCATCGATGGAGAGGAACTTTCCAGGATTGTGGATGGGGCCCTGAGGAGGGCCGGGGAGATGGAGCCGCCACCCTTAACCATAACCAGGGAGATGCTCGAGGCCAATCGAGCTCCACCCCGCCCCCAGATCCCAGCGTCAGTCTCACCCCTGAGGAGGCCCCTGGCAGCCGAATATGAGAGCCGGATAGAGGTCTTATTCGACCCCTCGGATATAGCGGGTTCAGGGGGCTCCCTAGAGGACTTCCAAAGCCACTTCAGGGATAGATACAGGAAGCTGTCGAGCATACTCATGGAGAGGAGCGACGTAAGGGATGCTAGGCCCTTATCGGAGGCCCTTAGGGCCCCCAGGGATAAGCCTGTGAAGTCTATAGTGATGGTCTCCGAGAAGAGGGAGAGAGGCAACCGCATATTCCTCAGGATAGAGGATCTAGACGGGGAGGCTTCAGCCGTCGTCCCCAGCGGCAACCCAGCCCTATACCGTAAGGCTCAGAGATTATCCCTAGACCAGGTGGTATGCCTGGAACTCGTAAGGCTGGACGGCAGCCTACTCCTCGTCAAGGAAATCATATTTCCAGGCTTACCGGAACATGAGGTCGTTAAAACCGATACGCCCCTATCGGCGCTGCTGATATCGGATATCCACCTTGGGAGCAGAACATTCCTCCGAAGGGAGTTTGATAGGCTCCTAAGATGGTTGAGGGGGGACCTCGGAAACACCAGGCAGAGGGATCAGGCGGGCACGATTAAATACGTCGTGATTGCAGGGGACCTAGTCGACGGGGTAGGCGTCTACCCTGGCCAAGAGGAGGAGCTGGAGATACCCAGCATATATGAGCAGTATGCCGTGATATCAAAGTATCTGGAGTCGATCCCGGACTACGTGGAGGTCATAGTCATACCTGGGAACCATGACGCTGCCAGGCAGGCTTTACCCCAACCCTCTATACCAAGGGAGTTCGCGGAACCCATATACTCGCTTAAAATCAGGTCCCTGGGGAACCCTTCCTGGATCAAGGTTGAGGACAGGATCCTCCTCCTATACCATGGGACGAGCTTCAACGATATGATATCCTCGGTTCCAGATCTATCCCTTGAGAACCCTGAGAAGGCCCTTAGATACGCCATGGAGGCGAGGCATCTAGCCCCCTCCTTCGGAGGGTCAACCCCCCTAGCCCCTGAGCTTATGGATACCCTGGTCGTGGACAGGATCCCGGATGTAGTGCAGTCAGGCCACATCCACGTGGAAGGCTACGAGAACTATAGAGGTACCCTCCTGGTGAGCTGCGCGGCCTGGCAGGCCCAGACGGAGTATCAGGGGAGGATGGGCCTAACCCCTACCACGGGGAAAGCCGTAATGTTAAGCCTAGGCTCCCTAGCCATAAGGATACTGGACTTCAAGGCTGGGGAGGCCCCGGCACCTGAATAGACGCATATAAATGAGGATCCGATGGGGATCTTCCTCCAGCTGGATCCCTACGTCTTACTTCCACTCTGAAAATCCAGATTAGACCCCTAGACTCTCCATACACAGTCATAATATTATTTTTTATTATCTTTTCTTGGCGGGAAGTTATTTCTTGGCGAAACCTAGTGCTGCCCCTACCACTCCCATGGTTATTCCTACTATGAATCCCCCTAGAACTACTAGGCTTATAATGGAGAATATGAGGACCGTGGCTGCCCCTGCACGCTCCTTTCCCGGCAGATATATCAGGGTGGCTCCAACGATGATCATGATGGAGGCTATCAGACCTATTATGGGTATCCAGGATATCCATACTATGGGTAGGAGCGTATCTACTATGGCGAGCCACGGCATGAAGTAGAATATTATGGCGGCCATAGGCGGCCAGAATAGCAGCGCTATTATAGTCGTTATGAGGATCACGGCGCCGGCTGCCAGCGAAACCCCGAAGCCCGCCGTGGCCCTTGGAAGCATGGGGGTTCCACATTGTGGGCAGGGGTTTGTGGCGGGGAAGTCCCTATCGCATACAGGGCAGTAAGGCATGTTTCATCACGGCGTAAACCATTTTAAATCTTCATGTAATAAACTGTTTCTTAAATATTAAGTCTAAAAACCAGATCCCTCCAGTTGAAAATTCAATACTTCTAGTGTATCTGAGTGGGCTGGCTTCCCTTGGGGGAGGTCAACCCCTTAGCTATCATGCCGGCGATCCTCAAAGGCTCGGGGAGCCTCCCCTGGAAGGTGCAGGCCTTCAACAGCTCAGACGCCTCCCCGGGGTCCAACCCGACCACCTCATAGTATATGGGGTTGTGGCCGGGATCCGTCTCGACCGTGAACATGGGCTTCAGGGATTCCATGAGGCCCCATCTTCTCTCCCAGTCCCCGAAGTGCTTCTTTAGGGCCTCCTTCACGGCGTGATCCCTAGGCTTCTCCCCTATGACTATTATCACAGGCTTTCCCAAGAGCTCATAGAGTTTATGGGCGTCGACCACGTTGAACCCTGCAAAGGTAGCCCCGCTGAGCAGGAGGAAGTCGAAGTCTAGGCCTCTCAGCACGTCGCGGATCGAATCGGTGGAATCCAATCCATCCACGGTTACCTCGCTTATCCTGACGTCCTCGAGGGTGCGGCCCCTGAATAAAACGGCTACCAGGAGGGTCTTCTCCCCCCCTCCTTTACGCTTCTTGAACCTGCCATCGTCGACTCCCACCACCCTTGCGTCCCGGTATCCTCTTATGGACATGGTTGAGCAGCCTTCCAACTATGGGATCCTCTGAGAACACTTCGATCACGGCATTATCGGGGATCCCTATTTTAATCTTTTTAGTCCTCCCATGCCTCCCGAAGCTTACGACCCTGGCGTTCAATAGGCCCATGGCGTCCAGCTCGTTTATGAGGCCGCTGACCCTCCTCTGGGTTAGGGGTTCCACCTCTACCTCGCTGCACATCTCCAGATATGTCTGATATAGGTCTCCCGTTATAAGGCCTTCTTCATAGATGTTCCTTAATGAGAAAACGCTTAAAATAATGATTTTCTGATGTAATGGGAGAAACTTTAATGCCTCTATGAACCTGTCGTTCTCTATCTTCTTCAAGGCAACCCTGACATGAGACTCGGAAACCACTGCGGACCCTTCCCTCTCAGCTATCTCACCGGCCACCCTGAGGAGATCCAAAGCCCTACGGGCATCCCCATGCTCCTTAGCGGCCAAGGCCGCGCAAAGCCTAAGCGAGGACTCATCCAATACACCCGGCTTGAAGGCCTCCACAGCCCTCTCGGCGAGGATATCGTAGAGCTCATCGGCGAGATAAGGCCTGAAGACAACCTCCTCCTCGCTGAGGCAACTTAAAACCCTGGCATCGAGGAACTCCTTGAAATGGAGGTCGTTGGAGATCCCTACCAGCCCAACCCAGCTCCCGGATAAGCCTTCGTTGACGCGGGTGAGCTCATAGAGTATGGAGTCGTCCTCCTGCCTCTTAACCAAGGCATCGATCTCATCCAATACTACAAGCTCGATCATACTCGAAGAGTTAAGCTTATCCTTGAAGCGATCCAAAAGCTCCGTGACCGCTACTCCCGTGAAGGGAACGTCTAAACCCACCGAACGGCATAGGTCGGCTAAAACCCTATAGTTCGTCCCAGCCAACCTACAGTTCACATAGCATACGCTGAGGGGGGACCCAATAACCTTGGCCTTATCCTCGAGGCGATTTAGGACATACCTTGCCACCGCAGTCTTACCGGTGCCAGTCTTACCGTAGATGAAGGCGTTAGATATCTTGGATCCCTTAAGGGAGGGGGCGATTATATTAGCAACCTTCCTTATCTCCTCATCCCTGTGGGGCAGCCTATCAGGGATGTAATCGTGGCGTAGGACATCCCGATTCCTGAATATACCATCCCTCGACAGGAACCTATTGAATATCTCATCTAGGGCATGATCCTGAGACAACGCTGCTCCTCCAGGGGCAAAAGCATTATTTCAAGTAAAGTTAAAAGCCTTCTTAGAATAATATGGAAAAAACGGGTTTATGAAGAAGTTGAATTTAACATGTAAAAAATTAACCCAGACCCCCCTCTTTCCACTGTATACCCCTAGGGTAATATAGAAAGTAATGTAATCTGAGTTGATTTATACCCCATACGGTTATAGCCTATTATATTTTAATTACTTTCTATACATTATCCTAGTGGATATTATATATTAAAGCTATCCTGTCGGCGGATCGATCTTTCATCCCAGCCTTTATATCCTCCATCCAACCCTTTATACTCCATCATGCATTTTCTTCCAGTTGAAATGGAAGGGTGAGGCTCCGCCTTGTAAACCCTACCTTAGTCATTGTGAACGGTCCCTTTTTCAAGTTTTCTTTAGCATTTTCTTTCTATCTTTTTTCACATCCGGTTAACCGATGTGGACCCCTCTATTTCCACTGGAGGGGTTTCTTTTCAAGTGGAGATTTCGAAATGCCACCCCCGTTTTTCCGGCCTTTTTTACATATTGTTCTCAAAAACTTATTTAACTTGTGAACTGTGAATGCCTTGTTGTCTGTGGGAGGGTGGGGTTGCCCGGTAAGAGGGTGAAGATAGAATTCTATGATGGATCCGGTGTGAAGCATACGATTATCCTAGATGGGGATATCTCCCGCAGTAAGATCTCCCAGGTTTTGGATTATGTGGAGCTTATGGGTGGGGCCTCGCCTGAACCCGTTCCGAGGGTGAGGGATCGTCTGGAGAGTAAGTTTGAACGTTTGAAACGTTTAATTTTATCGGAGTTTATAGATAAGATTTTTAATTCCAGGGATGTACAGGCAGCCTATCTTGAAGCCTACGGTGAGACGATCCCCCTGAGCACCGTCTCCACCTATCTCTCAAGGCTCGCCGATAGGGGCCTCCTGAACAGGGGTGGATCCTCGGGGGACTGGCATTACGCCATATCCTATAGGGGTGAGAGGGCCTACAGCCTCGGCCGTTAGGGTCTCCGTCCACTTCACCTTGGGATTGTTTCTCCTATCTCGGTTATCAGGTTGCCTATGAGCTCTCTCGCCAAATCATCGTCTTCGCAGGCGTTAACCGCATCCCTTAGGGTCCTCAGTTTGCTTGAGAGCTCCATGAAGGGCTCTAATTGGGCTGTCTCCATTAGCCCCAGGTATCCTAGGAGGAGGATGGTGTAGATGGATTTCGCTATGTTCCCCATGGCCTGCCTCCTAGTCCTATTGAAGGCGCCCCGGGTCACCCTGGTTTTCCTCCTTAGGGTCAGCTTCATCTCCTGGCTTATCTCGTCCCCGTTCTCCTTCTGGTATAGATCTATGAGGAGTGTTTCCAATTGGGCCTCGGTTAAACAGCTGTTTTCTAAAAGTATCTTTACTATCGGATCAGACATAGTAATTTTTAGATGTTCTTTGAACACATTCGTTAAATCATAGACCTGCACTTGAACTCCACCCTCCACGGATACAGATCTGTATCCGAGGCTAACATCTTTATTTAACTTACCGCTTCAATCCCATCATAAGGGGAACCATAAAGTTGACACCTGAAAAGTTTAAATTAACCTTGAGGAACAGGGACGTAGACTCCATCCTCATCGGAACCCCTACAGGCCACACTCATATAAGGGCCGTAATCGAGACCAGATACGGCACCATAATATTTCAGGAAGCCACCATAGCAAACCTTGTAAGGGCCTATATAACCTTGAAGACCCATCCAATGATCAGGTCGATGATCCTGACCTTGAGGGAGATGGATGAGGGAAAGGCGAAACCTGGATACGCGAGATTCCAGTTGATAGAGTCGGAGGCCGACCCAGGGAAAATCCAGGAGGAGATAGATAGGCAGTGCCTATGAATATGAGGAGCCTATCAGGCTATATCGAGCCGCTCGTCCCAGCGTTGATACTGGTGATCCTCGCAGCCCCGGTGATCCCAGCCTACGACACCCCATTATTCGATGAGACATGGTATGTATCCGCGGCTAGGAGGTTCCTGAGCTCCGGCGTATATGAGAGGGTGGAGCATCCCCCCCTGGGACAGCTCTTGATCTCCGCGGGCATCCTCCTTTTAGGGGACAACCCTGAGGGATGGCGGGTTCCAAGCCTGATATCCGCCTCAGCCTCCCTCATCCTCGTATATTTAATATCGAAAGAGCTCTCGGGTAGGAGGACGCTGGCCTTAACCTCTTCGATCCTCCTCGCATCGGAGAAGCTCTTCTTCACCTTCTCAACCCTCGGAGTTTTAGACATGTTCTTCCTAGCTTTCTCCCTGTTATCCGTATACTCAGCCCTCAAGGGGAGGGTGATCCCGTCGGCTTTGGCCTTGGCTGCGGGACTCTGCTGCAAATTAACAGCGCTGCCCTTCGCTCCAATAACGCTGTTAATAATCCTCAAGGGGAAACCCGGCACCTCAAAACCATCCAGGAAGAGAAAGATTCTGGCAACGATCGAATGGCTAGCCTCCGCCTCAGCCTCCCTCCTACTACTCCTATACCTCCTCGACGGCCTATACCCGGCTGCGGAAGGCATCGAAGAAGCGGGGATCCGCAACCCTATACGCAATATAT
>Ga0080004_1082293_pt1 | contig 33273 bp, 26 predicted proteins | sample WasSprMetagenome_FD_69207 | JGI IMG/M metagenome (GOLD analysis project Ga0080004, IMG submission 69207) | Sulfidic aquatic microbial communities from Washburn Spring, Yellowstone National Park, USA - WS (SPADES assembly) (version 2) | ecosystem: Environmental > Aquatic > Thermal springs > Hot...
CATTGGCTTGAAATGGGGCAAAGGATACCGAACCCACCGAAAATCTTCTTCGTCAATTGGTTCCGCAAGGACGAAAATGGGAACTTTCTGTGGCCAGGTTTCGGCGAGAACATGAGGGTGCTGAAGTGGGTAGTTGACAGGGTGAAGGGGAAAGTTGACGCTCGTGAAACTCCCATTGGGCTCATCCCAAAGTTTGAAGACCTTGAACTTGATGGCTTGGGCATCTCAAATGAGCAATTGGAAAAGCTTTTCGCTGTCAACCAAGATGAGTGGCAGACCGAGTTGGGAGAGGTCCGCAAATTCTTTGATAGCTTTGGTGACAAGCTACCGAGCGAGTTGCGCACAGAATACGAAGCTCTAATCAAAAGGTTGCGTTGCTCTTAGCATGCCCTACTAACCACCCTACTAACCACCCCATTAAGTTTCCTCAAGTTGGAGATGACCGCATGAATTGCTTTTTGCGTTTGCGCTATTTTGTGAGATGGGTGATGTGTTATGAACTGGAATGTAGCGAGGGTGTTTGCTCGCATCGTTGTTTTATTGCTTTTTGTGGGGAGCTTGATTGCGCTGTTGCATTCCTGTAAGCATGGCATGCGCCCTTCATCTGTCGCCGACATATTGAGTGTGTTCAATCGGTTGCAGGCATCAAGGCATGTGCGTGCTGGTGAAGCTCTGTTCTCGCAAGGGCGCGTTGATGAGGCGAAGACACAGCTTAGCAAAGCACTCGAGCTTGACCCGAAAAGCTTCACTGCACACTCCCTTTTCATCGTTGTTTATTTGAGCGAGGGCGATGTGCGATCTGTTGAGAAACTGTTCAAACATGCCGAAGCCAACTTGCCAATAGAGCAGGTGAGCTTGCTTTACACTTATGCTGGTGACCGTTGTGCGTTCTTTGAGCCTCGCAACTGGGATGCTGCTGAACGCTACTACCGAAGGGCGCTAATTCTTAACCCAAGAAACGCTGTAGCGCTCAACAACTACGGCTACGCACTCGCTGAGAGAGGCATCAAACTCGAGAAGGCAGAGGAGTTGATCAAGCGAGCGTTGGAGCTTGAGCCAAACAACGGTGCATACTTGGATAGCCTCGGGTGGGTTTATTACAAGCAAGGGCGATACGAAGAGGCGATCGAGCTGATCGAAAAAGCCATCAAGCTACAACCAGACGATGCTGAGTTGCATTATCATCTCGGCATGGCTTACATGGCTGTTGGGCGTCTTGAGGATGCAAAAAGACAATTTGAAGAGGCGCTGAAGATGAACCCTAACCACAAAGGCGCAAGCGATGCTATAAAGCAACTTGAGCAGGAGGAGGAAGAAAACACCGCAAGGGGAAATGGCTTGAGTGTCTTCAATCAACACTTCACCGTGTTGGGGATTGATAGATGTGCGGTGCAGTAAATCGCCATTTAGACGAGTGATATTAGTTGTGCTTGATGGCGTCGGGATCGGCGAACTGCCAGATGCAAGCGAGTATGGCGACGAAGGTAGCGATACCCTTTCGCACATTTGCGAAGCAGTTGAGTGGCTCTCTTTGCCAAACTTGGAGAAGATGGGCTTGGGAAACATAAAGCCCCTGAAGAGGGTTAAGAGCGTTAGTTCCCCGATCGCATCCTATGGCAAGATGGGCGAGCTGTCAAAAGGGAAAGACACACTCAGCGGGCATTGGGAGCTCGCTGGCTTGGTCACTGAAGAACCGTTCCCAACATACCCAAACGGTTTTCCGAAGGAAGTGATCGAAGCGTTTGAGGGAGCCATCGGGAGGAAAGTGCTCGGCAACAAGCCAGCTTCTGGGACCGCGATAATTGAAGAGCTCGGAGAACTGCATATGCGCACTGGCTTCCCAATCGTCTACACATCCGCAGACAGTGTCTTCCAAATCGCAGCTCACGAGGATGTCATACCAGTTGAGCAGTTATACGAGATGTGTCGCATAGCCAGAAGCATCTTGAGGGGCAAGCACAATGTCGCACGCGTCATAGCACGCCCTTTCGTTGGCGTTCCCGGGGCTTTCCAAAGGACACCGAGAAGGAAAGACTTCCCCGTAGAACCTCACGGTAGAACTATCCTTGAAGAGGCGAAGGAAGCAGGGCTTAATGTCATAGCCATCGGGAAGGTGGGAGAGATCTTCTCGATGCGAGGCATAAGCGAGAGCATAAAAACGCACTCGGACGCTCATGGTATGGAGGAGTTGATCAAGATCGTTAAACGCAACTACGGTGACATCGTTTTCGTGACGCTAACTGACTTCGACACCAAATACGGGCACAGGAACGACACATACGGCTTTGCGAGGGCGCTGATGGAGTTTGATGAGGCGCTCTCAGTCCTGCTGGATGAGCTTGATGCTCACGATCTCCTCATCATAACTGCTGATCATGGCAACGACCCAACCACACCAAGCACAGACCATTCAAGGGAGTATGTGCCGTTACTTGTTTATAGCAAGGTTAACGAGCATGGTAGGTCTCTCGGTGTCAGAAAAACATTCGCCGATGTCGCAGCTACAATCGCTGATGTGTTCTCGCTAAATAAACCGAATGTGGGTGAGAGCTTCCTTGAGTTCATCGTGTGAAGTGAATTGTGCAAGTTGAAAGGCAAGGTGAAGGGAGATGCTCTTCAGCAAGGATGCATTTGCTGGCAAGGTGGCGCTTATCACAGGCGCTGGTAGAGGCATAGGGAAAGCGATAGCGAGGGCGTTGGCGAGCCTCTCTGCAACTGTTGTCATAGGCGACATCAATTGGCAGACAGCACAGGCAGTGGCGCAGGAGATTGAAAGCTCTGGCGGTAAAGCTCTCCCAGCATGCGTTGATGTGACGAAGCAAAGCGATGTTGAAAAAGTTGTGAGCATGGCGCTTTCAAACTTCGGGGCGGTGCACATACTTGTGAACAATGTCGGCATATACCCGAGGCATCACTTTGATAGCATGACCCTCGATGAGTTTGAGAGCGTCATACGAGTGAACCTGCATTCAGCGTTCCTTTGCTCACGGATGTGCGCACCGATTATGCAAAGACAGCGTTGGGGGAGGATAATCAACATAGCCTCGGTGCGCTTTTGGGTGCCAGATTACGGCTTACTTCACTATGTGGCATCAAAGGGAGCAGTGGTTGGGCTGACGAGGGCACTCGCACACGAGCTTGGTGAATACGGAATAACGGTAAATGCTGTCGCACCAGGTGGCGTGGCTTCGGAAGAGGAACTGACTTCTCAAATCGATGAGGAGCGCAGGAGGGCGATTGAAGAGATAGTTATGGCTCAAAGGATCAAACGGAGGTTGAGACCCGAGGATGTCGCAAACCTTGTTGTGTTCCTTGCATCTGAAGAGGCTTGGGCTATAACTGGTCAAACGATCCTAATCGACGGCGGTTGGGTGCTCAGGTGAGAGGAGTTGATGCGAAATGGGGTTCGATGAACCATTGCCAACATGGTTGAAGGCGAAACTGCCAAAGAGACCTTACTCGGAGCAGATGAAAAGGATGTTGCGAGAGTTTCGTTTAAACACGGTGTGCGAGGAAGCCCGTTGCCCAAACATCGGTGAATGCTTTTCTCGTGGCACCGCCACATTCATGATACTTGGGAGCGTGTGCACTCGCTCCTGCAAGTTCTGCGCCGTAAGCAAGGGGACACCGAGCGATGTTGATGAAGATGAGCCAATGCGGGTTGCGCTCATGGTTAAAACACTCGGGATTAAGCACGCAGTTGTAACTTCGGTTACAAGGGACGACCTGCCGGATAAAGGCGCAAATCAATTCGCAGCCACCGTCAGAGCGATAAAGCAGGTTTGTGACGGTGTCACAGTTGAGGTTTTAACCCCCGACTTCGGTGGCAAGAAGGAGCTTGTCAAGCTTGTGGTTGAAAGTGGTCCAGAAGTCTTCAACCACAACATTGAGACAGTCAGGAGATTGCAAAAGCTCATAAGACCACAAGCCGATTACGAGCGCTCCTTGAGCGTCCTCAGGGCGGTTAAGGAGTTTGACGGTTCAATCGTAACCAAATCTGGCTTGATGGTTGGGCTCGGCGAAACAGATGATGAAGTGATTGAAGCCATGCATGACTTGTATGAGGCGGGCTGTGATATAGTCACCATTGGGCAATACTTGCAACCAACGAGAAGGCATTTCCCGATCATGCGCTATGTGACTCCACAGCAGTTCGAATTCTACAAAGATGTTGGGGAGAGTATCGGCATCAAGGTCGTTGTAGCTGGTCCTTTCGTGAGGAGTTCTTACATGGCAGAGCACGCATTAAGGCTCGTCAGGGAAACTCAAAAATGAAGGTGAGCTTTGTTTGCCTCAAGGTGAGTTGATATGCATTGTGGGGCATCCGTAGCAATGGCAAAACGAAGCGGTAGGCTCATCACAGCATTGGTGGTCTTGATTTACATCGTGGTCATGCTTGTCTTCGCTGTGCTCTCGATCCGCAAGCTTCTTCCGAAGCCAGAGGAACTCGTATCGCTCATAAGGACGCAGTTTGAAGTTAGCACTGGTGCTAAGATGAGCGTTGAGAGCACGAGCGGAAGCACTTTCTCCTCGCTCAAGTTAAGAGGGGTGCGCATAGGCTTAGACAGTTCTTCGCCAACTGGCGCAGCCATCGTTTGTGAGCGCATCGAAATAGGGCTGAACCTGATCGCCCTGCTGAGGTGGAACAAACTTAGGGAGAGGCTCATACGCAAGGTCACGCTTTATTCTCCCACACTTTACTTGCACAGGGATGAGAAAGGCATCTGGAACTTCCAAAAGCTGTTCAAGCCAAAGAAGCTCCGTCCGCCAACTTTCCTCATACGCCTCGTTGTGGTTGATGGCAGAGCCATCTACGAGGACGAGATCACAAGGCTGGTTTCGGGAAAGGCTTTAAGATTGAGAGTGCACAACATCAATGGAAAGGTAACACTTCACCCAGATGGCTTTCTCACATGGGATGTAAGCGGGCGTGGTGAAGGTCGGCATTTGCGCAAGGTGGCATCAAACGGGATTGTGAGAGCCACGGGCGAACTCTCAGCCCGCACAAAAGTAAGCGTGTGCGATTTGACGCCAACCGATGCGCCGGAGGCTTTCATGAAAGCACTTCAAAAGTATGTTGGCTGGGGTGGTGGAATGGCTTCGTTCGACATGGTGATTGATACAAGGCGATGCACCGCTAACAAGCCGAGGACAACAATCAGGTGTGTGTTTGATGTGGCAAACCCATCCATCGCACTTAAGAGCCTGCTCAAAGAATCGCTCTTGATGGAAACGCTCAAAGGTAGCGCATGCCTGATGTTTGATAGTGGGAAGCTGTCCGAGGGATACATAACCGCACATGCTGTGAGGGAAGGTTTTGGGAGTGCGAATGCGAGTGTTTCGTTTGATGGGTCAAGCTTAGACAGTCGGATAACACTCCTCAATGTGCCTCTCAGAGCGTTGCAAGAGACGGTGAAAGTGTTTGACCGACTCCCATACGGGCTACGCTTCATCAAAGGCAAAGCCAAGCTCATAGACTTGGCAATCAGAAAGGCGCATGGCAAGCCAGCCATCGTGAGGGTGAATTTGAGCGCCTATGGCATCATCGCAACATCAAGCCTCATTAAAAGCCCAGCGGGCATAAGCGCTATGGATGTTCAAGGCGAGCTCATGCGCACCGATGGGAGGTTGCCAGTCGGTAGGTTGGTGGCAAGGCTTCATATGCCGTCTCGTGGCAGGGTAGCTGGGGCATGCATCGATGTGAACTTGAGCCTGTGGGAGAACATCTTGAGCGGTGATGTCAATGCAATCAATTTGAGTGCAACCTCGCTTAACATCCTCGGTGAGGGTTTGCTCCCGTTCACGGGCAAGCTTTGTGATGGCATGTTGAACCTCTCTTTCGCATTTAAAGCTCCGAGGGGGAAGGATGGCTTATGGGTTGGAGGCGAGGTTGAGCTCTCCGATGTGAGTGTCAGGCGATTGATGGTTGATAAGCTTAGGCAGTGGCATGAATTGTTCCCTCACGGGACAGATGTTAAAGGCGTAAGCGGTGTTGTGAGATACGACAACGGCATCTGGCAAATACTCGGCGTGGGCTTCTCACACAGCCTCTTTGATGGAGCTATAAGCGGTGAGTTTATCGCAAGCAAGAGGGCGCTCAGCCTGACCGCAAAGCTCTTCGGCGTTGACTTGCCTTCAACATTGGAAGCGCTCAGGAAAACCTTGCTGAAGGGTGGCTCATACGGGGACATTGATGTGAAGACGCTTGAGAAGGGCGATGCCGAATTAAGACTGCTCATGGCGGGTGGAAAGCTTGTAAGCGGGCTTGAACTCAGGTTGCCGAGGATGTCACTCTCGCACGGCAGTTTCGGTGAGGCACATGTAGCACCAACACACTCATCGGTTAGGATCGTGCATGTTTATGGCACACAGCCTAAAAAGTCGATCACGCATGTTGAATCGGAAGATGTGCTCATACGCAACTTGAGCTTGTTTAGCACGACGCAACAGATAGAGTTTGAGCGGGTTGAGCCTTCTTCTGTGGTTGAGTTTTTTGACTCGGTTCGTCTGTCGAGGGCGAGGTTGCAACTCGGCGACGAAGTTAGGTTGCATTCTGAAGTGAGTGCGAAGACTTTAAGGGTTTTTGGGTTGACGCTGAGCGACGCTCACTTTGAGATGGATTCGCATGGCAAGTTGATTGAGCTGAGGAACATAGAAGCGGAGTTGGCTGGTGGGAGAATCACTTGCGGTGTGGCTTCGGTTGAGCACAATGCTGGGAGGGAGTTGACGAGGGCTGAGTTTTCATGCGATGTTGAAGGGGTGAGGCTTGCAAGTGTTCTTGATGCGTTAGATATGACGCAACAAAAAGTGTTCGCAGATGGGCGGGCGTCGGGTAAGTTCTCCATCTCTCAAGATGGAAAAGAGCTGAGGGTGATTTGTGACCTTCGTATTGATGCACCCGTAGGGATGTATGAAGCTGTTGGAACTGCCGAGCCACTCGAGGTTAAAAGCAAAGCGAACAACCTGCTCTCGGTCGACTCGGTGAAGTTGAGCGGGAACTCTTTAAGGTTGCAATTGCGATTGACGGCGGTGAAGCATCGCAAGGTGTATGAGTTCGGTGGTTGTGCCTTCACAGCGTCGCTTGATGTCGGTAGGGCAAGGTTGTTAACTGCTGATGGCAGGATGGTTGATGCGCCGATAAAAAGCGCCTTCATAAACGCTGTGGTCGATCCGAAGCGCATCGATGTTAAGCATTCTCAGTGCATCGCTTGGGATGCGAAGGTGAGGTGTGCAGGTGGGCTTTCATTTGATGGAAGCGATACACAGCTTCAACTGTTGTTCAGCGAGCTGAACTTGAACGACTTGCAAGGGCTTTTCAAAGAGGAGCTCTTTGGGCGTGTGGATGGCTATGCGGTGCTAAGGAACGACGCTAAGGTGAAGGAGTTGAGGGTGAGATTAAGCGCTTCGAAGCTGGCTTTGAGACGCTCAAGGGAAGGGAATGAAAAGGTTCTAAGGTTGCCATTCGCAAATGCAACGCTTGCTTGGGATGGTAAAAGGCTTGAGGTGGTTGAGGCGAACGCTCACTACGCCGACACACCTTTTGAAATCACGGGCTATGTGAGCGAGCTTTCGAGAGGGATTGAGAAGGCGAGCATGTATCTTCGTGCGAGGGCACAGAGCGTCAACATTGGGAAGTTGATTCGTGAGCTCGGTCTGGAGGCTGATGTTGAGGGGCTTGGGAATGTTGAAGCGCTAATAAGCGGGACGATTGAGGCGCCGAAAGTCGAAGCAAACATCTCAATGCCACTGCCTATGGTTTGCGGGTTGGCTTTCGAATCCTTGAGCGCTCATGTGGTTTACGATGGCGAGCGAAAGCAAGTTGAGGTATCGCCTGCGCGTTTGCAGTTAGCTGGTGGCAAGGTGAGCGCTTCGGCAACCGTCACCGATCTTGCTGGCTCGCGCAGGGTGAGCGGGAAGTTGATGGCGAATGACATACAGCTTGAATGGGTTGCAAGACAGCTCATGCGCAAGGTGAACATTGAAGGTGTCATAAGCTCGGCGAACGGTTTGCTATCGGGAACTTTGGCATCACCGCACTTGAGCATGCAAATGAAGCTTGAGAGATTGAAGCTTCATGGTGTTGAAGTTGGCGGTGGTTCGTCGACGCTTTCCTTGAGGCGTCTCAGGGAAGGTGAGCACACTCTGACAGCGCATTTGATGCTCACACCAAAGGAAGGCTCCATAGCGTTGCGCTTGTCAATGGAGAGGAAGGGGCAAAGGACAAGCACTGATTTGCGTTGTGATGGCGATGGAGTTGACTTGGCATGGCTTGAAAAGCTCTTTGAGGCTGTGGGCTTGGCTTTCTCGGCGGTTGGTGAGAAGGGGACGGCGGTAGCAGGAATCGTTGAGAGGATGGCGAAGTTACCTCACCCGATAAATGGGACTGTTGACTTCGCATTCGCTCACACTGGTAGCCCCGATGGTGAGCAGTGGCGCCTCGAATGCAAGGTGAAGGAGTTACAAATGGGACAAAGCGAGCGTTATACGCTTTACGCAAGGTTGAGCGGGGATGGAAAATCAACTCGCGTTGATGAGTTGAACATAGTGCAAAGGGGTGCTGTAGCGAAGTGCGTTGGGACGGTGGGCGAGGATGGCGAATTGGACTTGAAGGTGAGTTTGAACAAGATGCGTCTACAAGCGTTGGCTCAGCTCTTGCGTTTACGCATGCCACTTGATGCGGTTGTCACAGCGGAAGCACAAGTGGGAGGCTCAACCAAAAGGCCAGTTCTGGACATAACTGGCGAGTTCACAAACATCCGACACAAAGGCATAAGCATTGAGCGCATGGAGTTGAAGGCGGTGAGGTATTCGGATGGCAGGCTCATAGCTAAGCGTGGTGCTTTGATCGTGCATCAAGGTGGGCAGGCAATAGCGTTGTGGGGCAGATTGCCAGTGAGCGTGGAAGCGCCCTTCATACCGCCCAAGGAAACACTCGATGCACACATCCAAGTTGCTGATGCCCCGATAACGCTTTTGAGAGCATTCACCATACCCGTCAGTGAAAAGAGCGTTGGTCAATTCACCGTTGACTTGCACCTCGCTGGGACTTGGGAGAACCCCACGCTTGGAGGCGTGCTCGCCATCAAAGCTCCGAAATTGAGCCTGAGGGACGAGGCTGTTGTGCTCAATGATGTTGAAGTGAGCGTCACAGCCGAGGGCAAAAGAACACTGATTGAACGATGTAGCTTCGGGGTTGGTGGCGGGAAGGTGAGCGTTGGAGGTTACATCCAGTTCGGTAAGGAAGCGCTTGTTTCGCCAGTGGCTAACGAGTTCAAGTTGAACATTGATGTGAGCAACTTGCCGATCAAAGTTTCTGATGCGGCTTCGGTTGGCAAGCTGAGCGCTTCAATGTTGCTTCAAAACACGCCCGATGAAAATGGACCGATGTTGCGCCTGCTCAGCGCTTCAATACTGGGACAGCCTGAGGCGCTCAAAGCAGGTGGCGTTGCTCAGTGGGAGCGCAAGGTGTGGAGCAGTTGGGATGTTTTCAAGCGAGGCGTTTTTTTGAAGGCGCTGATGATGGCTAAGTGTGACATCGCTTTCTCATTGAAGAGGTTGCACATTCGCCTTAAGGACATTTTCGAGGGGCGGGTTAGCGGTAAGCTGATGCTGGTCAGTGGAGAACAGGTGAACAACGCTCAAGGCACTGCTCTCAATGGTGGAAGCGTTGGCATCTCTGGAGTGCATACGATGCCGATGCTGGTTGGTAGCGTGACATTGCACGATGGGTTGCTTCGCGGGATACCACCGATCAGCGCACAAAGAAGGACTGCCATCGTTTCTCAACCCTTCCCAGCTTTGGATGTGACGATAAATGTTGGGGGCAATGTTGAGCTACGCAATGTGCAAGTAAGCGCTCCGATAAGGGGACAGATAACGGTGAAGGGTAGTCCAAGCATGCCGAGGGTTGCTGGGCGATTGTATGCCGATAGAGGTGCTTTGAGGCTTCCGGGGGGTGTCCTACGGCTTGTTGTAGCCGATGTTCAAATTGCCGTCTCACCCGGAGCCGAAGTGGGTTCTCTGCAAAGTTCTGTGAACTTGAATGTTGAGGCGAGGGGCAAGGTGGGCAATTACGATGTGACAATGAGGGCTTCAGGTCCGCTACAAGAGGGCATAAGCGCAAGATGGTTGAGCGTTCATTTCGCATCCACACCGCCATTGGCTGAACAGGAGATAGCTCGGAGGTTGTTCGGGATAGAACTACCCGAAGGGACGCTCGCGGAGGCTGTAGCGCCAACATTGCAGAGGATGTTCGTGTCAGCGGTTGGTGGAGGCTTGGCTGAGGCGCTCGGGCTGGAGCAGTTGGTGGTTGAGGAAGAAGCAGGTAAACAGCGCTTGGGCATCGGTGCACGCATCTCACCAAGCCTTTACATACGCTGGTATCAAGGGTTGACTGGGCAGGGAAACATAATTGAGGTTGAGCAGTGGCTCGGGAAACACGCCTCGGTCATATGGCGTCAGGATGAAAGGCAACAAAAGAATGAGTTTAGAGTGCAAGTCCAATTCCAGTTTTGATGTTCATGGCGGGAATGGAGGCTGTGATTCAACGCCATAGTGAAGGTAATGAGGAAAAGTTCATGCGCGCTGTTGTGTGCGGTCGCTTCATGGAGGGTGTAACGGTGGCTCTTTCTCCATTCGTGGTGGTGCTCAGCAGATGTGGAAACGGCTTCCACACAAGCCTGAAGAAAGTATCGAAGATTTTGAAGCAGTCGTTGAGCAATACTATGAGAAGGTGTTCAGGCTCGCTTATCGTATCCTACAGCGCTATGAGGATGCTGCCGATGTAACGCAAGATGTGTTCTTACACGCATACAGGGGTTGGAAATACTTTCGTGGTGAGAGCCAAGTTTACACATGGTTGTATCGCATAACTGTTAACCTGTGCAGGAATAAACTGAAACAGCAAAAGAGGTTGCAGAGCCATGAGTTGCCGATAGAGGTAGGCGAACATTCTGACGGAGTTGAAGGGGAGGAGGCTTTCCATTTTCTTGATGCTGTCAGCGTGTCCGATTCGCCTGAGGAAGTTGCGACAAGGCATGAGCTGATGGAAATGATAGAGAAGGCGCTGAACGATCTGCCCGCCGATTACAGAACCTTGATAACCCTCCGTGACATAGAAGGGTTGTCATACAAGGACATCGCAAAGATACTTGGGTGCACTGTCACGGCGGTCAAGGCGAAGCTTTTCAGAGCGAGAACGCAACTCAGGGAGAAGCTACTGCCATATCTGAAGGAGGGGGAAAGCGATGAGAGGCATCAGGATGCTACTTGACCTTTTTGATGTGAGCGCACATTTGAAAGCTGTTCTTACTCTCACGGTGGTGCTGTTTTGTTTTGTAGCGAATGAAAATGCGTTTGGGCAGGCAAGGGAGGTTGGCGAGATCAAGTTTGTTGGGCTGAAGCATATTCCGGCTGAAAACTTAATGCATGTGCTCTCGGTAAAAGTTGGGGATGTGCTGATTGAGGAGGATCTGCGAGAGCGCCTCATAAACGATATGGATAAGTTGTGGCAACTTGGCTTCTTCGCTCGTCGTCCTGACTTCCTCTACGAAGTTGATGAGAGAGGCAGGTGGGTGGTAACCATAAGGCTGGTTGAACTTGCAGTGGTTAAGGAGATAGTCATTGAAGGCAACACAGCAATAGCTACTGATGAAATTCTCTCGGTGATGTCCACGAAGGTTGATCAGATATTGAACAGGGCTGTGCTTGCGAGGGATATTGACCGCATCAGGGAGCTTTACAGGGAGAAGGGCTTTCTTGGTGAAGTTGAGTCGGTTGATTTCGAGGAAGCGACTGGTAAGTTGAGGCTGAAGCTCGCTGAGGCGCGCATAACAGCTATAAACTTCGCTGGCTTGAAGAAGACGAAAGAGAAGCTTCTGCGCATGACGCTACTGACGAGGGTTGGCGACCTGTTCAATCAAAAGCGCTTAGCAGAGGATTGGAGACGCCTAAGCAATCTTGGGCTCTTTAAGAGCATAGAGATAGAGACGCGTCCCGACGAAAGTGGGAACGGGATAGCGGTGACATACAAGGTTGAGGAACAGCGAACTGGGATGGCAAGCGCTGGTATAGGTGCGAGCTCAAGGGGTGAATTCGTCGGCTACATCATGCTACAGGAGAACAATCTCGGTGGGCTCGCGCAAAGGCTTAGGCTGGGCGCGGAGTTCTTCGAGCGCAGGACTTGGGAAGTTTACTATGAGCGCCCGTATGTGAACAGCAGGGGGTTGATGTTCTCCACGCACATCTATGACACACGCTTTTACAGGGAGCCAAGGACAGCGTGGCTCATAAGCCCACAGCAATGGGTGTTGCAAGATACGCTCTTCACCGAGGAACGCCAAGGTATAAGGCTCACTTTAAGGCAACCTCGGAGTAGGGAGGACAGGAGAACTTGGTATACCTTGGGGTTGCGTAATGAGGATGTATCGTTTGTGCAGAGGAGGTATGTTGGTGGGACATTGCAAGAGGTTGGTCCAACTCAATCTCAAGGTAGGGTGATGGCGATCCAGCTTGGCTACGAGAGGGACACAAGGGACATACAGTTTGACCCTTCAAGAGGTCACAACTCCATCTTCAACATAGATATCGCCACGAAGGTGCTCGGTGGCGAGCATAGCTTTGCAAGAGCATATACTGAGTGGCGCTTCTATCGCCCTATCGGCAAGGGCACATTAAAGGTGACAAAGGAGTTGCGCATACCTAGGAGCTTGGTAGCGGTGAGGTTGATGTGCGGGACTGCAATCGGTGACTTGCCGATTTTCGAAAACTACTTCGCTGGCGGTCCAGAGAGCATTCGTGGCTATAGCATAGACAGGTTCGTTGGGAAACACATGGTCGTGCTTAACGCAGAGCTACGCTACAGGTTAAACCCGAATGTCCAATTGGTTCTTTTCGGCGATTCGGGTGATGCGTGGGGTGGAAAGTATGCTGTTGACTTTGAGGCGCTCCTTCAAGGTGTGGAGAAGAGGCGCACATCTATGGAGCCAAAATATGGGTATGGGGTTGGTGTAAGGTTTGCAACACCTTTCGGGTTGGTCAGATTTGACTACGCAATAAATGATGAAGGGAAAAGCAAGTTCCATGTGAGCATCGGACAGCTCTTTTGATCATTGGGAGATGCTTCGCACGGTTGAGATCTATCCCTTGGGGGTGAAGCTGATGATAGGCACTGTGCTCAAGTTTCTTTTACTTGATCCAAAGCGTGCGTGGTGGACGAGGCTTTATGTTGCGGTCGTTATGACGGTTGTGTTGTTCTCTGTGCATAGCGAAGCTCTCTCAGGTGAGACTTCGCCACAGCAACAGGGCAAGTTGTTGATCGCGGTTGTGGACATGGACAAGATTTTCAATGAGTATCAGGAGCTAAGGAAGGCTGACGAGGAATATAGGTTTGAAGTGAAGAGGCGACAGGAGAAGTTAGAGGTCAGGGAGATGCTCAAGCCAGAGGAGATAAGCGAGCTTGATAACCTTGAAACGCTTGAAGCGGAAGGGAAGCTGACGAATGAGGGGAGGAAAAAACTCGAAGAGCTAAGAAGGCTTTCGGAGGAGAGGCGCAACCTTATGAAGATCCTCATGACGAAAAAACTCACCGACGAAGAGAAGAAACAGTATGCCGAGCTTCAGGAGATAACTCGTTCAAATGAGCCGTTACTCAAAAAGCTGCAAGAGAAGTATAACGAAGAGCTTAATAGGTTGATGGGTGCCTATCTTGATAGGCTGGGCAAGCGCATATACGAATCCGTGCAAGCTGTCGCACAGCGCTACGGTATAAAGCTCGTCTTGGCTAAGAAGGGGATACAGAGGTGGCAGTCAGTGTTTGATGAGTTCGTCCTTTATGCTGATGCGACGGTGGAAATAACACAAGAGGTTCTCAACATACTCAACGCACCACCTGAGGCGAAAGGGAAGGAGCAACCCAAAAAGTGAGATCGGCTTGCTCTCGTTAAGACCATAAACCGACGCGAGGTGAACGGGATGAACAAACATGGCAGTGTGACGGGATCAAAGAAAGGAGCGGGCTTATTTTCCTACAAGGTTTTGATGGTGCTCTTGATGGCTTTTGCCTCGGTAGCGGTGATGGGCATCTTGGGCTCGCTTGTTTCAGCTCAAGCTGGGTTGAAGGTTGGAGTGATAAATGTTGGGGCGATACAGAGGGAGTTCAGTGAATACAAAGAGGCAGCGAAAAGGCTTGAGGAGGAAAGAAGGGCATACGAGCAAAGGCTGGCGCAGTTGCGGTCTTATCTTCTTTTGAGGGGTGAGGAGCTGGACGAGCTGTTGAAGCTGAGTTCGAAGCCAGCGTTAAACGAGGCTGAGCAACGCAGGTTGCTCGAGTTGCGTGGGTTGCATTTACAGCGTGCCGATGAATTACAACAGCTGAGTTCGACACCGCCAGACAAACTCACACAGGCTCAACTGCAACGCCTTAAGGAGCTACAAGCCATAGCGCGAGAAAACACCAACAGGCACAAGGAGTTGGCGGAGGAGCTACAAAAGAAACTGGACAACCTGAGCGAGCAGTTGCGCTCCCAAGTTGAGGGGCGGATAAAAGAGGCAGTGGCTGAGGTGGCAAAGAAAGAAGGATTGGATTTGGTGCTTGACTATAACGCCGTTTACTTCGTCCGTGGCGAGGTAGTTGATATAACACCGCAGGTCATAAAGCGTTTGAGCAAAACAAAGTGAGGGATGCGATGAGGCTTTTGCGAGTCATTGCATTTGCCTTATGTTTAGCGCTCCAGATAGCAAGCGCTGTCGGTGAGAAGGGGACGAAGCATTATGCGGTTGGCTTTCGTGTGGCCTTCGTTGATGTTGATCGGCTTTTGCAAACTCACCCAGTTCGCGATGCGCTCATGAACTCGCTTGGCGAGTTGAGGAGAAGCCTCCTGCATCGGCAGATAAAACAGCAAACGGAAACAAGAGCTAAACAGCGTTTTGATTTGGAGAGGACACCGATATACCCAACCGAAATGCCAGAGCCGATTGAGCCAGCGCTTGAGGCGCTTCCCGAAGAAGACATCGGTGTGATCGAGCGCTCGTGCGAACGCCTCAAAACAGTCGTTGAGGAGTTGCGCAATGATGCTGAGGGACAACTCCCATTGCTTTTAGATGCAAAGAGAGCTGAGATAAGGAAGCAATACCTCTTAGAGTTGCAGAATCTGCTTGAGCTTCAATCGCCTGTTAGGACGAGGATAAGCATACGCCTCCTCAGCCCTTCCTTAAGTGCGTCAGAGCGTGAAGCCATTTTGTCGGAAGAGACAAAGCTTGATGCGGAGCTTGAAAGCAAAGTGGGTGAAGCAAAACGAAAGGCTGAAGAACAGTTGTTTGAATATGAGCGTTCGTTGCGAGAGGAACTGTTAGAGCATTTCAAGAGGATGGATAGCGATCTTGAGAGGTGCTTTCTTGATGCCCTGCGCACGCTCGTGCGGGAGCGCATCCCACCAAGGTGGTTGGATGTGCGTGAACTGTGGCATACCTTCAGCCCACAGGTTGAAACTCAATTCAGCATGAAGGCAGTGGAGCAAAAACTTTTGGATAACCTCGAGAGGATGGAGGAGCGTTTGGATTTGGAAGGCTTCGTTGAAGGTGTTGAATGTGAGTTTGTGAGCGGTTGGGAGAAGGCTCTCAGAGAGAGCATCATTCGTTTTGCTAACGCTTACGCATTACAACATGGCTTTAAAAAGCTCGTGACGAAGAGGCAACCTGGTGTGGTTGATATCACCGAGGATGTGGCGAGGGAATTGAGGAAAGCGATGCACATCAGAAGTTGGTAAGAGGTCTTGCCATGAGGAGACGAGATGTCAAAGTGACACTCGGCGAAATAGCAACGCTTGTCAACGGTAAGGTCATCGGCGACGAGAACATCACCATTAGCGGTATAAGCAATGTTGAGGATGCGAAGCCGAGCGACATTGTTGTTGCGTTTGATGAACGACATGCAACTGCTGCGTTTTCAAGCAATGCAGGTGCTGTGCTTGTCCCGCCAGGTTTGGAGAAGGAAGGGAAATCATGCATTACTTGCGAGCACCCGAAACTCGCGATGGTTATCATCGCTGAGATGTTCGCTGAGGAGAGGTTCTCGCCATCTGGCATAAGTGAGCTTGCGGTCATACACCCAACAGCAAGAGTTGCACAAGATGCATCTGTAGGTCCTTTTAGCTTCATCGGGGAGATGAGCGAGATCAGTTCAAGGACAATCATCTACCCGTTCGTTTACATCGGGGCGAATGTGAAGGTTGGTTGTGACTGCACGATTTATCCGGGGGTGGTCATATACGACGGAGTGCGCATTGGCGATAGGGTGGTCATACATGCGAATGCCGTCATAGGTAAAGATGGGTTTGGGTTCGTATGGGACGGGAAGATGCATAGGCGGATACCGCAGATTGGCACAGTGCTCATTGAGGATGATGTTGAAGTGGGCGCTAACACATGCATAGACAGGGCGACGCTCGGGATGACAAGGGTGAGGAAGGGGACGAAGATAGATAACCTCGTTCAAATCGCTCATAACTGTGATGTGGGTGATTCATGCATTCTTTGTGGCATGTCTGGGCTCGCTGGAAGCGTTAAGCTCGGGAGGAATGTAACAGTAGGCGCACAAGCTGGAGTGAGGGATCATGTAAGTGTTGGTGATGGGGCAACTATTGCAGGTAGAGCTGCTGTGACGAAGGATGTGATGAGCGGTGAGGTCGTTTCAGGTTATCCTGCAAGACCGCACAAGGAGGCTTTGCGTATAGAGGCGTTTATCCATCAACTGCCAAATCTGTATGAGAGACTGAAGAGGCTTGAGGAGAGGGTGAAGGAGCTGGAGAAGCTCACCTCAGATTCGTAGGAGCGAAGGAGGCAACATAGGTAGCTATGCAACGCAGCAAGCTCTGCAAGAGCATGGCATCCATCGTTATGGCATTGCTTGTAACATGGATATGCAATTGCTCGGACGCGAGATGTGAGGTTATAACCTCACTTAAATTGAGCCTGAGGAAGGCATCGGCTACTTGTATTGAGCTTTTATCCAACAATGAGGTGCTCCTGCGCATCAGGCACGAGAATGCGAGGCTGTGTGAGGAGTCAGCAAACAAGCTTTTCAAGTCGTTACATGAAGCCTTAGCATCGCTTGTAACCGATGAAGCAGTAAGCGTTGAAAAGGTTACTGGTGGCTACTCAATTTGCATTATGGGTCGTCATGTCCTCACTGTTGATCACGCCATGGCTCGCTCATCAAGGAGTCTTCCTCAAGCGTTTGCGAACCTCATTGCGACTCGTTTGAAGGAATTGCTCAAGCGCCCATACTTGATAGCACCTGTTGATAAGGTTTTGATAGGAGTTGGTGAGGCATGCGTTATAGCCCTCTCTGGGACTGCCACAGGCGAGTGGAAATTCTCAGTAACGCCGCGTGGTTGCGCCGATGTTTCATTTGATGTGGCAACAAAGACTTTGCGTATAAGCGCTTTGAAGCCAGCGGATGGGAAGGTAAGCGTAAGCTGTGGTGAGGCTTCTCTATCGTTCGCCCTGAAAATAATGGAGCGGGCTATGAAGTTGCTACGGAAGCCGATCGCCATAGTCTACGGTGAGGCGCCAAAGGAGTTCATCACCGAGGCAGGTATCAACGCATTGCTTAACTCGATTGAGCTTCGACCGAGAGCCGAATTTACTCATGAGCTGTTTTTCGCATCAAGAGATGCCGATGAACGCCTCTTTGCACGGTTGAGAGCGCGTGGTGCTTCGTATCTGCCATTTGAGGCGGATGTTGAGATACAAACCTTGCGCATACCGCTTACTATGGAACTTGCGAGGTTTCTCTCGGTAAGCAACGACCCAGAACGAATCTATACGGAGCAGGTTTTGAAGGCGGGCACTCTAACGAGTTCTTTCAAACCCATGCGCTTGCTCTATCACCATGTGAATGTGAGTGGCAGGAAGCTTTGGCTACGCCTTGAGCTTTTCAACGCCTCTGAAACGCCAGCAAGGTTGGTTGTGCGGTTCGCTCGTGGTGGTCCGACAAGCGATGAGATACACGCTGGCTATAGCGCTGTGAACTCGTTTTTAAGGAGCTGGTTTGATGGGACTGCCTTCGTCATCGAGATCCCACCAAAAAACATATATGTTGCTGAAGAGCTGGCAGTGCCAAACGGATGCACAGTTACGGGGCTTTGGGAGATAGCTCCAATCTATGGTGAAGGTTTAGGCTATCAACTGAGAGCTGTAGCGGAGCCATCTTCTTGGCGTTTGTTGCCTTTGGCGACGAGGGCAATACCCGCAGTCCCAAAGGTGAGCCATTTTGCTGAGCCTATGAAGAGGGTGACCGCAAAGCATATTGTCGGTGGCGATTGGACATTTGTGCACATAGGACGAGAACCGATAAAGGGGTTGGAAGGCGAGCACTTGCATGGCAACTACGGTGTCATCTACCACATAACTGTCAGTGTGGAGAACAAAAGCGAATTTGAGCGTCCATGCGAACTCGTCTTTTCACCGAACGCTGGTGTTGCAAGGTTCGTTGGCGTGGTTAACCGCACGCTGTTGTCATCTCCGACCCTGAGGGAGAATCAGGAGCATGTGCTTTGCAGGTGGTATGTGCCCCCTTTGAGCGTCAAGCAAATTGAGATTTACACAATGCCTATACCCGCTTCCTACTACCCAGTCAGCCTCATCATACGCTCTCGGTAAAAGTTTCCTTCCTCTCATTCCGCCTTCTCCCAAGATGTGAGCATCGAGCCGCTCATCTTTATTTCAACGCTGACATGAGCTGTATCATCCTTCTCTTTCTCCTTCTCCTCAATCAAGCCCTCTTGACGGAGCAGTTCCTTTGGCACCTCAGCGCTCTGCCTAACATCGAGTGAGAGTTTGAGCTCAAGCTTTAGTGGGGTTCCGTTTGTAACATCAAAGGTTGCACCGCCATCGATGATGAGGGTTGCGCTTTCAACCTGCATTTTTATCGGCTTCCTCAACTGTGGCAGTTGCATGATTGACTCAGCATTTGAAATCTCAGATTTAGCCTCCACAAGGAGTGATGCGACTTTCGTTTTCATAGCCTCGTCATCGCGAACTGATTCAAGCTTGATGTTCATCTTCACTGGTATCGGTTGCTCTGCGAATGGTGTTGGGAGCTTGAAATCTCTTTGCCAAGCTTCGCCAACAGCCACCTCCCCATCGGGGAAGATGGGAGGCAGTTGCTCAAAGAATTGTTGTGGATCAAAGTTAGGGATGAATAACTGGAACCTCTCAAAGCCGATGGCTGAGCTCACCTTCCCATCTGGTCTCATCGTCACCATAAGCGGTCCAAAGAGCAAAGCGTGGATGCGTTTCCTCTCCGCCTCTGGGAGGGCTTGTGTGTCGATTTTGAGTTCGCCCATCGTGACGACCATGCGCCCTTCTTCAACATGCAAGCTCGTCTTCTGACCGAATAAGACGCCGTTCAAATCCATCTCCTTCGTGCGGAGCTCAACCAAGCCATCACCCTCTTCGCTAACCATCTTCACTGTCCCGATGAGTGTGCCACGAGCGTCAATCAAGATGTCGCTCTCAATAGTTTTCTTCTCAGCCCCGTCTATGGTCAGTTGCATCTGACCTGCGATTTTCCCATCAGTCTGGATGACTTGCTTTTTGCCCTGCTCAAATTTGATGTGCAGTTTGACCTTCTCATTCGCTTCACCAGCGACTGCACAAGAGGAGTTAGCAAGATAACCCAAGACCATGAAGGCTATCACCAAAATGGCTCTCTGTGATCGCTCCATGCTCATCTCGCCCCCTCACGAAAAACATGGTGTGACTTTACCCTTTCCATTGTAGCGCAACAAAGTAGTTGGCTGAAGGTGAGCGGATGTGGGTGGAACGATGCGGGAGTGATGGTTAAAGCTTTCTCTCGTCTTTAAAGCTCAGCCTCATCAAGGACCGCAGGGACATACTTGTCCCATCCAAGCGGCATTATGTGGACACCCTGACACAGGTGTTTCATCTGTCTAATGAGCCTGCCAGCTATCTCTATGCTTTTCTTTGGTCTGTCTTCCTTCGATACCGATGCAAGTTCTTTTATGAGTTCCTCGGGCACTGTCACGCCTGCCACATTCTCGTTCATGTAGCGAGCCATTGCTGGTGACTTTAAGAGGACGATGCCAAGCATTATCGGCACACCGAACTTGCTTGCCCTCTCCATGAAGCGTTCAAAAACGCTCACATCATAAACAGCCTGCGTTTGGAAGAACTGTGCACCCGCCTCGATTTTCTTCTCCATCTTGATCAACTGCAATTCAAGTGGCTCATACCCCGGGCTGACCACAGCGCCGAGGAAGAATTTCGGCTTGCCATCAAGCTCGTTGCCCATCATGTCGTATCCTTCGGTGAGCCTTTTCGCCACCTTAAGCAGTTGAACCGAATCAAGGTCAAAGACCGGTTTTGCCTGTGGGTGGTCTCCGAGCGTTGTATGATCGCCAGTCAGGCATAAAACATTTTCAATTCCGAGCACAGCGGCGCTGAGCAAATCTGACTGCAACGCTATCCTGTTCCTGTCACGGCAGGTTACTTGGAGTATCGGTTCAAGCCCTCTTTGCTTGAGCAGGTAGCATGTGACCAACGAGCCGAGGCGCATGACCGAGCTTTGTTGGTCTGTGACATTGAACGCATCAACTCTCCCTTTGAGTCTCTCTGCTTCCTCCAAGACCGGCTCGATGTTCGTTCCCTTCGGTGGTCCAACCTCAGAGGATATGGCGAATTCGCCCCTCTCAAGTTTCTCGCTGAGCTTGCTCATAGCGCATCATCCCTTCCAAATGAAGTTGTTTGTGTTCTTCATTTTGCTCGCCTTTCAAGAGCCCAAAAGGATGAACTACGCAATTCTTGGCTCGGCATGTATTTTTGGAAGTCCTTCGGTTGGACATACTTCCTCAACAAGTCAAGCCTTCCGATGCGTTTTAAGCGCTCGTAAATCAAATACCATCCACAGTCGAGTTCCTTATCAACTTCGCACTTACCGTTGTTAGTTCCACCGCATGGTCCGTTGAGAAGCGATTTCGCGCAAAGAGTTATTGGGCAAAGACCGCCCGTGAGGTAAAGCAGGCAATCACCGCATTGGTTGCACCTCTCCGTTGATTGCCACACCCCAGCAACCCCCCTCATCGGGAGCGTGTTGAATGCTGGGTAGGCAACTTTATCAACGGTGTTTGCAACTGCTTGCACCCCGACTCCACATGAGAGCACAAGCACACAATCAGCCTCATCCAACTCGCTGATATGCCTACCGAGGTGCAATCCGACCAACGCCTTGTTGCAAAGGAACTCGATGAGTGCGCTTCCGGTCACCTTCCTCCCATTGCTCTCAAGCAGTTCTTTCATCTCGAGCACCTTCGATTCACCACCCACTTCAGCACCAACTGGACAACCACTACATGCAACGATGAACACCGCCCTCTCATCCTGCAGGAAGGTGAGTATTTCGTCTCTCGGTTTTGGCTCAACGAGGATCATCTCTTACCCCTCCACATTTAGTGTCAGCTCTGCCGTTTGGCTTAGCCCCATGGCTGTTCGCTTCACAGCCATAACATACTCATCCATGCGCATGGCAAGCTGTGGTGATATCTCGAGCGATGGTTTGATGGAGGAGATTTGAATCCCAATGAGTGTGGCTTTGATCTTTCTCCCTGTGGAGAGCTCTATCATTTCAAGCGCATGGAAGATATCAAACTCGTGGAGCGAAAGTGGCGTATGCTTATCATGCCTTGAAAGCTCCTCAACTGGGATTTTGATCATCTCACCAGGTTGCATACCCAAGTCAACAGCATCAACGATGATCAGCGCGTCGGCGTTTTCAAGCAACGGACATACGGCTAATCCGAGCGTCCCAGCATCCACAACCTCAACGCCATCTGGAAGAGCGCTTTTTGAAACCTCGTTTGCGACATGCACACCGATGCCATCATCGCCCATCAAAATGTTTCCCACACCCACGATGAGCACCTTAGCCAATGATGCGAACCTCCCTAACCTTTGAGCTGTTAAGGTTGACCAGATGGACAGCGCATGCAAGGCATGGATCAAATGAACGCACTATGCGCACTATCTCAAACGGATTCTCTGGGTCTCTGATCTTTGTCCCTATGAGCGCTTGCTCAATCGCCCCATGCTGGTTTGCATCATCCATCGGTGATGCATTCCATGTTGTTGGGGAGATGATGTTGTAGTTTGCTATTGTGCCATTCTCAATCTGGATGAGGTGTGCAAGGCAACCTCTTGGTGCATCAACAAGCCCAGCGCCGTTAGCCTCATCTGGCATCTCATATGGCACGAAGGCTGGCTCATCTGGCTTCAGCTTGAAGACCCAATCTATGAGCGCCTCTGCGATGAGTTTCGCTTCAACAGCCCTTGCTATGATGCGCCCCATCACGGAAAACATCGCATCAATGCCGATGGAGAGCTCGCTCAAGACCGCGTTTAAACATTCCACCACAGCCTTGTTCCCAGAGGCGTAGTTTACGAGCACCCTCGCAAGCGGTCCAACCTCATGTGTTAAGCCTCCGTAGCGCGGTGCCTTGATGAACGAATATGCACCATCTTTCTTTGGGTTTGCCATCCCGTCCCCTTCATACCATGAGTAGCGAATTGACTCGCTCACTTTGCTGAGGTCATCAAGCGGCGTGTAGTTAAGCGATTCATCTGTGCTCCCCTGCCTCAAAAGCCTTTCACGCTTCGTATAATCCGCCTCACTGCCGATGTCGAAGAAACCGAATGTGAGCATCCTTTTGCACCCTGTGCCTATGGCGAAATAGTCGCTGTATGACCTTGCAACCCTTATCACATCAGGTATGTATGCTTCTTCAACGAACCGCAGTAGTTCCTTTGCGCGCCAAGCGAATGAGGCTATCTTGTCAGTTGTTGGAGTGCATGTGACCCCTCCAGGCACTATCCCAGCTTGTATTGGAGTTCTACCACCGAACAGGCTGAGCATGTCATGGGCTTTCTTTCTCATCTCGAAAGCTTGCAGGTAGTGCAAGATGACGGTTTTGTTATCTTCGTCGCTGAGCCTGTAATCGCCTTCGTAGCGTGGCAGGAAAGGTGAAAGTTGATTGCCAGAGAGGAATCGCCTGAGGCTGTCAAAATCGTTCTCGGTGTAGTTTACAGCCCTCTTTATGTCGGCATAGTCAAGCGAGGATAAATGGTAGAAGTGGAGGATGTGGTTGTGGACATATTCGGAACCGAGTATGAGGTTGCGCAAGATGCGCCCGTTGTCTGGTATCTTGTCTGCGATGCCGAATGCCGAATCCAAGCATAGTGCGGACGCCGTTCCATGTGGCACTGGGCATACCCCGCACACCCTCTGCGTAATCCTTACAGCATCTCGTGGATCTCGCCCACGCAGGATCAATTCAATGCCACGATAGAGCATCCCGCTACTCCTTGCGTCGACGACGGTGCTATTCTTGTCGAGGAGGACCTCAACCTTCAAGTGACCTTCAATCCTCGTCATCGGGTCTATGACTATTCTTCGCATTTAATTCTCAACCTCCCCAGTTTAAGCGTTGCGATTCAGCCTTCCATCTTGAGGCGTAGCTTCCCTGTTGCCTCATCTATCTGGAGCTTCGGCAGGCGCTCTTCTGAGAAGGGTTCGTAAAGCGGTGACATGATGTCTGGGAAGCCCGGCTCACAGCACCCGATGCACGGATGCCCATTGTCTATGCACCAGTTGGTTCCGCTGTTCCATTTGCGCAGTGGGCAATCGGAGGTTGTGACATAGCCTTTGCAACCAAGTTCATACAGGCATCCTTCCTTTCCAAACTCTCTTGCCATTCGTCCCGTGTCAAAGTAGCCTCTCCTTGGACAGTTATCGTGTATGAGCTTGCCATAAAAGAGCTTCATGCGCCCATGTTCGTCGAGTTGCTCTTCCTTCGGGAGACCAAAGAGCATAATGTGAGCGCATGTCCCAACAAACCAATCTGGATGTGCGGGGCATCCCGGAACACATACCGATGGTGTATCTATCCCGTTCAAACGCATGAATTCAACGATGCCCATAGCGCCAGTCGGGTTAGGTCTTCCAGACGGTATGCCACCAAATGATGCACAAGTCCCAAGCGCTATGACTGCCATAGCGTTTTTAGCCAATTCGGTAGCATGCTCCTTTAGCGTGATCGGCTTGCCATCCCTCTCGCCAACGGTGCAAAAGAGACCATCAACTGCGGTTGGTATAGCTCCTTCCATGACGAGCACATAGCCTTTTGGAAGTTCCTTCTTGGTCTCATTGAGGATTTCTATCACTGGTTCGCCCGAGCCCGCCATAAGCGTCATATGAAATCGCAAGCTTATGTGCTTCCCTGGGACGAGTTCTTCAAGTAGCAGGTTGGCAGGCGAGGGGTAAATCGCGTTGAGCACAGATATGCTACAGCCAGTGCATGTTGCTCCCTGTAACCAAACAACGGGTATCTCCACACTCTCTCTCACCACTAACACCCCCTGACCAGCTACAACGAGCTCGCGAAAAAAACCACACCTATGCAAGCCCTTCAAAACAGCCCTATTACTCTCCCAGTCTCTGGGTCAATGTCCACATCAACGAACGCAGGTCTTGATGGTAGCCCGGGCATCGTTTGCATTTCGCCAGCTATCGGATAGAGGAAGCCAGCGCCAACTGATGCCCTTATGTCACGCACTGGGAATATGTAACCGCTTGGGACATTCTTCCAGTTCGGGTCATGCGATATTGAAAGGTGCGTTTTAGCCATGTTGATTGGGAACCTATCCCAACCGAACTTTGAGTATAGCTCAATCTTGCGCAACGCCAGCGATGAGAACTCAACATCATCGGCGTTATAGATCTCCCTCGCTAATATGCGTATCTTCTCCTCGATGGGCAGGTCATCTGGGTATAGGAAGCGCATCTGAGCTGGCTTCTCATCAAGCACCCTTATGACCTCTTTGGCGAGGTCAATTGCGCCCTCCCCTCCTTTAGCCCATGATTCTGAGATTGCAAAACCATCTGCACCAGCCTCTTCGGCTTTCCTCCTCACAACTTCAATCTCGCTCTCATGGTCAGTTGTGAACCTATTGAGGGCGACCACCGCAGGTATGCCGAGCTTCTTAGCTATCCCGATGTGCCATGCGAGGTTCTCACAGCCTCGCTCAACAGCTTCTGGGTCTTCACGCTCAATGAATTCCTTGACTGACTCAACCGATTGCCCGGGACGGAATTCAAATGCGCCCCCATGAAGCTTAAGTGCTCTTATGGATGCCACTATGACAGCGCAATCAACCTTAAGCCCGCTCAATCGGCATTTGACATTGACGAGCTTCTCAAAACCGCAGTCAGCACCAAAACCGCTCTCGGTGACAACATAGTCGGCGAGCTTGAGCGCAACCATGTCAGCGAGAACCGAATTGTTCCCGAACGCCACATTCGCGAATGGGAAGCCATGAACAAAAACTGGATGATGCTCAAGCGATTGGCACAGGTTTGGTTTGATCGAATCCTTCATGAGCGCAGCCATTGCTCCAGCCACCTTCAAGTCCTCAGCAGTTACTGGCTTGCCGTCATATGTGAAACCGACCACTATCCTTCCCAACCTCTCCCTCAAATCCTTCAGGCTCTTCGCCAATGCATGTATCGCTGCGGTTTCGGTGGCAACAGTTATGTCGTAGCTTGTTTGCCTCGGATACCCATTCGCTCTGCCTCCCAAGCCGATGACAACATTTCTTAGAGCCCTATCATTGACATCAACACACCTTGTCCATATGATTTCAAGTGGGTCGATGCCGAGCTTGTTTCCATGGAGGATATGCGCATCAATTGCTGCAGCGCACAAGTTGTGAGCTGCCTCAACAGCTGGTATGTCACCTGTGAACATCAGGTTGATCTCAACCATCGGCAAAACTTGAGCATATCCACCTCCAGTTGCCCCTCCCTTTATGCCGAAGGTTGGTCCTTTCGATGGCTCACGCATCGTGTTGCAAACCTTTTTCCCGAGGCGATGAAGCGCCATCCCAAGCCCTAATGCTGTTACAGTCTTGCCCTCACCAAGAGGTGTTGGAGTTATGGCAGTAACAGTGATGAGCTTCCCATTAGGCTTATCAGCAAGCCTCTCAAGGACGGATAGGTTTACCTTCGCAATGTATTTGCCATACGGCTCTATCTCCTCATCCTCCAAACCGAGTTGGCGTGCTATCTCAATGATTGGCTTTAGCTCAGCACGATAGGCGATCTCAAGATCGGACAGCATTACTCAGTTCACCTCCTCATCGGTGGGAATCTTTCATGCCGTTTTGAGGTAGCCTTTTGGTGGCATTAGCAACATCTTTGCCGAAATGCATTAAAGCTCGCCATTGGAAGGCGCTTTGGGGCTTCCATTTTACCAAGCCTTCAGCAGGTGCTATATTTTCATTAGCTTGCAGTGCCCGTTTGAAGCATCCAGAAGAGGAGGTGAGAGGATGTTCAAGCTCTCATTCATAAGTGATGAAGCATCTCAAGATTTCGCGGTGGCTGTGCAGATAGCGAAGGAATTCAACCTTGATGGGCTTGAGCTCCGTTCCGTGTGGGAGAAGGCACCGCATGAACTCTCCGATGAAGAGGTTAAGCTAATAGCCAAGATGTTGAAGGATGCCTCACTTCAATGCCCGTGCATCGCATCACCGTTTTTCAAGTGTGACTTCGGAGACGAAGAACAATATAGACAGCATATCCAGATACTGAGGCGTTGCATACAGGTGGCACATGAACTTGGAACCAACTTGATCAGAGTTTTTACATTCTGGCGTAAGGAGGGGGAGCAACCGTCTTGGGATGCGATTGCGGACATGTTCAGCGAACCGATACGCATCGCTGAATCTGAGGGTGTGATCTTAGGCATTGAGAACGAGCCCTCAACAAACGCGACAAACGCTGCAAAGGTTGCAGAACTGCTCTCAATCATCGATCATCCAAATGTGAAAGCCGTTTGGGATCCGGGCAACGATGTCTTTGACCCCGACAGGGAAGTGCCATATCCAGATGGCTATGAGCGCATAAAAGGACTCATAGTTCATGTGCACCTTAAGGACGGCGTCTGGGTTGCTGAGGAAGGCAGGTTCGAACCGGTGCCACTCGGTGAAGGCGAAGTTGACTATGTCGGGCAACTGAGGGCGCTGAAGCAAGACAACTATAGCGGTTGGCTATCCCTTGAGACACATTATCGCCCGAAAGTGGCGTTGCCTGAAGATATCGTTCAGATGCCGAAGGGAAGCCAATTCTCATTCATGGGGGATGTGGCTACAAGGGAGTGCTTGCAGAACCTCTTCAGGTTGCTCTCAGAGGTGGGTGTGTGATGGAGCAAAAAAACATCACACCAATAATTGACTGCAACACCGTCGTCGGTTTCTGGCCGAGGAGGAGGGTCGATTCGTCGCTTCAAGCCCTCCTCAGGACGATGGAGAGATACGGGGTCGTAAGGGCGCTCTGCGTCTCAACAAGCGCTATCTTCTACGACTACAGGCGCGGCAATGACGAAACGATATTGATGGCTCGGCAAAGCAACAATCGCCTCCTCCCAGTTGTAACCGTTGACCCAAGGGAATACATCGGTTGCTTCAAAGAGATTGAGCTGAGGGCAAGGCAGGGCTTGAGGCTGTTTCGCTTCTTCCCAGACATTCAGGGTTGGCCAATAAGGTTCGCACCCTTTAGGGATATCGTGCAGATGCTTAACGAACTCAGGCTCCCGTGGATGGTGTCAGCCCACACGATTGGGATCGCGACCGAGATAGCCGAGTTGGTCAAAGAATTTTCAACGCCAGTCATATTGACATCAATCAACTACAACAACCTGAGCGAGGTCATCTCCGTTATGAGGCATGTCTCGCACATCCACATCGAGACGCATAAGCTCTTCTCTCCAAGCGCCTACGAACTGCTCAAGGAACACATCGGGGTTGAGCGCATAGTGTTCGGTTCGTTTGCGCCAATCCAATACTTCGCAAGTTCATTCATGCCTTTGATGCGTTCATCCCTCTCTGATGAGGAGAAGCAAAAAATACTGTGCGACAACATAAGGGCGATCCTGATGGCGAAAGTTCAACAGGTTGAAGTGGTTGGTGAGGGTGCTGGCTAATGTAAGCCCAAAACCCTGAAACCTCTTTTTCTTCGGGTGGTGGCGTGAATGAATATCATCGATGTGCATGCTCATCTTGGTCGCTTCCCGTTCCCGTTGCCTGATGGGACAGCTCAGTTGCTCAAAGAGTTTTGTGCACAACACGGGATTGAGAAGGTGATGGTGTCATCGGTTGAAGCGATAACTTGCAACATGGTGGCTGGGAACGAGAAGTTGGCTCGCGAGATAGAGGGTGAGGATGTTTTCCTCGGCTATGTGACCATTAACCCAAACTACTTTGACGAATCTATCGCCGAGATGCGCAAATACCTATACCTCAAAAACTTCGTTGGAGCAAAGCTTCACCCGTCATATTCAGCACAGCCGATATCAAGCGAACTCACTTACGAACTGATCAAGGCATATAGGCGTTACGATAAGCCTTTGCTTGTGCACACATTCAGCGCAGCCGATGCTATGGCGCTCGTTAATCTGACGAAGCAATTTCCAGAGCTCGTCGTGATAATGGCGCACATGGGAGGTCCACAGTGGGAGGACGCAATAAGGATCGCCGAGAAGCATCCAAGGGTATTCGTTGAGCCTTGTTCTTCCTACCCTGATAAGGATAAGTTGCGCTTCGCAATCGATAGGCTCGGACCAAGACGAGTCCTCTTTGGTAGCGATATGCCATTGTTGCATCCTTCGGTGACGCTTGGGGCGATCATGGAAGCCGACCTCACCGATTCACAGCGCGAAGCTGTATTATACCGAAACGCAAAGCATCTGTTCGGTCTTTAAACAGGTGCACCCACAATGTCATTGAAAGGAGGTGATGGGTCAGGCGAGGGCAGACATCGATTTGGGAGGTGAGCAAGCGCATGAATGGGAGGGCGAAAAGAATGCGAGGTTTTACTTTGATAGAACTTCTTGTCGTGGTGACGGTTATAGGGATACTTGCAGCGTTGCTTTTCCCAATTTTTGCGAGGGCGCGTGAGAAGGCGAGGACTTCAAATTGCGCTGCGAACTTGAAACAGATAGGCAGTGCACTTCAAATGTATCGTGACGACTACGATGGCGTGACACCGAGAACGCTAACTGGATCACTCTCGTGGCACTGGCAACTTGAACCATATTTGAAAAACACTCAAATCTTCACATGCCCATCCAGACCAGAGTGGTATATCAATCCGAAAGCGAAGCACTGGTGGGCTGGTGGATATTCGTGGAACCGAGAAGTGAGCGAGTTACACGACAGCGCTTTCGAGGATCCGTCTGGAACAATCGTCGTTATCGATTCGTGGACAGCAAACAACTACGCCATCGGAATCGACTACAACGAATTTGACAGGCGAAGGGATGACCCTGACCTGCGGCGCCACAACGATGGTTTGAACGCCCTTTACTACGACGGACATGTGAAGTGGCGTCAAACAGATTCAATAAAGCGTAACGAGTTCACAGCAGCCAGCGATTGAGCTTTTGAAGGGAAGTTAATGGCAAAGATATTCTACCGCTTTGATAGACATTGTGATTTGGTGTGCTATACTGAGAATGGCATCCAATGCCTTAAGGAAGTTCGCGCACAAGTGTTTGCGGTGGGCGAGTCAGCCAAGTTGCGGTCGCGCTGTAGCGGGATTGGAACTTAGGTGTTTGCACAAGGTGATCTTTTGAAGAAGGTGAGAAAGAAGTGGCGAGCACGGAAGGTAAGTCAAAAGGAACACAAACGGCAAGCGGTTGCGTGAGCAATATCGGTGAGGTAATTCCGACGCTACCACCACCATTGAACATGATAGGCAATACGCCTCTTATACGGCTACACGCCCTTGAGAAGCTCATAGAGTGTGGGAGAGTTGAGATATACGGCAAGGCTGAGTGGTTCAACCCGGGAGGGTCAGTGAAGGACCGTCCAGCGTTGTGGATGATTCTCGACGCGATACTCAAGGGTGAACTCACACCAGACAAGACGATACTTGAAGCCACATCTGGCAACACTGGGATAGCATATGCTCTTATCGGGGCTGTGCTCGGGTATAAGGTGAAGTTGGTTATGCCAGCAAATGTGAGCGAGGAGCGCAAGCGCATATTGACTGCGTATGGTGCGGAGGTGGTCTACACCGATCCTTCAGAAATGATTGATGGTGCCATTGAACATGCCCATAAGCTGTATGAGCAAGAGAGGGAGAAATATTTCATGCCCGACCAATACAGCAACCCAGCCAATCCCCTCTCGCATTATCAAACGACCGGACCAGAAATCATCAGGGACACGGATGGGCGCATAACGCATTTCATTGCTGGCTTAGGAACTTCTGGAACGATGATGGGCGCTGGTAAAAGGCTCAAGGAGTTTAACCCTGAGATACAGCTAATAGCAGTCCAACCAGATTCACCTTTGCACGGCATTGAAGGGCTTAAGCATATGGCTTCTGCGATAGTGCCTAAGATATATGAGCCCGATTTCATAGATGAGCAGATCTTCGTTCGCACGGAAGACGCATACGATATGATGCGCTTGATGGCTCGCTGTGGATTGCTCGTGGGTAAGTCATCGGGCGCTGCATTGGTCGCAGCGGTTGAGGTTGCTCAAAGGCTCAAACACAACGACGCAGTTATCGTTGTAATGCTCCCAGACAGCGGTGTTCGCTACCTTAGCACATGCATCTTTGAATGCCCACATGAGGGGTATGTTTGCCTCAAGTTGGCGCGCTCACTTGCTCAACGCATAGGCGCAAAGTTCACCGATGGCGAAGCTCAGGAAATTCCCATCTCGTCAAAGGAATGCAAATAAGCCGAGAGCAAACTTGTTGCATAACTCATCAACAGCAACTATGCTTTTCATCGTGGAGGTGGAAGTCATGGTTAAGTTTACTAAGCCAAAGGAGTTGAAGGCTCAAAAGCAGGTTCGGGTCATCTTCACGGGTGGCTTCTTGGGTGCAGGAAAGACAACAGCTTTGGGAGCAATCGCTCGCCGCTTGCTGAAACAAGGTTTGACGGTCGGCTTGGTCACCAACGACCAAGCAGCCAACTTGGTGGACACAGCCATCGTCAAGGAGTTGGGTGTCCCTGTCGCTGAAGTTGCGGGTGGCTGTTTCTGTTGTCGGTTCAGCGATTTGGTTGACGCAACGGAACAGGTCTTGGCGAATAACCCCGATGTCCTTTTGGGCGAACCTGTGGGGAGTTGCACCGACTTGGCAGCAACCGTCGTCAACCCGCTCAAACTCTTCTACGGCGACATTTTCCGAATTGCTCCCTTCTCCGTCCTCGTTGACCCATTGAGGGTTCGTGAGTTTGTGCTCAAGGAGACGCCCAGCCGTTTCCCAGAAGAGGTTGCTTACATCTTCAAAAAGCAGCTTGAGGAAGCCGACATCATCGTGCTCAACAAGGTTGACACCCTCACGACCGATGAAGCCGACAAGATGGTGAATGCCCTGAAAGAATTGCAGCCCAACAAACCCGTTTTGAAAGTTTCGGCTCTCTATGGCGATGGCGTTGACGAGTGGCTACAAATGCTGATGAGCGATGCGCCCGCAGGTTCTCACATCCTGCGCGATATTGACTACGACACATACGCAAAAGGTGAAGCCGTCTTGGGATGGCTCAACGCAACGGTTCGGCTTGTTGGCTCGCCAGTTTTCAACGCCCGCCAATTCGCCGAGGTTTTGATGAGTGAGTTGCAAACAGCCATCAACGCTCAAAACGCTGAAGTCGCTCACTTAAAGTTTCTGCTGACCAGCAAAGGGCAGAGCTTGCGGGCGCACCTCACGAGAGCTGATGCCGAGCCGAATTTCATTGGTGAGCTGGGCGAGGTTGACGAAGCGACTTTGGTGCTCAATGCTCGTGTAGCGATAGCGCCCGATGTTTTAGGGGGACTCGCATCGCAAGCGGTGCTTAAGGCATCTAAGTCCGTCAATGCCGAAACAGAAGTTTTGAACTTCCAATCCTTCAGCCCACCTTACCCTCGCCCACCATATCGGCTAAGTGAACCTGTGCAGTGAAAAGTGAACTGCAAAGCAAACATGAGGGTCATCGTTTTAGCTGGTGGGGAGTCAAAGCGGTTGGGAGTAGACAAAGCATTGCTGAGGTGGCGTGGCAAACCGCTGATTTTACAAATCGTTGAGCGATTCCAAAATGCTGGGTTTTCAGTGATTGTCGCTGGTGGTCCCTATGAGTGGGCGCAGCGGTTGAAAGGTTTGCCCGCTCCCGTCGTCGCCGATTTGCCCGCCCACGAAGGCTTTGGACCGTTGGCAGGAATTGAAGCGGGTCTTTTGAGCATCAAAACCCAACCCCCCGTCCCCTGTCCCGTGTCCCATGTCCCACTGATTGGCGTTGTCGCTTGCGATTTGCCTTTCGCCGACCCTAATTTGCTTTCTTGGCTTGCAGGGCAAATTGGCGACGCTGATGCGGTTGTGCCCATCGTTGACGGCGAGCCGCAACCTTTGCATGCCGTTTATGCCCGTTCCTGTTTGCCCCACTTGGTGGCTCAACTTGAGAGCCAAGACAAGTCGGTGAAAAGTTTTTTGAAGCGGTTGAAAGTCGTCTGGGTGAGTGAGGAAGAGTGGCAAAAAGTCGCCAACCCAATTTGCCTGAAAGCGCACTTGAACGAACCCGAAGATTTAAATCGCTGGCAAATCTCATCTGCAACCTCTTGCCATTCACCATTCGCCAATCGCCAGTCGCTATTTCCTTCGTCGGCTTTTCCTGTTCAGGCAAAACGACGCTGATAGAGCAACTGGTTCAACGCCTGACAGCAAAGGGTTACAAGGTTGGCGTCATCAAACATCATCACGGGCAAAGGGACACTGGGATTGATGTGGAGGGCAAAGACACTTGGCGCTACCGCCAATCAGGCGCAGCCATCACAGCCTTAGTCGCTCCCGATGGGATGACGCTCTTTTTGCCCCAAGAGAACCTGACAGCGGAAGAGGCGGTGGAACGATTGACGAGGCAACTCCCCGTTGATTTGATTTTGGTGGAAGGCTTCAAGCGGAGTTCGCTCCCAAAGTTCATCGTCCTGCCACCCCAAATGTCAGCGGAAGACGCTCGCCAAATGCTTTCCCAACTCCTTTCGCAAATCGGCGACCCGAGCACAATTGTGGGGCTTATCGGTCAACCCAATGCAACTCGTGCACCAAGCCCCGTTTCTCCTGTCCCACTTGCTGACTTGCCACACTTCGCCCACGATGAGGTTGAACGACTTTGCGAGTTTGTGGAGCGATGGGCAAGTTCGCGCTTTTGATTTGCCGAT
>Ga0080004_1127080_pt1 | contig 33264 bp, 42 predicted proteins | sample WasSprMetagenome_FD_69207 | JGI IMG/M metagenome (GOLD analysis project Ga0080004, IMG submission 69207) | Sulfidic aquatic microbial communities from Washburn Spring, Yellowstone National Park, USA - WS (SPADES assembly) (version 2) | ecosystem: Environmental > Aquatic > Thermal springs > Hot...
AGCTTGAAGAAGCATGTGCTCAGATATCGGTAGGCTCCTGTTCAGAAACGTGACGCTCGTGTTGAGCCTCTCGGCGAAAGCCCTGTAGAGCATCATCCTAGCCTCCCTCTTCAACCTCCCACCCTCTACTACGCCATCGAGCTTCCTCTCGAAGGCGAGCCTGAAGACAACCCTATCCACAACCTGCTGCCTAAACTCCTCCATAAGATCCATGACAAGCGCGGGTCTCCTAGGGCTGTCGGCGTGTAGGAAGCCAACATAGGGGTCGAGCCCACAAGCCTCGACGTCAACGAGGCATTCACCGGCAAGCACACTATAGAGGTAGTTGAGCGATATGTTAACTGGATCAGATGGGTTCTCGAACCTCTTCCTCCTACCTGGGAACTCGATGACCTTCGAGAGAGCCTGCCTCACACCATCCCAGTAGATCTTAGCAGCCTCGGCCTCCAACCTAACCACCTCCTCCCTACCACCTCTATCTAGCTCAGCCTCCCTAACCCTCCTAACTCCATCCCTAACCAGCCTGCACGCCTCGTGTAGATGCTTCGCTAGAGGCGGATCACTCACCTCCCTGTTTCTAGCCATGGAGTAGAGGAGGCTAGCTTGGTTCAGCATCTTACCTTCAGCAAAGAGCTTAGCCAACGTGAAGCCTGATTCGCCGCTCTGCACCTCATACTGTCTCTTCCTGAGAGCTACACTACCAGCTGTTAAGCCTCTGCAGATGGATAAGGGTAGTCCTAATGGGGAGTAGAAGACGATTGGGACGCTATGCTTTGAAAGGAGTCTGACCAAGGCTGAGGAGAAGGATGCACCCCTGGTTAAGACGACCACCATATCAACCTTAGCGACAGGCACCTCAAGCCTCTTCTCACGCCTCTTACTCACGGTTATCACACCACCCCTGCTGCCTAAGAATATACCAGGCTCGTTCACAACAAGCCTCAAACCCCGCCACCTTCACACACAGCGTAGTAGGGGCAGAAGCTCGGGCATCTACTGGGCTTACCAGGGTCTCTGCCTGAGGTGATTATCTGATACGCTTCATCCCTTACCTCTAGAAACTCCCTCCTAACTTCATCACCGACGATGAGAGGTTTGATTGTGAACGATGGAACCCTCTTCTCAAGCTTAACATATATGATGAAGCCGAAGTCCACGGGTATACCTTCATCGCTTTCAAGAGCCAAAGCGTAGCCAGCGAGAGTTAGGGGGTGGAAGCTCCTAACCTCACCGGTCTTTACATCGGCTATAGCATTATAGGGTGTGTAGATGTCGACACTCAGCTCACCAGATAAGCCTACAAGAGTGCCATCAACCTTCCTCTCGCTAACCGGGGGTACAGCGGCGTTTACAACCGAATCGGGCTCGGCGTGAGGATACTTCGATAGCGTGCGATCCAATGCCGCAGCACCCTGGATCACCAGAAACTCGTAGAGGTTCGAGCAGCCAGACGCAACAAGCCTCCTATCCTCCTCACCAAGCCTACTGCCTAACGCTGCTTCAGCCCTCTCCACAGCGTCGAAGCCAATAGACTCAGACCTAGGTAGCAGAGAAGCCAACAGACCCTTGCCGCCGCTCGAAAGATCCTCGTAAATAAACCTCTTAATGTCGAATAGAGCAGCCTTCATAACCTCGTGAAAAGCAATACCCCTAGCCATCTTAAAGCTAGGCGGAGGCTTAACCCCCAAGATCCTCCTCAAGTAGATGTCCCGAAGGGTCCCACAGTATCTGCTCGCGAGCTCACCGACACCAAACCTCAGAGAGGTAGAGATGGGCTTGATCGGAGGCGCCTCGTAGCTCCAACCCCTAAGCTCATTTGAAGTAGGCCTTTCAACGAGCTCCTGCCTTAGAACCCTGAACCTCTTATCCATATCAGCCCTATCTAAGAAGAGCATCACACATACAACCACGCAACAGAATAAATATCTTCCCCTAGAGGATCCTCATTCCCCAGGAAATATTTAAGTAATAATTAATTAAAACTGAATCCGATAAGATTTGGGTACGTTAACGATTTCCTTAGACGATGAAGTCGAGAAAAAGGCTAAGGGAAGTCGCTCTGCGACTTCATGGTGCGAGGAAAGGTTCTCTGTCGAATGTAATAGAAAGCGCCCTGAAGAACTATTTTAACCTATTAGATAAAGCGATTGGCAGCGGTGAGGTCTTATTCAAGGCGTTTAAAGGCGATGCTTTAGTAGCGGAAGCCGATACGTTGGATGAGCTTGCTGAGGTTCTTAAGAAGAAGGGGGTTGAGCCGAGAGGGCTTAGAATCGTCTCCTCGAAACCTATTGGTTCTTCTGCCCGAGCTGGTTACAGAATTATTAAAGCGTAGCTCTTGCAGGAAGGTTGTCTATGGGTTCTGAGCTACGTAGTCTTTGATAGACTTATGTAGCTCTTGGGATTCATCGGCTTTGGGCTCCTCTTGAGTTCATCGGAGCCCTCATCAGCCTCCTCCCCTGTCAGGGTGAACCCGCTCCAACCCCTAATCAACTCGTCGAAGAGCTTTGGGGTTGGAGGAAGCCCCTCCATCTGAAGGCTTTACGCATCATCCGACAGTCCGCTCTCTTTATTATGAAAGCTTATGGCTTATGCCTATTTAAGTCCATCTATTTTGAAACAGATGATGTTACGATAAGGAGACACATGACAACCAAAGAAAGCACCAAACACTAAAACCTTATCGTAACATCATCTTGAAACAGCTGTCGACGGCTTCGTATTTCTTAAACTTGACCCCTTTTGTGGAGATTGTGATAAGAAACCCGATTATGGATAAGACCTTCCCGGTAGGAGGTAGGGTAGCAGCTGTAGTCGACACAGGGTTTGAAGGCTTCTTACTTCTACCAGGGGATGTCTTCGAGAAACTCTCCTTAAATCAGCTGGCGGTAGATGGGAGGGTGCTGATTCTTCCAGACGGTCGGCGTGCTTACTCAACCGGAACATATTGTGAAGTAGTTATACCAGATCTTAGTGTAAAGTTGAATGGTTTCGTCGAGACCCTAAAGGGTGTGCAAGAAGTGGTGATAGGGGCTGATCTATTACAAAACTTGAAGCTGACTTTGAACTACTGTCTCAGAATGGTGGAGGTAGAAGCCTGCCGATGAGGAAAGCCTCTGTTTGCCCCCTTTAGAAGTTCTGCTAGTGTAGGGTCTTGCAGCAAGCGGTTTAGTAGGCACCGCTTATTAGGGGTGGGGGCGTATGCTCTGGGGATGGTGGGATATTGGGTGGCTGGTTCATAGCGCCAGGCCCGGCGAGTAGGGAGCTGGGTGAGGAGGTTGCGAGGAGGCTTGGGTTAGCGGTGCTCGACTTGGAGCTTACTGTCTTCCCGGATGGTGAATCTAAGATCAGGGTTAAGGGTGATGTTCAGCGGGCTTCGGTGGTCGTGATACAGTCAACTTATCCTCCTGTGGATAGGAATCTTATGCAGCTTCTTTTCATCGCTCATAAGCTGAGCGAGTTGGGTGCTGAGGTGTATGCGTTCGTCCCCTACCTTGCTTACGCTAGGCAGGATAAGGAGTTTCTGAAGGGTGAGGTGGTCAGTATAGGGGTTGTAGCTAGGCTTATGCGCTCAGCTGGTATAAAGAGGCTCGACACCGTGGACATACATAGCGTGAACGCGTTAGCGTACTTCGCCTTCCCCGCGCACAGCATATCAGCCGTGCCTCTTCTCGCTGAGTACATCAAATCAAATTATAGGTTGAGGGATCCAATAGCAGTTTCACCAGATGCTGGAGGTGCGGCTAGGGCTGAAGCATTCGCCAACCTGATGGACGCTGAACACATTGTGCTCAAGAAGAGCAGAGATCGGGTTACAGGGGAAGTTAGCGTAGAGGAGGCTGAGTTGAGCGTGGAGGGGAGGGATGCCGTGCTTGTGGACGATATCATAAGTACGGGTGGGAGCATAGAGAAAGCGGCAGCCCTACTCTACAAGAAGGGCGCGAGGAAGGTCTACGCAGCCTGCACACACCCACTACTAGTAGGCGACGCGTTAGATCGGCTTGTTAAGGCTGGTGTCGAGGTCATAGGAACAAACACCGTGCCGAGCAGTGTGTCGAAGGTAGATATAGCGCCCCTATGCGCCTCACACCTCTCAACAATATGCACGTAGGCAAGAGGTAGCTGATAAGTGGTTCAACTCAAAGTCATCTTCCTAGGCACCTCCTCATCCGTCCCCACAAGGAAGAGGGGGCTGACCTCCATAGCGGTAAAGCGGGGCCCAGAGGTGATCCTCTTCGATGCTGGTGAGTGTGTGCAGAGGGCGATGATGCACGCTGGGCTGGGATTGAACCGCCCCATGAAGATCTTCATCACACACCTACACGGAGACCACTGCGTGGGGCTGCTTGGCCTGCTTCAGAGCATGTCGATGATGCAACGTGATAAGCCGCTGAGCATCTACGGGCCCAAAGGCATCATCGGCTTCATAAAATACAGCGTCAAAGCTCTGGCATTTGAATTAACCTTCGACCTCCAGATAAAGAATGTGAAGGAGGGGCTTGTGGTGGAGGAGGCGGAGTATCGTGTGTATGCGTGTAGAGCGGAGCACTCCCGACCTACTTACGCATACCTACTTGAGGAAAAGCCCCGCCCAGGGGTATTCTACCCGGAGGCTGCTAAAAGATTAGGCATACCAGAAGGTAGGCTTTGGTCGATCCTTCAGAGAGGAGAGGCTATAACGTATCAAGGTAAGGTGATCACACCAGATCAGGTTACAGGGCCGAGGAGGAGGGGTAGGAAGATAGGTTACTCTGGGGACACGAGGCCGAGTAGGAGGCTGATCGAGTTCTTTAAGGGCTGTGACCTCCTCATCTTCGACTCAACCTACGCAGATAGACACTCAGATAAGGCTGAGGAGAACCTACACTCAACAGCTAGGGAAGCGGCGTTGATCGCGAAGGAGGCTGGTGTGAAGACCCTTGTGCTTACACATTTCAGCGCGAGATACGATGAAACATCTGAGCTTGTCAAGGAGGCTTCAGAGGTGCATAGCAACACAATCGCGGCAGAAGACCTTATGGAGATAGAGGTCAAATACCCCGAGTGAACCTAAACTGTCTTTCGAAAGCAGCTATCTTCTCCTTCAACCAAGCTACACTCTTGAACGGGGGTTTGTAGGTTTCAACAACATAATACACCATCTTATCTCTGATGTAGAGTTCCTTCAGTATCTTCAGCCAATCTATCGAGCCGAGTCCGACTTCAAGGTGCTCATCCAGCCCACCTCTATTGTCGTGCACGTGAACCTCAAAGACACTTTCACCAAGGGTTTTAAGAAACTCGTCTACGAGCCCGGCTAGATTAGCGTGCCCAGCGTCAAAAGTGACCCTAAGATCCAAACCAATCTCCTTCTTGACGTCTAAAAACTCCTGGGGTGTGACTAGAAAGTAGCCTAGATTTGGAGGCATATTTTCAACACTCAAGACTATGCCTCTGGAGTCAGCGTAGTCACGTAAACTCGCTATAGCATCAGCGTTAAGCAGACTTGTCCTCCTCCTATCATCCTCAGAGCCCCTGTGGGCACCTGGATGTAGGTTGAAGAATACCGCTTCCAGCTCAGCGGCTGCGTCTATAGAGCCCCTTATCCTCATTATCGACTGCCTTCTACGAGAGGGCTCTCTGTCAGCGATGTTTATCCAAGGGTCGTAGGGGCAGTGTAGAGAAAGTTTGTAGCCGACGCTCACCAGATCCTTCAACCTATTTACTCTCACTTTATCTAGGGCGTGGTGCTCACTATCCACAACTTCCCATAGCTTAGGCTCCTCCCCCTCATCTCTTTCAGCCGTAATCTCACGCTCAACAGCCTCAAAAGGCTCCTTTGCGTAGACTAGGTAGAGTGTTGAGGCACCTATGTGGGCAGCCAACCCTTCTTCACAGAGGTGCAAGCCAGTCTAAAAACAAATCTTTATCGCTGCACTCAAAGTAGACCTTTATCGGACCAAGAGGCGACTCAGAAGGATCTTCGCAAACAACCACAGAACCAGCGTATGCAGCCTGCTTATTAAAGTAGAGCCAACTCCTTTCGCCTACAAGATGCTCTTCGTACAGCCGCCTAACCACACCAGCTATTCTACGCGCCCTTATCTGCTCATATAGTGCTGTGAGGCAGCTTGGGTCTGAGCTTTCGCCCGTAAGCATCCTACCAGAAGCCCCCTCTCTAACCTCTATAGTAGGCAGAATGTTTAACACCGCTCTCCTAACCTTCTCTGGGTCCTCTGTCTTTATAACCTCGACCACAAATGATGTGCGCACACCCACCTTAAGCGGCTCTACTCTCAAACCCCTCCAACCACCTTCTGACGATCTCTACAACTGTCTTCCGCAGATCCTCTATACTTACATTGTTGTTTGAGATGACTTCGTCTGCCAGCGCTATAGCTTCACCAACCCCTATCTCAAGCTCTCTTCTATCCCTCTCCTTAAACTTCTCCCAACTATCTGTTGAGTCACTTCTGTTTCTGCTAACTATTCTAGCGAACCTTATCTGAGGCGAGGCGTGTATAGCCAGCAGCTTAGTTTCCGCCACACTACCTATTACACTAACCTCATCCACACATCTTATACCATCCACCACACAGAGCCGACCAGCCTCCATAATCTTTCTCAAAGCGAGCTTCGCCACCGCACCCCTACCTTCAGCTCTTATCTCACGCATAACCCTACCTAGATTCTCATCTGTTGGAAGGAGATTTCTTCTCGTAGCCTCCTCCCTGACCACATCGCCTAAAGTAACTATTTTAAACCCGAGTTGAGTCAGCATATTCGCTACCGTAGTCTTACCAGAACCAGGCATACCTGTAATGCAGACCGCCAGCCTACTTCCACGCAACCCTCTTTTTCCACTTCACCCTCCCTCCAGCATATTAATAGAGATTCCTTTTAACCACCATCCGCCTACAGTGTGGCGATGAGGGTCTTCATAGCAGTCGATTTGGAGAGCAGAGAAGCCTTAGCCAACTTAACCGCTCTTCAGAGGTCGCTGGTTGAAAGTGGTGCTGATGTGAAGCTTGTTGAGCCGCAGAATCTGCACTTCACAATCAAGTTCCTTGGTGAAGTAGATGCAAGCGTAGTGACTAAGGTTACAGAAATCCTTTCACAGATAGAGGCGCCTGCGATAAAGGTTGTGTATCAAGGTGTTGGTGCCTTCCCCTCAATAAGCCACCCTAATGTCATCTGGGTTGGTTCGGATAAGGAAGGCGGTATGCTTCTGACTAAACTCGCATCTACGGTGGAGTCCAGGATCGCTCACCTCAAGGTAGGAGACCGCAAACCCTTCGTCCCACACCTGACAATAGCGAGGGTTAGGAGCGCAAGGAATAAAGATGCTCTAATCAAGATCGTCAACTCAAACCTCAATACTGTGTTCGGCGAAGACACACTTACTAAGATAAAGCTCAAGAAGAGCGACTTAACACCTAAAGGTCCGATCTACACCGACCTATACGTGAAGAGTCTGGTGGGCAGCCCTTGACAAGCCTCGACGAGATTCTTGCAGCTGCGCGTAAGATGTGTGAGCCAGATGAAGAGGAGCGTAGGCTGATCTCTAAGGTGGCTGACACCATACTTAACAGGGCTAGATCAGTAATCGAGGAGAAGAGGGTAGATGCTGAGGCTGTGCTGGGAGGCTCATATGCTAAAGACACGTGGCTCAAAGGGGAATGCGACATAGACCTATTCGTAAAGTTTCCACCAGATCTGAAGATGGATGAGTTTAAGCTGATAGGTATGGACCTAGCTAAAGAGATCTTGAAGGGCTACCCGACTCTAGTAAGGTATGCTGAGCACCCATATCTAGAGGGGTTCGTTGATGGAGTTCGCGTTAACATAGTGCCGTGCTTCAACGTCAAGCCCAAGCGTTGGATAAGCGCAGCAGACCGCTCACCCTACCACACAGAGTATGTTAAGAAGCATCTTAAAGAGGAGTTAAAGGGCGAGGTTAGGCTGCTCAAGAAGTTCATCAAGGCTAGGGGTGTGTATGGGGCTGAGGTTAAGACGAGGGGCTTCAGCGGCTATGTTTGCGAGGTCCTCATCATCAAATACGGCAGCTTCCTAAACACCTTAGAAGCCTTCTCAGAATTTAAACGAGGCGCTGTAATCAGCTTGGGAGAGGTGCCTGCAGACGTAAAACTGAGATTTCAAACCCCCGTCATTATACTGGATCCCGTGGATTCTGAGCGTAACCTCGGCGCTGCGATATCTGAGGAGAGCCTTGCTACATTCGTCTCATCAGCCCGCAGCTTCCTGCAAAGCCCCAGCCTAAAATACTTCGAGAGACGCGATGGCGAATCATATGTTCGTTTACTTGAGCCGATGGTAGATAATCTAATCCTCATCCTCTTCACACACGAGCAGAGGAGCCCAGACATACTCTGGGGGCAGCTCCACAAAACCTCGGAGGCGATAGAGAGGCAGATGAAGATAAGGGGCTTCGAGGTTCTTAAGGTCTTCGAGGCGAGCAGCGAAGAAGCCGAGAGCGCCATACTCCTCCTCCTAGAATCTCAGACTCTGCCGAAGTACGTGGTTAAGGTGGGTCCAGACGTCTACCGCAAGGCAGATGCTATACGCTTTGTGCAGAAGAACCTAAACCGCTCAACCTTAATGTGGTTCTCAAAGGATGGTCGAATAATAAGCCTACAAGAGAGGGCTGAGCGGAACGCAGTAGATGCGCTCAGGAACCTATTGAGCAACCCGACTGAGCTAGGTGTAGCAGAGGGTTTACGCGAGTCCCTCAGATCATCAGCCACCATACTTACGGGCAGAGAAGCCCTCAAAGCCGTTGAAAGTAAGGCTTGGTTGAGGATGGAGGTGCAGAGGCTCGCAGCAACAAAGTACCTCACATTCGATCCAGATTGATAAGTTAGCTGAGGCACCCTACTCCACTATACTGTGCTACCCGAAGCCTGAGGAGCGGCAGATCGAAGAGAGGTTGAGTGAGCTTAGGAAGTTGGGTGTCGAGGAGGTGGTCTTGGAAGGCAGGGTCGAAATCTCGGGTCTTAGAGTGCTGGGTAAGGGTTGTGTGAGCATAGTGGTGGTGGCTAGGTGTAGGGAGGGTGAAGCGGCTCTAAAGATCAGACGAGTCGACGCGAACCGACCTAGCCTAAGCCAAGAAGCGGAGCTACAGTCCCTAGCGAATAGAGTAGGTGTTGGCCCAAAATTGTACAGCTATTCAGACAACTTTATCTTGATGGAGCTGATAAGAGGGGTAAACCTACCGGACTGGGTGAAGGATCTTAAGGGTAGGGGTATGGTCACAAATCTGAGGCGTGTATGTAGAGATCTTTTGGCGAAGTGCTGGAGGCTAGACCAAGCCCACCTAGATCACGGTGAGTTGAGCAACCTAAGCAAGCACGTTATCGTAGGAGATAGGGTTGAGATAATAGACTTCGAATCAGCGTCAACAAAACGCTCGGTCAGAAACCTAACCTCAGCAGCCCAATACCTCTTCATCGGAGGACCTGTGGCAAGCAAAATAAGGAGAGTCCTTAACCTCAAAGAGCGCAACACCATAATCGAAGCAATAAGATCATACAAAAGGGAGAGGGGGAGCGAAGAAGCCCTCCAACTCATCCTAAAACGGCTAAGACTCGTTGAGCGACACAGCCAGACTTAAGAGCTTGTGTTGTATAGTTGTGATTGGTTTGTCGATAGAAGAAGCGGAGATTTTAAAAGAGAGGGCATACGCCTTCCTCAGGAACGCTAAGCGGCTATTCGAAGAGGAAGAATACGATCTATCAGCCTTTAACCTAGAGCAGTTCTGCCATCTTCTGCTAAAATACAAGCTGCTCATAAAGACAGGAACATACCCTAGAACACACTCGCTAGTGAGGATCCTAAGAGAGCTGAATGCTGCCTATCCGGGGAAGAACCTATCCTCCTTCATCGAATCAGAAATACTTTATCTGACAAAGATGGAGGATGTGTATGTAGTTTCGAGGTATCTGCCAAGAAGGTTTGAGAGGCGTGAGGTTGAGCAGCTACTCGCCTTCGCAGAAAGATTTAAGGATGTGATCGAAGATGTTTGAACACTACCTTAAGTCTGGTAAAGAGGCGCTAGAATACTTCTCGAAATACAGGGAAGTAGCCAAGAGGGTTAAAGAAGTCGTCAAAACAGATTATAGGGACGCCAAAGTGTATGTCTTCGGCTCCACCATCAAAGGGAGGTTCACAGCCGCAAGCGACATCGACCTACTCATAGTATGTGACGAAATCGATAGGGATGAAGCAGAGCATCTGAAGATTAAGATACTGAAGTCTCTCGGATACTCCGTACCCCTACAGATACACGCAGCCACCACAAAGGAGTTCAGAGAATGGTATCTGAGATTCGTGGAAGAAATCGAAGAAGTGTAGCAGAAGCTTGGTAATGGTGGTTAACAGTAATCTTAAAAACAGCTTGGTAAATACGAGGAGTCTAGAGGGGCCGTCGTCTAGCTTGGTCGAGGATACCAGCCTGGGGTCAGATGGCTAGAGCGCTGGCGGTCCGGGGTTCAAATCCCCGCGGCCCCACCATTTCCTGATGATTAAAATTATTTTGACTATTTTCTCCTTTCAACCTCCTTATTGCTTCTTTTAGGGCATTTTCGCAGATTCTTGAGATATTTAATCCCAACTCCCTTGCCTCCTTAACCACTTCTGGATCTAAGTAAACCATTACGCTTTTTTTATTAACATCCCTCATTTTAATCCCTAGGGAAATCTAGGGAGAAACAGGTATTTAAGAATTTCGTGAGCTGAGCTGACGGCTTGAGAATTGAGAATGGGAGAATAAGAGAATAAGGTTTTTAAATTAGTTTTTGCTTTCTATTTGGGGATATCTTTGTTTCCAGTTTCAAGGTCTTTGGTATTTTTCATTTTGATTTTGGGAGCTGTATTTATCGTTTTAGCTTTTGTTGTTGAGCTTTTAACCTTCAGATTTGTGAGGATGGATTGGCTTTATGCTCTTGGTGTTTTAATGGTAGTTTCAGCTTTGTTTTTGGGTTTGATGCCTGATGGAGTTTTGAGGAGGGAGCAGGTTTTAGATAGCTGGAGTGTTCTAATAGAGAAAGGTAGCGGAAAGGCTGAGGAGGTTTTTAGGGATGTTGGTGCTTTTCTAAGGGAGAGTAAGGCTCCAAAAGTTAGTTTTGCGAGGAGGAGGATTGCTCCTGGATTTTTAAAGTGGATGGCTGGGGTTGAGAGAGATTTCCTTGAGGTTAAAGAGGAGAGCTTTGGATTAAGTCCCTATAAGATATTTATTGGTGCTAGGGATTATGGTGAAAGCCTCGATGTCTCATGGTATTTAACCTATAAGCCATCAATAATAGATGCACTATTGTATTTGATTACTCTTGGAAGGTTTGGGATGAAAAATCCTAATGAGCTTGACCTCTTTGAGCTTCAAGACCTAACAGCCTATGCTACCTGCGTCCATCACTGCCTCCTCAAATCCGTTGAGAAAATCCTGCTCAGCCTAAACCAAGACCCTGCAAAAATAGGTAGAAAATCAAGAGGGTTTTTAGGTGTTAGCTAATGGGTATTCTCAGCAGACTCTTTAAGAGAATAGGTGGAAAAGAAGAGAGGGTAGAAAGAGTTGAGGAGTCTAATTTAGAGCTAGCTGAAGATGTTTTAGAGATTGGCTGGTACTGGTCTGAAAATAAGAAGGAGTGGCAGATGGCAAAGATTAAAGAAGAAGATAGGAAGATTCATTTCTATGTTGTTGGAGCTTCTGGAGCTGGGAAATCTAAGTTTCTCGAGTTTTTGATTAGGCAAGACATCGCTAAAAGTAATGGTTTTGGTGTAGTTGATCCTCATGGAGATTTGGTTGAGGATGTTAAAAGCTACTTGGCTTTAGCCCTAACTAAAGAAGAGCTTGAGGAAAGAGTTGTTTTAATAGATCCTACAGATGAAAAGTATACTGTTGCCTTTAACCCTCTAGAGAAGCTTGAAGGAGTATCCTCTGCTGAGATTGCTGCTGAGCTTGTTGAAGCATTCAAGAAGATATGGATTGATGCTTGGGGTGCTAGGATGGAAGACCTGCTTAGAAATACTCTTATAGCCTTAATAGAGGCTGAACTTACCTTAGACAATTTGCCACGCTTCCTGATTGATGAGGACTTCAGGGAGAACATTTTAGAAAGGGTTAGCCATCCCATAGCTAAAAGATATTTTCAAAGGTTTAATGCTTTAGCTCCAAGGACAAGGGAGGAGTGGATGGAGTCAACGCTGAATAAGGTAAATGCCTTCCTATCAGATGATAGGATCAGGGAAATATTCTCTTATCAAAAATCATCATTCAACCTCAGGGAGATAATGGATAATAGGAAGATCTTACTGATTAAGCTTGATAGGGGTAGGCTTAAGGAGAATGGAGACCTGCTAGGCTCTCTACTGATGACTAAGATTAGGATGGCTGCCTTCTCAAGGTCAGACATTCCGAGGGAGAAAAGGGTTCCATTCTATCTCTACATTGATGAGTTTCAAAACTTTGCAACTGAGGAGTTCATAGATACTTTGAGTGAGGCTAGGAAATACGGCTTAGTCCTTATTCTAGCTCATCAAAACCTTTCACAACTTCCAAAGAATCTTCAAGACTCAATTCTAACCAACTGCGGGATTCAATGCTACTTTAGAGTTTGCAGGAGGGATGCTGAGATTCTGGCAAAGGAGGCTTTTGAAACAACTGGATTAGAAGTTAAAGCTGTAAAGCTTACTAGGGAATATTCAAATTATGATTGGTTCAGCTATCCTGAGGAGTGGGAGAAGTATATTCAGGAGCTTGAGAATCTTTCAAACAGATGCTTCTACGCAAAGCATAAGATTGAGGGTGGGGTTTTACCTCTTATGACTGCTGATGTTTTACCAGCTTATGAAGAGTTTGGAGTTGGAAAGGAGAAGTTTGAGAAGATTATAGGGGAAGTAGTCTTTGGAAGGAAATATCTCTTAGAGAGAAAACAAAAGGAGGTTAAAGAGAAGGTTGAGGTAAAGCCTACTGAAGAGGGGAAGGAGGAGATGACAACATTGGAGGAAATTATTGCTACGATGACTCCTTTGGAGAAGGCTATTCTATGGGCTATCGGTGTTGGAAACTATACCTCAGCAGACATTTATGAAGAGGGGAATAAGAAGCTTAAAGAGTGGGGATGCTCAACAAGGAAATACTCTGAGTTTAAGAAGAAGCTTTATGAATTCGCTAAACTACCTAAGGAAGGTGGGAAAGGATTGATAGAGTTCACAAAGCTCGGTAGAAGCTTCTGCTACTGGCTGAGTAAATGGGGCGAGATAGCCTTTGCCGAGAGGTTTGGGATACCATCAGACAGGGCAATAAATGAGCTTGGAGGTGGAGGAAAACCATCAAAAGCTATAGCCCTAGAAGTTATTAAGGAGTGGCTTGAACCAGAGGGATACAAAGTAACCAAAGAGGAAGAGATAGAGACGGATTTAACTGAAAGCCATCGAGGCTACACGGATTTGGTTGCAGAAAAAGATGGTGAAACTTTGAGGATCGAAATAGAACATCGTTCACCGAAGGAGCAGGTAGAGACAAACATAAGGAAAAACTTGGAGTACTCGAATACTCTCTACATTATTGCAAGCGATGAAGCCGCAAAAAGAAAGGTGATTCAAGTTGCTTTAAAAACATTATTTAGGTTGAGGAAGGAGAGATCTGAAAGAGACTTAAAGGTGAAAATAGCTAGTATTAATGAATTAAGAGAGAGCGGATTCAGAAATTGGTTTGAGGTGAAGAGCGCTTGAAAAATTTGAAAAGGTGATGTAGAATGAATAGGGTGTTTGTAAAATTCTTAGATGAAATAAAAGAACCAAAAGTTTCAGAGCTTGGCGGAAAAGGCTACTCTTTAGCTGTGCTCACTAGTAACGGATTCAACGTTCCTCAGGGTTTCATCATCGTCTCGGAGGCGTTTTTTGAATACGTGGAGCAAAACAATATGATGGAGAAAGTACAAAAACTAAGCTCAGAAATCAATGAAAATAACTTTAGAGAAAAAAGCAGGGAAATCAAGGGCTTAATTTTTAGCGGAAAGATTCCAAGAGAAGTTGTACGTGAGGTAGAGGTTGGTTTAAGGAAGTTAAACGCAAAATTCGTATCTGTGCGGTCTTCTGCGGTGAGCGAGGATAGCTTAAAAGCATCTTTTGCTGGATTACACGATACATTCTTGAACATAAAAGCTGAAACAAACTCTATTTTAGAAAATGTGAAGAAATGCTGGGCCTCTCTTTTCAATGAACGAGCGATAATTTATCGAATTAAGAAGAAGATCCTTCATCTAGAAGGCATGGCTGTAATAATTCAGGAGATGATACCATCTGAGGTCTCCGGGGTCGTGTTCACCACTCATCCGATGAATGATAAATTTTTATTAATCGAAGCTTCTTATGGTATTGGTGACATGGTGGTAGGTGGCAGGGTGGAACCCGATGGTTATGTTGTTGACAGGGAAACTTTAAAGATAGTAGAAAGAAAGATCGGAAAGAAGAATATGATGACCGCTATCAAAGGTGAAGAAATCAAAGCTATTAATGTTAAAAGGGAATTAGCCGAAAGACAGGCCTTATCCGATGAAAAAATAAAAGAAATTGCTGAAATTAGCCTAAGGGTCGAAAAAATTTTTGATTATCCTCAAGATATTGAATGGTGTATGAAAAACGATAAAGTGTGGTTACTTCAGTCAAGAGCAATAACGGAGGTATAAAAATGAAGAAAGAATCTATAGGGATAATAAATCTGGGATTGGAAGGTCAGAAAATCAAAAAATTAAAGGAATTTTATCATAAAGGTATTAAGATGGATTACCCTGAATATCCTATTCAGTTAGCATCATTGATCTCTTTACTGAAGGACAGGAACTGCAGGGTTAAAGTCCATGATATGGTAATTAACAGTTGGTTAGAGGAAGAATTTAATGAAATAGAGAGTTTAGCTTCTTTTCTAAAGGAATTGTTCAACCTGATTTTTATTTATCAGAGAAGCCAAGATCCTTCCGAGATTGAACACTTATTCTTAACAATAAAATATACTAAAGAAGTTATACCGGAAAGTGAAATTGTCTTAATATGTGCTAATGCTAAAAAAGATTTTACCTTCACTGTCTTGAAGAAGTTAAAAGATTACTTATCTGCAATTGTTTATGGAGAGGTTGAAGTGCCATTTATGTTAATAAATTCTGATTTCTCATTGGAGAAATTAAAATATTCCCCAAATACGCTATATTATTGCCATGATGGCATTAGGGAAAATCCATCTCAATATTCAACTGAAAACTTATTAAACTCTCTTCCTCTACCTGATTTCACAGAGTTAGAACTCACTAAATACTTACAAGTAAATAACTATATTCCCATCAATTTGAGTAGGGGATGTCGATATCATTGTAAGCACTGTCCTACTAGCGAGATATATGGAAATGCTTGGAGAAGTTTTAAAATAGAAAAAATACAGAGATTGTTAGAGAAAATAAATGATAAAATTGATAAGAGTACCCGAATTCTAGTTACTGATTTTGATCTTCTCCACGATCTAAAATGGTTCAAGAAAGTGTGTAAAACCTTTAGAGTAATAGGTTACCCATGGGAATGTAGACTCCGTCCAGATTTAATCAATGAAAAAATAGTTAAGGAGTTATCAATTTCAGGATGTGAAAAAATCACTTTTGGTGCTGATGTATTATATGACTATAATCCTTCTTTAGCTGACTCTTTAGGTAAAATGATAACCCGAAATACTCTTACAAAAGCCTGCACAATCTGTAAAACCTATGGGATAGACGTTACCTTATACATCATCCCGGAATTCTTTCCTAACTTGGAGACCGTTTTTGAAATAATCGACCAATGCCATATAGATTCGGTAATTTTAAGCCCACTCCGTAATTATAGCTTTCCTTTAGAAAAACCTATCTTTCTTCAAAAGATTGAATATCTTAGTGATTCTTTTAAAGAAAGAAATATTGAAATAATGCTTTGCACAGGATTGGGTGAGGGCGCATGGTAAATATGGAAAAACCTGTTAAAAAAATAGTTTTGCGGGGCATACCCGCTTCTCCCGGTGAAGCTGAGGGTATAGCTAAAATAGCTTTTAGTGCCTCTGAGGCTTTGGAAAAAATTTCTGGGGGTGAAATACTCATAACACCTATGACAGATCCAGATTTTGTACCTGCGATGATAAAGTCTAGCGGAATTGTTACAAATTTTGGAGGAATTTTATGCCATGCGGCAATTGTAGCGAGAGAGCTTGGAAAACCTTGCATAGTAGGTACTCAAATTGCTACGGAAGTGGTCAAAGAAGGAAAAAAGATATTTATTGACGGGAATAAGGGAGAAATTTATTATTTAGAAGGGTGATTTTTATGGTGCTAACCTTAGCAGAGAGAATAGGAATTAAAGAAAAAATAAATAAAGTTAAAGAAAAAGAGGGGAAACTTTCCGACTTTGAAAAATTTGGAATAATAAAAACTGAGGGGTCGTCCAAAGAAATCCATGAGTGGATTGATTCCTTCGTTCCTCCGTTTACTAAAGAGGAACTTGAAAAATATTATCAAAACCCAGAATTATTCCTCCAATATGGACAAAAAAATATGGAGCTCTTCTTAGAGATATGCGAAATTCTTAAAGAATATGCTACAGTAGTGTTAAGTGAAAATTTCTCTAAAAAGGAAAGAGACACCGCACTACTCATGGGATTACACTTGGTTTTTACAGCTTCTGATATGTTTTATAAACATGACAGATTTCTAGAAATCTCTTCCCCAGAAATTTCACCTTTTGGAAAAGTGTACAATGAAATATCTAAAATTATAGAAAAAGTGGCGAAATTAAAAAATTACGACGAAAAATGGAAAAATGAAAAGCTTTTCATTTTGCTTACGATGCCATCTTTTGCCTCTCTTCGCGTCAGATTGTTCTTAGATTGCTCTACCATACTCAAAAAATATTCCTTGTTTGGAAAATTAAAAAGTTTAAGAAAAAGAGAAGAAATAATGGCATTGATTAGAAAGGATTCACAAATATGTAAAGAAATTGAGGAACTCTCAAACAAATATAAAATTACAAGCGAGGTTATCATAGATATTCTTTCTATTTTATCTCCAGAAGATTTTAGAAACATTGAAGAACACCTGAAGAAAAGTTTAGAAAAAGTAAACGAAACATTTAATGAACTCAAAATAGTTTTAGGTACCGAAGATTATAAAAAGTTAAAAGAAAATTACGAGAAAATTAAGTATTTTAAAGAATTGCAAGAGTATACTTCTCTTATACTTAAAAGTCCAGTTAGTATGGAAGCTATTGGAAAAATGATTTCTGCAATTGATTACTTAAAAGAAAATATGTTGTATTTAGTAAAAGAAGAATATATAGAAGAAATTAAAGAAGCTTTAAAATCATTTGAAGAAGGACTACCTTTAGGAGACTTCTATTTTGTGCCAAGACTCAGAAAGATCTCTTATCTCTTATTGAAAAAAGGGTATCTAAAAGAAGAGGCTAGAGCTGATTATGAGAGAGAGTTAGAGGTGTGGAAATAATTTGTCCATTTTCCATAGCATAGGAAACTCTAGAAACGAAGCCGAGAAGAAAATTCTTTTAAGTGCTCTTAAGAAAGTGGAAAGTTTAGGATTAGTTTTTGGAAGCCTCCTTTATGATTCGGAAGATAAAGTATTCTCCGATGTTATTCTCGTTCGCTTCGGTGAAAAAACCAAGCTAAGCCATATTCCAAGAGGGTCTCCTTCGGTTACCCATAAAATGTTTTATGGCCTTTTACAGCATCCTAAACTAGAATTTTTAGTTAAGAAGTTAAAGATAAATTTTGCTAATTTCAATAGAAATCTTCGATTTAATGAAAGAAATAATAAATATGAATATCGAGAAAATGGAAATCCAAATTTTAGCCATACTTTCTCTCTATATTTTCTTTTTCATATATGTAGAGAGTATAATCTTTGGGAAATCGAACCTTCTCCTACGTCTCCTCTAAGTTGTATCGGCTTTACAGAAAGAGATGAATTTAAAGAATTTTTAAATAGATGGTATGATTATGTAAATAACTTCGAGGGTGAAGAAAAGTTTATGAGATGTTTCGATTTTCTTTCAAAAGTAATTTCTTCTTATCCTTACTATAAAGAGTTCCAACCTATTATAGAGGGAATAATACCTAAAGTAATAAGTGATCTTTTACAATTGGAAGGCTCTTTTAAAAATGAGGACTTCTATATCCTTTATTTATTGGGAGAAATTACCTCTATGGGCATTCAAATAGAGAATCTATCCAAAATAGCCCAAGATATAATATCTAAGTGCAATCGCTTCGATATTGTTCGTGAGTATTTTAATTCCAAGATTCTTATAGACCTAGAAGCTACTTTAGCATTCCTATGCGGTCTTGTACAGTTATCTTTAGGAATTTTTAAAAAGAAGATAAGCAATGTTATAAATTCTCTTTCTCAAATAAAAGATACTAGCGAATTATACTGCGGGATGTCCTATAAAGTCTTTGCGGATACAATTTCCTTCTTCAAGAGAATCTATGAAGATAAAGAAATTTTTTATTTATCATCTTCTTTACCTTTTTATTTTTTGAGACTTTCAAGTTTTCTTAGAAAAAAGTATAACTTTAACGAATCTCTTCCATTTTCCGAAGAGAGTATTTCAAGAATGTTTTTAATGAAAAAGGTGAGATAAATTGTCTATAGTTGATGTTTTTGTTGACGTGTTTCTTCTAGTGATTTTATCTGTCTGGTGGATATTTAATGTTTATTGCCATTACTTATATCGTAGAAAATCAGATAAGTTTTTCAAATGCGTAAAATTGTTACTAACATTTTTAAAGGTATTGGTAAAGCCTCTCTCATTCTTAAAGCGTCATTTTCCTCATTTTCCTTTCGTAGAATTCATTGAAGAGTATCAGGAAGGGGACTTAAAGATGGAAGTCTCTATTTTTTTAGGTATTCACAAGGAATATTTGATGGAGAGGAGTATCTTTGTTATCCACTCCATTCTCGGAACTGGTCTAAATTTATTTATATGCATCATTGGAGGAATATTAGTAAATATTATTAGAATGCAATTGTATATTTCCTTCGTTGCATCTCTCATTTCAATGCTTTCCTCAATTATCCTTATAATTATAGATTATCATTATTTACTGAGGCAGGTATAACTCATTGTTTTTCAACAAACCATATCTGTAGTATTTTGCTAAAGTTTTTTCCACTATTTTTTCCATGTTAGGTATCTGCTCGCCTTATGTTGAATCTGTATTCTATCTCCATCCTCAAATCCTCAAGCAGGCCGACCATAACATATACTTAAGGAAAACTGTAGAAAAGTTATGCGAAATACTATGGTCACATCTACTGTAATATATTTTTGAAACAATTGTAGAAACAATCAACTTCTAGCTTGATATTCTATAAACTGGCACAGCCAAGATTTCGTCTCTTTCCAGTCTTTCTACATCCACTGAGCGGAAGGCGTAGAGTTTCTTGCCGATTTCAAAATATAATAACTCCCTGTAGTTTCCTTTTCTAATCCAGAGGGCGGGCCTAGCACTTAAACTTCTTTTCTTTCTTATTTGAGTATACTTCTCTCCTAACTTATCGTGTTTAGATTTTAAGATCACTTCACAATCAGCACACTTCCACTCTATAACTTGCGTCCTCTCGCTTTCATAGACAACCTTTCCAGTGAAGTATGTTCTGTGATGACATATTGGACAATGGACGTTTTTAATCCTCATGCTCGCTTTCCATTAAGGCGTAAAGTGCGTACTTTAACTGCTTCAAGGCATCAATTAATGAGACGACCTTTCTCTTTGTATTGTTGTTCATGTTGAGCAATGATAAAGCTGAGCCTTTTATCATCTGATACTCCTCAAGTAAGGCTCTGTAATGCTTAATCTTCTCATCGCAGATCTCAATGATGGAGTTCAACTCCTCTTCAAATGTCTTTGCGTCATTTCTCATGTTTATTGATTTTCTTTCTAAAACTTTATATTTTAAATATAGTTCATATGAGAGTGGTGGAAATGGTTAAGGTAGAAAAGAAGATTAAGGTATATAAGGATACTAAAGTCTTTGAGGCAAGGGCGCTGTTTGATACGGGCTCTAGGGGAAGCTACTTCAGTAAATCGTTTGCTGAAAAAGTAGGATACGAACCTCTTAAGGAACCAAGGAGAATACCTTTGGCTGTAAAGGGAAAGTATGCTGAATTAATCGGATGGAGTGTGGTTGATTTGGAAATTGAAGGATATATCCTACCGGAAAAGGAGGTGATAGGAGTTATCGATGATTTACTCATGGATTTAATAATAGGATTAAACATAATGGAAAAATACGGAATCTACATTGAAGAAGATGAAGTAAAATTCAAGCATACCCCACCAACCTCAATGATAATCTGAAAAAGAAAGCCAAAGAGGTATTAGTCTCCCCCTTTGGCCTTTTTATTTTAAAGAGCTATTTGAAGTTTGGTTTTAAGCTTCAGGATACTTTCATTACAGAATTACCGTTCTCTACCTTCACTGAGTCCTCTTCCATTTAACATTCAGCTCCTCAACAAATTTAGCTAAGGATTCGCTATCGCCATCTTTTGAAAATCCAACAAGCCTATCAAGAATCTCTGAAGCCTCTCTCTTTAAAAGATTCTTTGGAATATCCTTTACCCCAAACTTATGAATTGCCTCTCTCTGCTTCTTAGTCGCCAACTCTTCGCTTGAAGTTTGGTTTTCTTCAACCTTAGCCTCAACTTTAGATTGATAAGGCTGCCTACTTCTCAAATCTTTGGTTATTTCCTCAACCATCTTTAAGGCAACGTCTCTTGCATCTTCAGGGCAAACCTTCAAAACCCTCTCATAAACTGCCTTAAACAATTCGCAGTAGAAATCAACTTCCTCCATACTATTCCACCCCGAAATCTCTTAATGGAGATTGGAGAATCTCTCCTGCAAACTCCTCAAGCCTTACCTGTTCATCAACATTCTTTGTTTGGCCTGCCAAGTTTGTAATAGCGTTTATCAGTCCATATTTTGTAGGCTCTGAAAAATGCATCAGCAACCTCTGTTTCTGCTCTTCGCTTAAGCCCAAATGCCCAACAATGTTGTTTACAGCTTCAATCGGCTTTTTAATATCGATCTTCGTGCTTTCTTTCAGCTTTTCAACCCACGACTGAAATATTCTCTTATCGAATGTAGCCCTTATTATATCCCTTACCTTAGCCCATAAAGCCTTATCCTCAAGCATCCTAGTCTCATCAGACCACTCGATTTCACCTATCTCCATTGTTTGTCTTCCTAGATGTATCCTCTTTAGCGAATGTTCAAGTATCAGCCCATTGCTACAAACCTTCCTCAGAATAAACGGTTCAACCCTTAACGCAGATGCTCCGACTTCAGAGTTTCTTATGATCAATCCTCCGTAAACGATGTCCCCATTCCCCACCGAATCTACTAAGGTTCTGTCTATGGCTTTCAGGTAGAGCATGGTTTCAGTTAGATCTACCCTGTAGATCTCAACCGCCTCTCTTTTCTTGAACTCATCTAAGGCTAGGAACACCAAGTCGTAGTTGTCCATCACTCTATACCTGTCCGAAAGGATAGCCCTTATCCTGCCATCTAGAATCCTTATCAGCCTCCTCTCACCTTCACCGAGCCAAGCGTTCACGTTATCAGCTAAAAGCCGAAGCTTCCCAGAATCCATCATCCTCTGGTAGTACTTCCTAGGGATGCCGAGCTTATCTGCTAATTGCCCGTGAGCCCAATCCGTCAGAGGGTATTCACCGTACTCTGGAACCGCGAGCTTTAAGCCGTAGAACTCATCCGGAAAGGCTTTTAAAGTGCTACTCTCAACGATCAAGTCAAGCCTACTCCTCCTCTGCCTCTCCAACTCCTCAACCAAACCAAACAAATCCATCTCTCACCCCCCGGCGGAGCCACCTCACTCCGCCAGCCAAAACCCCAAAAAGGATCAAGGCTCACGGAGCGAGCGAGCCGAAGGCGAGCGAGCCGAGGAATCGGTGAATCTCTGCAAGTGAAATTTTTCTCTATTTTCAGCTTTAAGCTTATATTTTCCTCTTTTCCCTTCCATCATGAATATATTTTGTTTTTAGGAGCTGAAAAGAATTTTTAGCAATTAAATACTTTCCACTCCTTATTTAAAACCCATAGCTGCTTCTCAACTGATTTCGGTGTTTGAATAGCTCTAAGCTTTTCAAACTCCTTCTTGAAGCTGAACCTTCCAGTCTTAACCTGCAAAAGTAGAATCTTTGATTTTGAAACTGCAACTATGTCGAAGGGTGAATGTGAGGCAGCAGATCTGAAAACAACTTGAAACTTTCCAGAATTTCTCAGAATTCTCATAACCTCAAGCTCCTTCAAATAACCTTTCCTATATGGTGATTTCAGCTTCTTCCCTGCCATAATGGGTAAAGATTACTTATGCTTCTCTGCCTCATTTTGCTAGCCTTCCATAAATTTATGATGAAGTTTGAAAGACATATTGATAGTGAAGCACCGAACTTTTCAAAATGCTCAGAATTCAAATACCAGTCTATTAAATCCCTAATCTCATTGAACGAGTACTTCTTAAGCCTACTCTTGGCAAGCCTCCCATCCTTGCCGTAATCTATTTCTGGTTCAAAACCTTTAAACTCTTTTACTTTCTTCTTAAAGTAATCAATTACATCTAAGGGGGATGCTTTAGCATCCACTTCTATAGTGTTTTCTTTCATATTATTTTCTTTTATCTGAACTTCTTTCACCACCTTAACTGAACCTGTTACAGGATGGGTCTGAACCTGATTCACATTTTTAACTTTTAGAAGTGTAACTAGGTTAGTTTTTCTTTTACCCTTTCTCCTCTCAATCTTGATTAAACCGTTAGCCTCTAGGATCCTGTTATACTTGATTATTGTCTTGATGCTTAATCTGAGTTTTTCAGCTAAAGTCTTCTGAGATGGAAATGCTACACCTTTATCCCTAGCATAAGAAGAATATGCATTATATAAAGCCAAACCTATCACACCAATTTTGGAAGTGTATTCTTCAAAAACAACTCTCGGAATCCAGTACCAATCACAATCCCCAATATCTCTAACCTCAATTTTTTGATTCTCCAATTCCATATTCTTAGCCTTTAAACAAATCTACCTTTTGCTTCTTATCAACCCATTCCTTCAAGTTTCGGTTAATCCAGAATATTCCAAGCTTAGGATTCCACTTAATAACTCCTCTAAGAATCAGCTTTTTCAACTCATCCTCAACGTGGTAGGGAAGAATACCTGCGAAATAGAAATCTCTTTTCTCCAAGATAGCGTATTTTCTTCCTAATCCATAGGAAAACCTGATTATGAAAAGCAGGATCTTTAACTGCCTCTTCGTGAAGTTTGATGTTAAAATCTTATCCAGTATTTTGTTTTCAATCTTTGTGTAAGCCATAATCGTTAAAAGGCGATAATCCAGGGCAAAAATAAATGGGCAAAACATCTCTAGCAACCCTTCTCAACTAAACACTCTTTTTCCTCTTGACCTCCGCTCGAAAGATGCGGAATATTCAGTCAAGGCAATCAATTCCAGCCTTTTTCTTTTTTAATCTCGTCTTGATTGCGACCTTTAGAGCCATCACAAAACTACGATACTCTTACTTCCATTTTAATCGGCCAAACACGATTGTCAAGACCTGTGCTGTGGATAACTAGTAATTCCTGAATATTCTGCTAAATCACAATATAAAAAGGGTAATTCTAACCCCTTTCACTCCTCTTTCATTTCTGTTAAGCTAGAATCTTCTTTTTAGCCTCAAAACTATGGGAACGACGATACAGATTGCTATTACCCCAATGAGAAGATAGGACCAGTATTGCTCCAACCAAGTTAACTCAGGTTTCAACTGAAGAGTCTTACTTTCGATTGGGGATTTAGAGAGATCCAAAACTTCTTCATATGGTAGATAGCCTTTCTTTTTAACGCTTAAAGTATAATCTATCCTTGGAATTTCAAATTCTACTATACCAGACTCATTTGTAGTTTTAGTGAAATTGCCAACATCCTTTGAGGAAAAAGTGACATTTGCATCCCTTATAGGATTTCCCTTCTCATCAACAATTTCTAACTTTAATTTAATAGCATGATATATCTGGATTATCTTCCCAACATTTGACGGTGTTGAAAGATCTAGAATTTCCTCATAAGGCAAAAAACTCTCTTTAAAGATTTTTAAAGTATATTTTGTAGAAGGGATCTCAAATTCTACTTTCCCTGCAATATCAGTAACACCGCTAAAAGTACCCTCTTTTGAAATTAAGGTGACGTTTGCTCCTTTAACGCGATTCCATTTTTCATCTTCGACCTCTATTCTTATTTTAGAAAGAGGCAATGAAGGAGAAGAAGCAACTAAGTTAATTACTTTTTCAATGATTAAGGGTTTAGTTAAATTAAAAAATTCTTCGTAGGGACAATATCCTTCCTTATAGATTCTTAACTGATAGTTTCCAGGGGGTAATATGAACTCTATAAATCCTCGCTCATTGGTAGTTCCATTAAAACTTTTAGAAGCTGAAGTTAGGACAACGTTAGCACTTGGTATGGAATATCCTTTTTCATCTTTAACAAATAAAGATACTCTACTCGTTAACTCATAACTTATCAGCCTTATTGGGGTACTAAGAGTTCCCATGGGCGTACTGAAATAGGCTGTTCCCGTAATGTCCCACTCACCACCCCCTCCCAAAAAAGTCTCTCTTGTTTTCTCGTCGAATGCCGAAAGGTCAACTACTGGATGCTGGACTATTACTTTTGTTCCATTTGGAGAAATATTTATTTCCTCTAGGAGGAATTTAGGAGTGAAATCACCTACTTTTACGCCATTTACATATATTTTATATTCTAAACGCTCTAATATTAAATTCACATCATTTGGATTATGTATTTTTAACTCAATCTCAAGGCCTGCTGCTGGGATTTCTGGAGGTGTTGTTGAATCAATTCTAAGCGCAACAATAATAACTACCGGTTGTTCTATGGCATAAACTTGAATTATATTACAAGAAAATAGGAGAAGATGAGTTATACTCAGTAGCATTACAAATTTTTTAATTCGGTCTAGGTTTATTTGTTTCATATTCAAATCTTACACCTATGTGGAGTTTGAGTCAATCACTCACAGTTTGAAGTTTTTTATAAATTATATTTGGCAATTCATTTGCTGTATATCTTCCAACATAAAAGGCTTGAGTCCATTCTACTTCTTGCAATTGACTACCTACATAAATGTAATTAGTGACCACAAAAACATCATAATTATTCTCTATTGTTACAATTATAAAATTAACATAACCAAGGGATTTTGCTGTGCATTCAATTAACTTGCGACCAGTCCATGCCCTTTGGGAAGCGGACAATGAACCTCCGAAAAAGATATCCTCCCAATCTTTTTCCGTAAGAGCCTTCTCCATAAGAGGTTTTAAGATAATTTCCGCTGCATCTGACGGGATAATAATTATACCTGTTTCCATAAAGAAAAGCACGGTTCCCGTTATTTCCACAACCGCCTTGGAAACCTCCAGAGCATTCTTTATGAAATAAACCGTGCTAGTTCCTATTGGAACCGCCTGTAACTTCAACATCTCCAACCTGTTCTTATCTATTTCTTCTTTACTGAGCGTGATTAAATGGATTGAATTACCATAATTTAATATCTTCATATAATGTATTGAATCTTTTATATAACGCTGAGGGAATGGAGCGAATGAGACTTTAAATGCACTAGGTATCGATACAATTTTACCCTCATAGCCTTCTGTGAAAATAACGAATGAAACATCATAACTACCAGCTAAAGCACTTTCCGCTTCCATAGATAAATGAAATTCGATGGTGCTAGATACCATGGGAGGTATACTTACTTCTTCATCGGGGCTTGTGATTTCTTTTCCCTCAGGATCTTTCACGAAGAAAATTGCATGAAAAACTCTAGTTTTAATATCATTATTCTTTATAGTTACTGAAATGGTCACTGGAACTGAAATCTTTTCTCCGAAGGTAACTTCTTTAGGAAAGACATGCGAATCAGTTATTTCAAAAAGTGGTTTTACTGTAACTTCTCCAGAACTCGGCATTTCACCCGCGTAAACAAGAGGCGCTAAAAGAGGAGAGCAAAGTAGATTCAGGATTAAAATAAAAAGAGCTAAATGGGAGAGGGAACGAATCAATTAACTCCCTCCTAAACGTCCGATGTAATTTTGTATTGGGGATAGTAAGTTCCTATGGGGCAGTTTACGTCAGCTTCAACTTTTATGTAGATTGTAGCATATCCTTTTGCTGGAACTCTCAAATCACTCCCTAGATTGGTGGCATATATATTACCGATAAAGCCTTTTTTGTCTGTTATTACGAAGCTATTTGCTTTAATGTAGTGATCTTTATCATTCGGGTTGTAAACCTTTATTGAACCCGTTGCTGATCCGCCTTGATTTACTATCACTTTAAAGCTTTCGACAATTTGAAGTTCCTGTTCAGTATCAACAGTTACTTTTATTGGGCTTGATTCAGTGCTCCATTGTCCTTTAGTATCAACTACATGTATTCCATACCAATAGCTACCTTTAGAAGCAGGGGCATCTGAGAATGAACCAGAGTATTGAGTTCCAGAAATTGACATTTCCTTAATCTTTTGCCAGTTTGTCGGACTTCCACTAGTGTCTTCAGCTCGCCAAAGTTCCACTCTTGAAAGACCTATATCATCAGAAACCGTATATGATATAGTAAATGAACTGCCTAATTTTATCTGTCTAGGTTGAACATCGAAAGCATCGACTTTTGGGGGATTATCAACACCTCCTGTAGTAAAAATAGTAAAATCGGATACAGGTGACCAAGCGCCCTTGCTGTCCATATATCTTACACGCCATTTGTATTGTGTGTTTTGTTTAAGAGGTGATGGTAGTGGAATAGTAGTACTTGTTAAATCATAGCTGCGCCATCCGCTGTCCCAGACCACTGAGTCATCACTAACACTCCTTATCTCCCACCAAGTCCTTAGATGAGAGTCGCCATCTGGATCGCTGAAAGCTGAGGCACGGAGAGTGGGAGTTAAAGAAACACCTGTTGCCCCATTCGGCGGTTCTTGATTAGTAGGTTTGCTAGGCGGATTATTATTGGTTTTTTCTTTTAGGTTGAGTATGCCGTCTTTGCCTACCTCAGCTACCCAACCATAGTCTGTGTAACTTAACTCTATATACGGTGGAGGAATGCTTACATACCACCATGTTAAACCTTCCGCAGATTTAGGTCCACCTTGAACAATCCAGATATCCCCTTTGTATAAGGGGCGTTTCTCTTTATAAGAGGTCCCAGCATCTTCACGAAGGGGTACACCATCACGTTGTACTTCAATAACATCGCCAACATTAATTTTGCCTACAACTGCCACCTCTCCTTGACCTGGAATATCTCCAGCCATAACTGGATAAAGTACAATAAGTGTTAATAAAGAGCTTAATAAAAGAAAACTCAAAACCAACCTTAATGTCCGATGAGACATTTCCCCTCGATTAAGTAATATGGAGTGTTGTACTTATAAACTTTTCACTGCCTTTATAGGTAAGCCTAATGCCGAGCTGACGGACGGATAAGTAGCGGTTGAATACGTCCTCGAACAAGCGAAGCTTGACATTCTTTCTTGAATTTATTATTATCATTTATAGGCGATATGAATTTTGGCCAAAAATTAAGACAACTGAGAATAGAGAAAGGTTTAACTCAGCAACAGTTAGCTGAAAAATTAGGCTACGTTACGAATAGTTATGTCTCAGATGTTGAGAGCGGGCACTTCATTCCTTCAAGGGATAAGTTGAAGAAGATCGCTAAGGCTTTGGATGTCCCGTTTAAGGTTCTTGAGGACATGCTTTTGGAGTCTAGGCTTGAGGCATTGGGGATAAGGGAGCCTGAGCTTTTGAGCTTGTTCAAAGATATTCCAAGCTTGCCTGAGAAGGATAAGAGGGCTATAATCAATGCCTACTTAAAGGTTAAGGAGAGAAGAATGAAGAAAAAGAAGACATGAAGCATATCATTGAAAAAGCAAATGAAATAAGGGAAAAGTATGGCATTGACGATCTTGAGCTTTTGGCTTCAAAGCTTGGAGCTGAGGTTGTTGAAATTCCTCTCGGCAGGATAATCAAGGAGGTTTACATTAAGGATGAGGGAGTTATTGTAATAGATCCAAATTTACATCCTTACAAGAAGAGGCATTTAATCGCTCATGGCTTGGCTCATCATCTATTTCACAGGAATACGAAAGTAAACTACTTCTTAAATGAGGGGGATGACAAATTCAACTATTGGAAGCAGAGAAGACAGGAGAAAGAGGCTGAAGTATTTGCAGCCTATCTTTTAATTCCAGAGGATAAATTGAACGAGAAATTAAAGGAGGAATGGGTTAAGGAATCTTTAAATCCAATTCCAGAACTAGCCGAGGAGTTTCAAGTTTCAGAAAACTTTATAAGAAAAAGACTTAGATTTAAAGCGAATAAGACATGATCAAAAAGACTAAAAGTAAACCTGAGCCTCTAGAAGAGGAGCAAGAATCTCTTTTTAAACCTTTAGCGGAATGGCTAGAGTCTAAGGGTTACTATTCACTTATAACCCATGGTAAAAAGGAAGTTGGCGTATGGATTGGTGACCTCTTTCCCTCAAAAACATATATTGAGCCAGATGTAGTAGGAGTTCGAAGCTCATGGTTAGATACAATCTGTATAGAAGCCGAATCTAAAGTTGAAAGTGAAAACCTTTTTGAGATTTTGGGTAAATGCAGACTTTGGAAGTTAATCACAAGCAATGTTTATCTTGCTTATCCGAAACAAGCAGGATTTAAAACATCGGGTTTTGAAAAATTAAATATTGGGCTTTTGGAAGTTTCGAATAATCATGTTAAAGAAGTCTTCACGCCAAGAAGTGATGGAGGTTGGGATAGTTCAAAATCCCAAGAGTTCTTTAACCAAGTCTGGAATGTTATTCGTTCTCAACCTCGTAAATCTGCAGTTCAACTAACAGATATTAATGCTTATAAATATGAGAAGAAGTGGAGCGTAACTGTAAGGTTTAGAAATACCGGCTCGGATGAATTAACCCTTACAAGGCTTCTAATAAATGGAAAGGCTCCCAAAGAGATACCGGAGGTTAATTTAACTTCGAAGTTTCCAACTAAAGAAAATCCCTTATTAGTAGGACCATTCAGGGAAGATTATATTTCCATGGAAATTTCTGAAAGTGAGTCATTTAAGGGTAATTCTCAAGTTGAATTCTGTCTTGAAGCGGAGGGGAAAGGAAAGGATATCCGTAAAATTAAGCTTCCACAACTCTGATTGAGAAACTTTTTTAGAAAGCTTATCTGATGAAGTTCTCTTCTCTTTTACCTAATAATTTCATGAGAAAGATGCTTGGTTCATCTCAGATGCAAGAATCTTAGCAAGGAAAGGAAATTATTAAGACTTCGCGTGTCTTAAAATATGAGATGAAACAGATCCTCTTTTTTATTTTTGCTCTTGACAATCGTATTTGCCCGATATAATCTGGAGTAAGAAAATCATAGATTTACGATTATAATGAGATTAGTAACTAGGATAAATGAGAGAATTTCAATTTATGCTGATGAGAATCAGTTTATAGTTAAAGTTAGGTCAAAGCCTAATCAGAGGCTTGATAAGCAGGAGACTTGGTATTTCCCTACTCTGGATATGTGCTTTCAAGAAATCTTTGAATATCTCTGCAGAAAAAGGCTAGCTGATGGAAAGAATAAAAATTTGAAGAAGGTTGCTGAAATCATCCTAAAGACCAGAGAAGAGATCCTCAAGATAATGGAGCCTTTTACTAGGCTTAAACCTTAAATTTTTAATGGGGTTTTCATGGGGTAAAGGTGGGTTCTAGGACGTTTCATATCAAAAAGATATTAGGAATCATGTTGAGCCAAGAACTCCTAAAAGAATTAAGGGAAATAGTTAGGAAAGATTTTGGGAGAGAACTAGATGACAAGGAATTGTTTGAGATCGGAGAAAACCTTCTCTCTTATTTTGAATTACTAGCCAAGATTTATACGAGAGAGAATTTAAAAGACCATCGGAAAGTTGAAGATGAAATAAAATTTGACTCATTAGCAAAAGGGTTGTAGAATAATTTATTCCTTAACATGAAGGCAGTAATATATGCAAGGGTAAGTTCAAGAGAACAAGAGGAAACTGGCTATTCTTTGCCTGCTCAGGAAAAACTCCTCAAAGATTATGCTCAGAGGAAGGGTTTTGAAGTTGTGAGGATTTTCTCAGTCTCCGAATCTGCAAGCGGAAAGCGACAAAGGGAAATCTTCAATGAGATGCTCTCTTTTGTAAAGAGAAACAACATCAAGGTTATTCTCTGCGAGAAGGTTGATAGGCTAACCAGAAACTTGAAGGACGCTGTCTTAATCGATGAGTGGCTTGAAAAAGATGCTGAGAGACAAGTTCACTTGGTTAAAGATTCTTTGATATTACACAAGAACTCACGATCTCAAGAGAAGCTAAACTGGGGAATCAGAGTTATTTTAGCTAAAAACTACATTGAAAACCTCTCTGAGGAGATAAAGAAGGGGCAGATGGAAAAGGTAAGTCAGGGTTGGCTTCCTGGAGTTCCGCCATTGGGCTACAAGCTTGTTGGAAGCGAAGGACATAAGATTCCGGTAATCGATGAAGAGAAGGCTCCCTTAATTAGGAAGATGTTTGAGCTTTATGCGACTGGAAATTATTCATTGGAAAAACTTGTTGAGGTGATGTGGAAAGAGGGATTGAGGACGAAGAAGGGAAATAAGCTCTGTAAGTCCAGGATGGCTTCTCTCCTCTCACATCCATTCTACTACGGGAAGATCGGGTGGAATGGAAAGCTTTATGATGGAAAGCATCAACCTTTAATTTCAAAAGAATTATTCGATAGAGTGCAGAGGGTGTTAAATGGAAAAGCTACCCCAAAATACAGAAAGCATCTTTGGCTTTTCAAGGGATTAATTAGATGCGGTGAATGCAAGAGGCTCATCACTTGGGAAAAACACAAGGGAATTGTTTACGGTCATTGTAGCCAATATAGAAAATGCTCTCAGAAGACTTGGGTTAAAGAGTCTGAAATAGAGGGACAAATTTTGGAAGCCTTAAGAACCTTTGAGATAAGGAATAAACGGTTAATGGAGTGGGTTCATAAAGCCCTAAAGGATAGCCACAGAGACGAAATCGCCTACCGTGAAGCTTGCCTAAATGAGCTCAAAAGAAGGCATGAGTTGATTTTGAATAGGTTAGATAGGCTCTACGACGATAAACTAGATGGAAAGATATCGGAAGAATTCTACGAAAGAAAGTTTAGGCAGTACTCAAAGGAAAAAGAGGAAATAGAATCTGCAATTAAAAGGCATGAGAAAGCCAACCTGAAGTATTATGAGCTTGGATTAAACCTCTACGAATTATCCCAGAGAGCAAGGGAGATCTATTCAAAAGCCAATCTTGAAGAAAAAAGGCAATTGATAAAGCTTGTCTTTAAAGAGCTTTTCTTAAACGGGGATAAACTCACTTTTACCTACACTAAGCCATTTGAACTCATATCAAAAGCTGTCTCAGAAACTAATAGTTCGAAAATTAAAGTCTCTCCCCAAATTTCATCTGAAAAATTCGAACCATTAAAAATGAACTCAAAAACAGGGGTAAAATCCCCTGTTTGTTCTGTTTGGCGGAGAGCTTGGGACGATTTTAGAACTTTAAAATGGATAGATGAAATCGAATGTCCTGAATTGATTATAAAACAAGTTAAACAGTTGTTGCAAGCCTACAATTAAAGTAGGGTTTTTAAGGGGTGAAGACGGGTTTTAGAAGGTTTTCATCTCTTAAAAGGTACAAATATCATTTTTAATCTCCAGCTCCCTTATAACCTAACTTTACCCTTAAAATAACTTCCGATCAATTTTTGATGCAGCGTTCATAACTTCTTGGAATCATGGACAATATCCCAACAACTATCTTGAATTTGAGTTAGAAGTAAAAATATAATTGGATAACTATTCTGTACTACTTGTTTCTATTTTTCTCTTCTCTTTCCAATCCAGTATATTACTCCAGCTATTATCCAGCAGATTATTGAGCTTACTGGTGTGAATGGACAGTGGGCGTAGTAGCCTAGAAGTGAAGACTTACCTGCAGGTGCTGGAATAAAGGTGGATACCCCTAAGATGATGGCAACCACAACCCCAACCCAATAATACAATTTCAACTAACTTCACCTTGATAATATTCCAAGCATCTTTATAAATCTTTCAACTTAAAACCTTAATATCTGCCTTATCGTAGATTTCCTTTAGCTTCTCTGAGCTAAAATCTGTGTAATGTCTTGCCAAGATGCTCTTTGGAACTCTTCCACAGAATGCATCAACATATCTATCTGGAACTCCTAGTCTACCCATTTCCTGACAGAACCAATCCCTTAAATCCTTCACTCTTAGGTTTATCCCAGATCTTTCTTGAGCAAACCTCCATTCCTTTTTGAATAGGTAGGTGTTAAAGGGAAAAAGTTTATCTGATTTGGGTCCTCTTTTCTTCTCCTTTAGGTAAAGCTTCAATACTTCATCAGCTTCTTCATTGAAAAATGAGACCCATGACTTCTTTGAGGAGCCCTGATGGCAGTTTGGTTTCAGCATCCTCATTTTAAAATCAACATTGCTCATTTTCAAGCTGAGCAACTCCCCCTTTCTCAAACCGCTTGAAGCAGCAACTAGAAAGAATGCCTTCATTTTAAGGGTTGGTATTGCCTCATAGAATCTCTTTAAATCCTCCTTACTAAATATTTCCTTCGGCTTTGGCGGAGGATGAGGGAAAGCATAGTTTAATGCTAATTCAGGCTTTTTAATAAACCTTGAGAAATGTCTTAAAGCCTTAAGGATGTTTGAATATCTGGAAGGGCTTTTTGTCTCCTTCACCAACTTTAAAAACAACCTTATTCCATCTTGATCCAAGGATGTATGTTTTAAAACATATTTAATTGTCCTCACATAATCTCTAGCAGTTCCCTTAAATAAACCCTTTTCAAGAATTAAGTAATCCTCGAACAATTCTAAAACATTCTCCACATTCTCCATTCTCAAACCGGAAGCTGAGATTCCGCTATTCTTTTTGGCGCTGGTGGTCCTGGGTTCAAATCCCAGCGGCCCCACTTTCATAAACTAAAGAAAAAAGAGGGGTTGGGTGTGGGTTTAGGCTGGTTTTCTTGCTCTAAGGGTGATTATCGGTGTGATTATG
>Ga0080004_1121698_pt1 | contig 33246 bp, 34 predicted proteins | sample WasSprMetagenome_FD_69207 | JGI IMG/M metagenome (GOLD analysis project Ga0080004, IMG submission 69207) | Sulfidic aquatic microbial communities from Washburn Spring, Yellowstone National Park, USA - WS (SPADES assembly) (version 2) | ecosystem: Environmental > Aquatic > Thermal springs > Hot...
CGGAGGAGCAGCACGCCCTCCCACCCTGGGGGAGGCACCACCTCCTCGTACGTGGCCCAGCTCCTCAGCTCGCGCGCCACTCTCTCCGAGGCCGCGAAGACAATTACCCTCCTGCAGCTCCTCCCGACCCTCAGCAGCAGCTTGACATAGCGCTCAGCCATCCGGCTGTCGAAGCTCTCCCACTTCGTCGTCAAGCCCTCCACGATGAGAGCTCTCGCCCTGACCACCCACGGTATCCTTAGCTCCACCTCAGCCCCTAGCATGCCGAGAGCCTCCCTGGGTAGCGTCGCGCTGACGAAGACTGCTGGGCGCACGTGCAGCAGGTAGGGCACCGAGGGCTTGTACACGCGGATCCTGCCGCCCTCGGAGTACACAGCTGCGGCAGTCGTCATGTCGATTACGGGCTTCAGCCGCGCGTCGCCCTCCCCAAGCGCTTCGAAGTGCAGCCGCCTCAGCGCGGCCTTCTCATCCTCGCTGATGTCAAGCGTCACAGGCCCGTCCTCTGTCAGTGCGGACGCTAGCGCGTACTCAAGCTTCCTAGCCAGCCCCGCCTCCCCCTTCTCCACGAGCAGGGAGATAGCGTCAGTTAATGCCTGCGCGCTGTACTCCCTCTCCCGCGGCACCAGCAGGTTGTGCGCCTCGTCGACGACAAAGGCCCTCGCGGGGCGCAGGCGCCTGTGGTAGTTCTGCACGACCACATCCGCCTCGACGAGGTCCTGCGCTAGGTAGGCGCAGAAGCCCTTCTCCCGTGCAATCCGGGCTAGATGCTCCCAGTCTACTGCGGCGACGGGGGGTTCCGGCAGGCGGGCGTAAGGGCACTTGTACCGGTAGTATCTGCAGAACTCGTGCACAGCGTCACCCAGCCTCTCCGCCAAAGGGCACACCCTCTCCCTTCCTGCGGCAGTGAAAGCTATGAGACCCCACACTGCCGCGTCCTCGCTTATACGCGCGCCCAGGGCTAGGGACCTCACCAGCCATAGCGCGGGCAGTGCGCGTGCTGCCTTGAGCGCAGCCAGCACGGCATTCGTCTTCCCCCACCCGACAGGGGCGCAAAAAACGATTCTCGCCCCGTGCTCGATGTGCCACGCTAAAGTCTCCGCGGCCTCCAGCTGCCCCGGCCTCGGCGCCAAGCCAGCCTCCCTGAAAAGCTCCTCAATGCTCCCCGGCACTGAGCTCGCCTCGGCTGCTTAAACTCAAGCAGGATGTCGCGCACGTATGGAGTAAGGCCCCAGGCAGCGGAAATTTCTCCTCCCGCAAGCGAGAGCTCTCTCCCTGCTGCCGACAGATCCGAAGGTGATGTAAGCAAGGCCGCTCACGCTTCTCGGCCGTGTATTTCCTTTAGGAACGCGGAAAGCTTGGAGAGAATGTCCCGGAGGTTCCTCTTTGTCCCCCTGCTCAGCGCCAAAGAAGCCTCAAGAATATTCCTGGTGTATGTGAACGTCAGCGCTGGGTCGTAGCTCAGCACTGCTAGGTGTTCCGCAGTGGCAGCGTACCTTCGCTTCCAGTCGGTGAGCAGGGGCTGGTACATGTTTAGCACTAGGAGAAGATTATCCTTTCGTGCGCGCGTTGCAAGGCGCCCAAGCCACCTCTGGTAAGCGTGCCATGAAAGCCAGTTGGGTAGCGCCACGAAGATGTAGAGATCGAGCTGTACGTCCGAGCAGTAATTACTGCAAGACGCCGTGTTCGTGTCTACGACGATGATGTCTAGCTGGGCTGAGCGAAAGCTCTGCAGGTTGTCTTCATTAACAAGAGGGGGAGAGGCGAAAGCCACATAGAGACCGCTTGAGAGAGAGCTTTCCCGCAGGGTCTCCACGAGGGATCCTCCCTCTTCGGGATTCGCATGAGAAGGGGCTCCGCCAAGGCACAGTAGCCCGCTGTCGCCCCCTCCCGAGTCCAGCAGCAGCACCGAGTAACCTTCCTGGGATAGCGCGTACGCTAGTAGGCATGCGATAGTGCTCTTCCCCGCACCCCCCTTGCAGCCGCTGGTTACACACAGCTTTTTCAAAGCCCCCTAGTAGGAAGTGTACGTGCCCCGGATAAACTGGTATAAGGAAAACGCATGCTCATGCCGTGCTATAAGCTTCTCGTAAATACCCGTGCGGGGGGTCTGTGTGAAGTTCAGGCTTACTCTGCTGAGACTCCTAGCGGGCTGCAAAATGGCAAAGCTGCAGAAACTCAAGAAGCGGGTTCCCCGCTACGGGGAGCTCCTGAGAGCATTCTCCGAGAAGGCTTTACTGCTCGCAGCGTTGACAATACTCAGCGGGGCGTCGTACGCAGAGGCTCAGCCCGGCGCCGCTCTGCTGGAGAAAATTCTGCAGCCTTTCATCGATATCGTGGCAATGATGGCCGCGCTGGCCTTCGCCGCCGGTATACTCGGCTTTGTAGTACTCCTCATAGACGCTGCAGTGTCCTGGATCACCGGGGGTAGCTTCGGGCGATCGCTGGCTGTCTCCAAGCTGATTAGGGCTGTGGAAACCCTCGGGGTAATACCGCTGATATTCTTCATAGTGAACGTGCTGGGCAGCTTAGGAATACCTGAGGTTGCAGAGGTTGCTAAGATAGCAAACAGTCTCCTCGCGAGAGGGTGGGACCTCATAGTCTCTGCCCTGAGAGGATAGGCTTATGCTGGAGGTGGTCTCCTGGGCGATACTGGGGCTAGCGACCGGCTTCCACGCGGCATACGGCGTGCTTAAGTGGAGCCTTGGTATGCGCCGCGAAGCCCTCTACGAGTGGGAGAAAGCTGTAAGTGTGCTTGTATACCTACTCGTTGTTCACTTGATACTTTGGGTCTCAAGCGAGATTTCCACAGCATTAGGGCTCGGCATAAGCGTGTCAAACCCTTCTTCCGCTGCTGAGAGCCTGAGGCAAGCAGCAGGAGTGTTTTGGAACGCCAGCAGGGTCGCTGTGGATACAATAATGTTCGTGAGCGTGGAGAGAGCCGCGCTAGCAGCAGCACCGCTGACAACACCTCTCAGCGGTGTGCTGGGCGGTGCCACGGGATGGTCGGTAACCGAGCTCAGCATAGTCTCAATTTTCTACATGCACCTCAGCTTTGCATCGGATGTCATCTCTAGAGTTTCTTGGCCGCTTCTCTCGCTCGGCGCAACTCTAACGGCTATTCCCAGCTTGAGAAAGGCCGGAGCTACGCTGCTGGCCGCATACCTCTCGTCAACGCTGTCGCTCGTATACTCCTCAAACGTAGTTGCCCAAGCGCTTAGGAGCACCCGCGTGCCAAGCAGCACCAGTGTCATGGACTGGATCAAGGTTGCGGAGATAGCCGGTAGTAACGCGGTTGCTCTAGGTAATGCAGCAACTCACACGGCAGTCGCCCTAGCTCTAGGAACTGCAGCAGGCGTGGGCCTGGCAGCCCTCTTCGGCTCCATATACATCAGCCTGACAAGGGTTTAGCGATGCTGCTGGGGTTATCGCTTGCAGCGCTCGCCGCCGAGCTCGCAGTTCTTTTCACGCTTCAGAGAAGCGGTGCTAGAGAGCTCCTCTCCAGGGAGGTTTCGGAGCTCGTGCTCTCCACGGGGCTCTTCCTCACGTTCCTAATCTTCGCTAGCTACTACGCGCCACCTGGAGCTATCGAAACCGCCCGGGAAAACCTGGCCGAGGCGGGGGATACTTTGAACCTAATTCACAGGAAGCTCGTGGGTTTATCCCTGGGAACCACCGCCCTAGGCGTTATCCTGTCCTTCTACCTCGCGCGGGGGTCTTACAAGCTGCCTGAGATCCTGCAAACTTACGCGGTGAACTTGGACAGACTAGTGGGTCCTCTCTCATCCATCGCGTCGCTCGTGGGCCTGGCCGCCGCCCTTACGAGACACTTCCTACTGCTAGTCGAACTTGGAGGCAAGCTGAGACCTTACCTCGAAGCCCTTCTACCAACACTTCTCATTCATAAGGTGCGGAGGTTCACAGCACCGCTCATAGCGCTGTTATTCACGGTTTCCGTAATCACCCCCTACGCGCTGTCCTTTAGGCTGCCGCACGTCGAAGCCCCTCTACATTTTATCGAGGCACCTGGGAAGTGGGGCTTCGCGCACTTCAAGGTCTACGACCGCTCTGGGGACGTGGTAAGCACTCCTGTCCTCGTAGCCCTTAAGGATAGCAGCGGAAGGCTCTACTTAGCAAGGGTGAGCCACGGGTACACCGTCGCCCTCCCCGCTGGCAACTACACCGCGGCGTGGGCTGCAGCGTACTTCACCAGGTTCGATGTCCCAGGCTGCTGCCTTGACCCCAAGCCCTACGCCTACTGCAACTGCCCCGTGTGGCCTGCACGGCTCCACCTGGACAACTACTCAGTGGTAAGCGTCCAGGTAAGCCTGCCCGTCAACTTGATCCACTGCGAGGAGGGCGTGGGAGGGATTTTCACAGCCCAGAGGGGCGGAGCCCCCTTACCCTTCTCTAGCGTTAACTGCAGGGCTGCGGTGTACGTAGAGCCCCGGGAGGGAGAGCCCGCATTCATTGCCGTGAAAGGAGGAGGGTACGGGGTGATCTTTCCCAGCGGTCGTGTACCCGCCGGCAACGGCACCTGCTGGTACGTAAACGTCAGCAGGATTGAGGGGAAACCTCCAGGCGCAGAAATCGACCACGACCTTCTGGAGCGCGCGAGGAGGGGCTACATACTCTGGTGGAACTCTGTAAAGGACGCTGTAGCTGAGCACCTCAGATCCCTCTTCGAGGTCCGCAACTCCAACACCCCCAACTATATGGAGTACGAGCTGATGGTCAGCTTCCGCAAGGGGGCCTGCGCCGGGCAGCCTGTGCAGGTCCCCTTCGCGGAAGTGTCCATCCAGGGTGTTTGCTGCTGGAATGACAGCCACGCCGTGCCCCTAAACCCCTTCTGGGAGCAGACACACTTGATTGCTGACAGCTTACCCCTTTTAGCCGGAGACATCATCAGGCTTTTCTCGCTCCTCTACAACTCTGCCTTACTGGTTGTGTACTGGGCTTCAGGTGTGCTGCTCGCAGCTGGGCTATATATGGGGACGCTACCTTATACGGCAAAGGCCCTTGCGGAAAGGCTTACCCGAGGCGCGAGACTAATCCCGCTGCTGAGCCTCAAAGCAGGAGAGCAGCAGCTGTGGAAGCCGAGGCGTAGTCTACGCGACGAGATCGAGGACGCCTTGTGGGAGCGAAGCACCATTAAAAGGCTCGCGCGTATGCTCTACATCCTGGCATCCCACACATTACGTGGCACGGTCTCGGCTTTAAGGTCTAAACCAGTACCGCTAGCCCTCAGAACCTTTGAGGCGGCTTCAGCCTCGGTAGCTAGGCGGTATCAGCGAGAAAAGGCTGCAGCACCAGGTAGCTGGAGGCGCCGGTATAGGCTAGCAAAATTGGCAAGAGAGTCAAGCCGTGTTGCTAAGATACTCTACAACGTGTCCACGTGGCCCTCCGGGGAACACGCACTACGCACCGCAAGCATCGCCGCCGGCACCCTCGGAACCCTGGCGCGTCTCGCTCGCGTGATAATCCCGGAGATATACTACAGGGCTAGGGGCTACAAGGTCCTACTGCCCTACTCCCTCGGGTACAAGCAACTCGAGGAGAACTTCCTCGCACCACGCAGATCTGCGATGACTAACTACGAGAGGAGGGTCGCGCCCCTCGTGCACAAGTACCTCCAGGAGCTATCTGATGAAGTCGCTAAGAGAGCTCCCTGGGTTGCAGCCAGTGCCGAATGGAGGGAGTTTAAGGAGGCTCTCCAGAAAGCTAAGAGGCTGCACGAACTCGATGCTGCTGCAGAGCTCCTCCTCGGCATGGGAGAGGACGTGCGCAGGCTTGTAGCAAGAATAACCAAGGTCGCACCTTCACCCTGGATGGAGCGCGACTTCGCCCTCTACCTCCGCCTGCGTGCATTAGAGGAGTTCGAGAGGAAGGGGGAGACGTGGGCTACATTCTACAAGAACATGTTTCTACACGAGCTCCTCCTCCCGCTCGACTGGAGAGCGAGACTCCAGCACAAGCTCTGGAAGCTCAGGAGGTGGCACAAGTGGTATCTTGGAGAACCTATCTAGCCGCCCTCTCGCTGCTGGGCGCCCTTCTAACAGCTTCCCACAGCAGATTGTTAGCAGAGCTGCTCGCAGCTCTCCTTTTCGCCCTGCTGACGCCGGAAGTACTCCAGCTCGCCGTCCTAGCGCTTAACGGCGGATGGCCGCTGCCCGATATTCTCTGCCTGAAGCACGCCTGCCTAGAGACCACCGGCAGGGAGTACTGTGCCTTCTACGGAGTTAAGGTCACTGATTGCAGGCATGGCTGCTACGACCTCTCGGAGAAGGAGTTCTTCAGCCTCTCCACGACATTCTTCCACGTAGGCCTCGTAGGCGGTGATGCTGAGTACCTTCTAATTACCTGGAATCAGCAGTACTACGTGGTTATCAGGGCATGCGGTAAAGACCCCTATGAACTCAGGAGAACCCTCGAGAAGCACCTAAGGAGGGTTGAGGAGGCGCTGTCGCTCACCGGCTGCTCGTGGGAGCGCATGAATGGGCAAAACATAAGGAGAGTTCTTAGGCCCTCGTGCCTAGTTCCAAGCGGAAGAAGCCCCCTTCGCCTCGCGGTTGCCGGTCTAGTGCTGCTGCCGCTAGCACTCCGCGCGCCCTTCCTTCTCCCCGTGGGCCTAGCGGGTCTCGCCGCGCTTCTCCTGTCGCAGGGTAGGGGAGGCTACACTGCCGCCAGCGGGCTTCACGTCTACACGCTAGTCTCCATCGACAGCTTCTACTCGCTAGCCTCGCTCTCCGACATTCTTTCCCGCGCAAAGATAGTCTACAGCTCGTGCGCCAAAGACTTGTACCTAGCATTGCGAGTGAGGCCCGCGGCACCCGAGGAGGAGCAGGCTATAGACACGGAGGCCTACAGGAGCTACGAGGTGGGCACAGCCCTCGAGAAGCTCTCCCTGATACACAGGAGCACCAAGTTCTTCGCAGCAGCCAGGAGGAGGTGGGAGAGGAGGGAGGCTCTCTACGTAGTCTCAGGGCTACTGGTAGCGACGCAGAGCCAGCAGAAGATCCTCGAGAGGATCGGCTTGAGGTTCATCAGGCTACCATCTGCGCTAGAGGTGGTTTCGTGACGAAGCTCCTGGACCGCCTCATCATAAAGAAGACCTACGCCCTTAGCGGCGACCTCGCCGCCTTCGCATCGCCGCTCGCGGTGGTGCCACCCAGGGAGGAGACATCCGGGATGCTCCTGGGCACAGATGACCTGGGCCGTCCCGTCTTCCTGAACCCCTCCTCGCTGCCCAACATGCACGGCATAATAGTGGGCACGACGGGAAGCGGTAAAAGCACCCTCGCCCGCCATCTAATCCTAGAGGCCCGCGACCTGGGAGTATCTTCCTGGGTCATAGACCCTCACGGCGAGCGCAGCTACGCCAGACTCTACAGCAGAGTCCTGCTCCTGGGCGCCGACAGAATCAACGTGCTCGACACGCCCGGCTGGAAGAGCAGTGAGTTCTCCTCAGAGCTTGCGCGCTACATCGAGAGAGTATACGGCATCTCCGGGGCTAGGTTCGTACTGCGCGAAATCCTCCTCAAGTGCCTGAGCAGGGGGTCTCTCTCACCCCTCGAGAACCTCTCAGAGGTCCCAGAGGTAAAGCGCATATACGACGACCTAGCTCAGATACACGAAGACAGCGCGCCTAGCGTGGAGGAGCTGGCTGCGAGCAGCATCTGCTTCACATTCCCCCAGATGAGCTCGCGGGAGTTCAGGTCGCTGGCCGCGCTCCTCCTCCTCATGCTCCTTCAAGGCTACAGGCGCACGCTAGGCGAATCTCACAGGTTCGAGCACATGGTCGTGCTCGAGGAGGCCCACTACCTAGCACCCTACCTACTCCACCTGTACCAGCAGACGAGAAAGTGGGGGTACTCCGTCATCGCGGTAACGCAGCTGCCGCGCGAGCTGGACCCCAAGCTCTACCAGCTGGCGGGCTTCGTGGTCGCGCTGAGTGGACCCGAGAGCTACGTTAACGACATCTCCCTCCTCTTCTCCCTGACTCGCGACGAGCGCGACCACATTCTCTACAAGCCGCGGGGGGCAGCACTCCTCGTGCGCCAAGGCGACCCGAGACCGAGGAAGCTGTTCCTCAAGCTCCGCCGAGAGGCGTTCCCCGAGGCGTGATGGCGCGCCCACCGGTCACGCAGGCGCGCGCACTACTTCCTGTAGGCTAGGTAGTAGAGGAGGGGTATGCTGAGGAGCGCCAGGTCCCTACCTCTCCCTGTGAGCGTGTACACCGTGGATAGCGGCCTCTCGATGACGGTCCTCGCGACGAGCCCGGCCCGCTCAAGCTCCTTCAGCCTCGTCGAGACGATGGGCTTGCTAAGCCCAGTCAGCCTGACGATATCAGTGAAGGAAGCCTTTCCCAGCATCAGCAGCACGTAGAGGATGAGCAAGGCCCACCTCTTGCTCAGCAGGCGGAAGCTCGGCTCAAGGGCCTCAACCACTCCCTTGAGGTCCTCGGGCTTCATGCCGCCCTCTGAGAGCACCTTCTCAAGAGTCTCCGCTACACCCGCTATCACGTGGTCGACCTTCCTCTCCACCTCAGCTCTTAGCCTCTCGTGGAGCTCCAAGCCCGCCCCTAGTTCAGTTTTTATACCTGGTCTATAAATTGAACTCCGATAAGCATGAGGTACGACGCAGTAGTGGTGGGCGCGGGACCCGCCGGCCTCACCTTTGCGAGATTCCTCGCCTCTAAGGGCTTCAGGGTCGCGGTCCTAGAGAGGAACGAGACGCTCGCGGTGAAACCCTGTGGCGAGGGGATAAGCGCCCGCGTGCCCGTTACAGCCGAGCTGAGCAGATCCGACGTGCCGAGGTTCGTCAGCAGGGAGATACGCGGCGCCCTGGTCGTGGCGCCGAACGGAAAGGGTGTCACAATAACGGGTGAAGGCGGCGACATGGGCTACGTGATCAACAAGAGAATCTTCCTGCGCGTGTTGGGCGAGTACGCGGCATCCGCAGGCGCTGACATCTACGCGAAGGAGCCTGTGAGGGAGGCCTTGAGGAGCAACGGCGCGGTGAAGGTGACCGCGCGCACGGTGGAGGTCGAGGCAAGCCTCCTGGTGGGCGCCGACGGCTACATGTCCTTTGTCGCGAAGAAGTTCGGCCTGGAGAGCCCCGGGGAGAGGAAAGTCATACCAACTGTGCAGTACGTGATGGCGAATGTGTCCACGCCGGACCCAAGCCTGACCTACTTCTACCTCGGCAATGACGTCGCGCCTAAGGGCTACGTGTGGGTGTTCCCGAAGGACGGGACCATAGCGAACGTGGGAATAGGCGTCCAGGGAGCGGCCCCGAGAGCCTACCTCGACAAGTTCATCAAATCACACCCAGAAATGTTCGCGAAGGCTAAGATCCTCGAGTTTCAGGGAGCCGCTGTGACCATCAGCGGCCTCCTCAAGAGAATCACCGCGGACAACGTCATGCTGATCGGCGAGGCAGCCGGCCAGGTCATACCTCTCACGGGAGGGGGTATACACACCTCTGTCGCCGGTGGGAAGATAGCCGCCGAAGTAGCTGCCAAGGCCCTGGAGGAGGGGGACCTCTCCGAGAGAGCCCTGAGCGAGTACAGGAGAAGGTACGATGAGTACTGGGGCAGGAGGATCCGTGACAGCCTGAAAGCCCTTCACGCGATCGAGAAGCTCAGCGACGACGAGCTCAACCAGCTCGCCGAGATCCTCACAGGAGAGGACGTCGTGAACCTAGCCAACGGCGAGAACGTGGCGAAGGTGGCTCTTAAGCTGCTCAAACACCCGGTATTCAGCATAAAGCTCGCTCGCGCGCTACTATCTGAGTAAAGTGCACGTCAAAGGAAAGGTATAAAAACCCTCAACTTTTTCTGCACATGGTTCCGGCCATAGCGCCCCTGCCACGCCCGCACTCGTCAGATCGCGGAAGCTAAGGGGGGCGCGCCGCGCCGAGTACTGGGGTCTGCGGCCCCGGGAAAGGCCGGTGCCGGAACCACCCTCCTCCGCTGCTACCTCAGAATTCTCCTTAGCCTGGCGCGCAGCACGTCTTTTTAAGCGCGCATCACCCCTGGCTCCGCGAGCGCGGCATGGGTTTACGCGTGGCTGTAGTAGGCGTAGGCAGGTGGGGTGCGAACCACGTCCGCGTCCTCTCGAGGCTCCGCGGCGAGCTCGTGGAAGCTCTCCTCGTTGTCGACAGCAATCCCTCCCGCGCGTCGAGTATAGCCTCCCGTTACGCATGTGAGAGATGGTACACGTCCGTCGAGGAGCTTCTCCAAAGAGAGAAGGATCTCGACGCAGCGGTGATCGCAGTGCCGACAGTGTACCACTTCCCTGTTGGCAGGGTCCTGGCAGGCAAGGTGCACCTTCTTGTGGAGAAGCCCCTCGCGGCGAGCGCCGAAGAGGGGTTGGAGCTGCTCAGAGCAGCTAAGGAGGGAGGGAAGCTGCTCGTGGTGGGCCACATTGAGAGGTTCAACCCTGTCGTGCACATCGTGAAGCAGCACTCCGCAAACCTCGGTGGACCCCTGGCGGTGGAGGCTAAGAGGATAGGGCCCGGGCCGGCACGCGGGTACACGCTGAACCTAGGTGTTGCCCACGACCTGCTAGTGCACGATGTGGATGTAGCCAACTTCATCCTCGACAGGCTGCCGCACCGCGTTTACGCGCTAGCCCTGCGCGACGCCGAGTTCCCCTACGAGACAGAGGTGCAGGCACTCTACGAGTACCCAGAAGGCGCGACAGCGTACCTGACAGCGAGCTGGAGGAGCTCCCCCGCGTACAAGCACAGGAGCATATCCGTGAGGACGCCCTCCGCTATCGTGCGGGGTGACTACATACTCAGGAGGGTAGTTGTTGACAATGGGGTAAGCAGGTACTCCCTAGGATTCGTCGAAACGAGCCTCCAGACGGAGACGTCTTCCATCGAGATCTCCTACTTGCAGCCGGAGCCGCTCGAGCTCGAGCTGCGAAACTTCCTCGAGGCTGCGGCAAACCGGGCAAAACCGGCAGTCACAGGGCTGGAAGGCTACATAGCCTTGAAGTGCGTCGTGAAAGCCCTCGAGTCAGCTGCAAAGAGCCGGCCTGTCGAGATCACATGGGAGGAACTAGACCGCTTGGAGTAGCTCGCGCATGAGCGCTCAGGCCCTCACAGGCAGAGCCGGGCAGCGATGCTCAAGAGCCCCCTGAGGACGGGGCACTCTGCAAACAAGGAGGTCTTAGCCGCCGCCAGGGCTGGAACCTTCCCACAGAGGCCCCCTTGTCCTAGCAGCAGGGTTAGCGAGGAGTCGAGAACGCCGCCCATCAAGCGCCTGTCCACAACACCCCTCACCCCCACCACTCTCCCAAGGTCCCTTGAGTACAAGACCCTCAGGAATCCATCCTCTCCAACCCTGAGCTTGACCGAGGAGTCGCCCTCCGGAGCCCCAGCCTCGAAGAAAACCCGGTCCCCAGAGTCTAGGACCACTAGCCTCGGGGGTTCTAGAGCCGCGCGGCCGAGAACCCTGTGAGCCACCAGGGCTGCGACCTGCTCGAGACTCTCATCCAGAAACACTGGCACGCTGAGGGATACCGTTGAAGCCCCCATGCGCATAACAACCTCCGCCTGCCCCCCGAGGAGGCTCGAGGGGAGAGGGGGTCCCACGCCGACCAAGCCCTGCGACTCCAGCAGCTCCCAGAGGGGCTTCGCCACCTCGTCGCTAAGAGGTAGAGGTCCCGGCTCGACTCTGAAGAGCCTCCTACCTCTTGCGCACAGAGCAAGCTGCACTGAGAGCACGCCGGCCGGCAGCACCGCGCCCTCCTCCGGCACCTCCCTAAGAACCTCTGTCAGCACGGGCTCCCTGACGACGACCTCCACATCCCCCTCCTCACCCCCTCCGGCCACCTGAGGGTACGCTACCGAGCTGATGAAGCCGGCCGTGTACGCGGTCCCCTCCCTCCTGCCGCGCAGGTAGCCGCAGAGAGCCCGCGGAGAGACCACGACCGGCGGGAGCGGGTCCACGGCTATGCGCACCCTGGGCGAAAGCCTTCTAAGCCACAGTACTACCGAGGCCGCGAGGTACCCTCGGCCGCGCACGCGGATTAATGCAGGCTGCATGGTATGCCAGGGCGAAATGCTAAAATTGTGATAGTTATGATTACTCTTTCGGCATGCCGATCCCCACCCCCGAGGAGCTCCGGATGCTCCGGCTCAAAGCAGGTTTGACTCAGGCCGAGGTAGCTAGGCGTGCAGGCGTGAGCCAGTCACTCATCGCGAGGATAGAGTCCGGCAACGTGAACCCACGCGTGTCAACCCTGATGAGGATATACCAGGCGATACACGAGCTCGTCGAGGACGAGCTGACAGCCAAGGACATCATGTCCTCCCCGGTGGTGTACGTCGAGCCGCACACCCCGCTGGTGAAAGCCACGCAGATAATGTGGGAGAGAGGGTTCAGCCAGCTTCCAGTCCTAGAGAGCGGCAAGCGGAACATCGGCACCCTCTTCGAAGACGATGTTCTTCAAGCGTTCCTGAAGGAGAGCCGCCGCGCCGCTCAGCTAACTGTGGCAGACGTCATGTCAGACCCCCTGCCCATAGTGAGCGCCGAGACCAAGGTGGGCAGGGTCGCCAGGCTCCTCTCCAGGACTCCAGCCGTGCTCGTCGAGGAGAGCATGCTGATAGTCGGCATAATCACAAAGAGCGACGTGGCGAAGCTGCTCCTCACCACGCGCTAGAGCTCAGCCAGGACGCCTCTAACCCTGTAGCGCGTGTTCGGCTTACTCCCCTTCTTAACGAGCCGGCCCTCGGCAACGAGCCTGGAGACGTACGTGGAGACGGTGGTTATCTTGAGCCCTGGAATCTGCTTAGCAGCCACGTTGTAAAGGTCCCTGAGGGAAAACCACGTGCCATCCCCGAAGTTCTCCGCAATTACCCTCCATATCCTCTCCTTGAGCGTGCCGTCCCTCGGCTCCTCCTCGACCTCTAGCGCGCTCGCCACCCGAAGCTCCCGCAGGGTCCTGAGCAGGTAGAGCACCCTCTCCTCGCTGATCTCCGACCCCTCTATGCTTATGGATACGCGCTCCCCAGAGGGCAGGGTGTCCTCCACCTTGATGCGCGGCGCCATTCCACCCCCTAGAGGCGTCCGCACTATATTTCGCTATCCTCGATGATTAGACAATGGCCCCGTGCACAGAATAATGGCTACTCGTGCTCTGTTCTCCATTGTCGGTGAAGACTTTCATGGTGATTGTGAACAGAGAAAAAATCTCGTGAATAATGCCTGGAAGAGTTGTCTTCCTGCCGTTCTGCACAGCTCCAGTGGAAACCAAGGGGTTATTTAAACCCCCTCTTCCCTCAGCTGTATTCTCGTCTAACTGAATAACCCCAGGCGCTTTTGTAGAATGTTCCCAGACCCCTCTGTTTCAAGTGGAGCAACTGAACACCTTTGCTTGCACGTCTACTCGTATACCTGTACATGAAAGTCGCCTCTTACAGAGTGCCTCCAGTAGAAACAAAGGGGTGCGGGCCCTCCCGGCCCTCTCTTAGTCAGCACAAACTTTAAACACCACGCGCCACGACACCTGACTCCATGTAAGCACGACGTTACCTTCGCGCCTGAGGGAGTAGCATGCTGTGCATCCAAACCGACCCCACACATCTTTCACCCTGGAACTCGCCAGGGAACTGCTGAACGCGCACCCATGTATGGAATAACCCTGTCATCAAAAGCCTCCATCTTCGCCACCAACTCCTCGTAGTTCCTAGCCAGCTCCTCAAGCCTCTTTTGTTCCTCTTCCCAGCCCCTCCTCCTGTCTCCAGGTTCAGGTTCCCGACTCATACGCGCTGCGCGCACAAGCATCCAAATACACCGGTAAAACAGCACGCGCCAGCAACCTCAGGGCTAGGGATTGTCGGACCGCCAGACCCTGGCCTCCTTAAAGTCGAGAATGATACAGCCCACTCTCTTCCTAATCGAGTCGCCCGCATAAAGCGCCACCGCGTCAGTGAATTCAATACATACACGGTAAGCGAAGCGCAATCTAAGGACACTGTAGTATCCTAGATCAGCAGGGGTAATCCCCTCTACTCGTTCACTCGAACGCCCTATCATCACATCGAAATATCTCAACTTTATTTCGAAATAGGGACGGAAATATAAGACCTGCTGTAGCTCGCCAAACCATTCCTGTAGCTTAAAGACGTCGATAACATTGTCCACGTACAGCTTCAAGGCCTCAGCCCAGAACCTATCCATCCTCTTGTAGAACTCCTCCTTAAAGAACTCCTTAACTTCCCTCATCTTCTCCTCTAAAACCCTCACCTCATCCCGAAGTGTTCCAGCCCCCTCCACCCTGTCTCCCCCCTTCAACCGTACAGCCCCTCACGAAAGAGAGAATAAAAACCTTTTGCTGCGCGCGCCGCTTCGCCGCAAAGCATTTTAAACGTGCGCGCACGTGTATAGCGGGTTATGTGTAAACGAAGACAAGCCCTAGGAAAAGTCTCCACAGCCCTCTTAGCAGTACTTGTGATGGCGCAGACCCTTATCCTCGCCCCCGTAAGTGCGCAGGAACAACAACTATTCCCGATCCTCCCTGCGCGCGCCTAGACCAAAGTAACCAGACAGCAGGCCCCCTTGGCACAGCGTCAACACAGTGCGTCTCGGGTTCAGCCTACGCAACATCAACAACAACTACTGAAACTAGACACCCCAGCCATCCACCCGTAATACCCAAGAGCGGGAGACCGCCAGGCCCAAGAATCAAGCCAGCAAAGGGAAAAAGCTAAGACGTTAGAGAAACGCAGTGCGCCGAATACTGCTAGGAAAATGATTTTATAACTTGTCGATTCTTGGCCTTGCTCATTACTAAGGACTTGATATCCTTGAGTATAAGCTTGACTGCGTGTTGGAAGCTGTTCTCCCTCATGCTTTTGGTAGCTGTTATCACTGGTGCGCGTGCTTAGCTGGCACAAACTTTAAACACTGCCTGGCAGGGGCAGCACTCAGAGTGTGATGTATGGAGGAGCAGGTGTACGTGCCGGATCTCTCCGCGATACTTAGCGGGGCCCTGCGGGATGCTCTGCAGCGGGGCATGGTAGCTGGTAGGCTCCTCATTCACGCCTCGGTGGTCGACTACCTTGAAGAGCAGGCCCGGAAGGGGAGCAGTACTGGAGTGTCGGGTCTGCGCGAGCTGAGGCTCTTGAGGGAGCTTTCCAGCAGCCTCCAGGAGCTCGTCGAAGTGGAGTATGTGTACGAGCTTCCTGTGGGTGCACGGGGGCTGCGCAACCTGGACCCCGATGTGGTGGCCAGGCTGCTGGCTATCGAGAACAACGCCGTGTTCGTCACGGTCGACGAGATATCGGCCGAGGCCGCGAGGGCTCTGGGCTTGGAGGTCCTGCTGCTCAAAGGGGCGCAGGAGGATGAGTTCTTCCTCGACAGGTTCTTCGACAGGAACACGATGTCTGTCCACTTGAAGGAGGGGACTCGCCCGCGCGCTAAGCGTGGCACACCTGGGAACTGGTCCTTCGTGGAGCTGGACTCCCGCCCTCTGACCCGTGGCGAGATGGAGGACTTCATAAGGCAGATTATGGAGCGTGTTAGAACGCAGCCCAACTCCTTCATCGAGTACGAGAGCTCAGGCCTTACGATCGTGCAGCTCAACGAGTACAGGGTCGTGATCACGAAGCCCCCCTTCTCGGACGGCTACGAGATAACGGCTGTTAGGCCTGTGGCGAGGCTCAGCTTGGAGGACTACAGGCTGCCTAGGAAGCTGGTGGAGCGGCTCGAGCAGCAGGCCGAGGGGATACTGATCGCGGGCGCGCCGGGCATGGGCAAGACGACATTTGCCCAGGCGCTCGCGGAGTACTACCACAGGAAGGGCAGGGTCGTTAAGACCATAGAGTCGCCTCGCGACATGGTGCTGCCGCCGGAGGTGACGCAGTACTCCAAGAGCTACGCGACCTCTGAGGAGATACACGACGTTCTGCTCCTCTCCAGGCCTGACTACACCGTCTTCGACGAGATGAGGGATACTAAGGACTTCCAGCTGTACGCCGACCTCAGGCTGGCCGGCGTGGGCATGATAGGGGTGGTGCACGCTACCAGCCCCATAGACGCCATACAGAGGTTCATTGGAAGGGTTGAGCTAGGCATGATACCCTCCATAGTCGATACCGTGATCTTCATCAAGAACGGGAATGTTGAGAAGGTTTACTCGCTGGAGACCACGGTGAAGATACCGCACGGGCTGAAGGAGGAGGACCTCGCTAGGCCGGTCGTGGTGGTCCGGGACTTCCTAACAGGGGAGGCTGAGTACGAGCTCTACGTCTTCGGCGAGCGGACCTTCGTGGTCCCCATTAAGAAGCAGCATGGGAGGGTGAGCATAGAGGAGTACAAGGTCAAGTCTGCTCTTGAGCGCGCGCTGCAGCGCATGATCGGCGACGACGGGTACGAGGTCAAGGTGGATAGCTCGTCGTCCATCGTCGTCGTGGAGCTGTCTGCTGAGCACTACAACTTTATCCTCGGCAAGCCTAGGAGAAAGCTCGAGAGGATAGTCAGGAAGTTCGGCTACGAGCTGGAGCTGAGACCCGTCTTCTAGAGTTCTCCGAGGGGTGCGGCATAATATTTATTAAGGGTGGTGCAGGCGGAGAGAGCGCTACCGGTGACCAAAATGAGCCTGCAGGAAGGCAGCGTCCTAGTGGGCAACAAGAGCGTCATGAACTACGTCCTGGCAACAGTGATCCAGTTCAACCAGGGAGCCAAGAGGGTCTTCATTAAGGCGCGCGGCCGCGCTATCTCCAGGGCTGTGGACGTCGCCGAGATCGTGAGGAACAGGTTCCTGAAGGGCGAAGTGGACATCGCAGGCGTCCGCATCAGCAGCGAGCAGGTGGGAGAGGGCGACAAGAAGAGGAACGTCTCCACCATAGAGATCGTTCTTGAGAGGAAGAAGTAGCGGGGCAAAAACCTGCAGAGTTTCCTCGGGTTTTTACTCGACCTCTATCTCCCCTATCAGCCTGGGCTTCTCCTTCAGGTGCACCACCGGGATGGCGACCCAGCCGGGCTTAACCCCCTTGTACGGCTCGATGTACTCTCCGCCCTCGTCGGACCTGAAGAGCAGGTAGTCTCCGGGGAGCTCCTTGTCGGTGACGGTGTAGTAGAACATGGGTATGCCGTAATGCTTGTAGTAGTCCCGGAACACGATGAACACCCCGTAGACGTGTTTACCTTTCTCAACGAAGTGGACAATGTACGTTGGGTGCCCCATGGTCATGGTTCCGCTTACCAGCCGCGCGAGGTCGTTGAGCCCCCTTAGCCTCAGGGGAACCATGTGGCCGACGCGCTCAGCGCTATCCTCGGGGCTCATCGTCTTGGAAAGCTCTACGCCGCTTAAATACTCCTCTCGGCGGGCGTCACCCTCAGGGTTACTGCGGCCCCGCTCGGCAGCTTGGAGAGGTTGTCCAGGCCCTCGAGAACCTCGCCGGCCTTGTAGGCCTCCACCGCCCCCAGAGGCTGCTGCTCGACCACCACGGCTATGCAGCCTAGCTGGTGGATCACGAGGACGTCACCCAGGCTGAATGCTCTGTAGAGGCTGTGCTCCTGCCTGAGCTTAACCGGTAGGGGGAGTAGTAGGAGTCCTTTCAAGGTCGACGTCCTCGTTACAGCCGTTTTGACTCCCAGCAGGGAGTCGAAGTTGAAGGGTATTAGCTCGCGCTTGAGCACGGCCTTCGCCAGGGCTGAGCCCCGCTGCTCAATCAGGAGTAGCGCCCGGTTCACCCCCACAGGCACACCTGGCCTCTCCGGCTAAAAAGGTTATTTAGCCTAGATACACATCCGCCTCGGGGTCGTCTGTGATCGACGAGTACAGGAGGAAGTACGCTTACGCTGAAGACTACGGGACCAGCCAGTTCAAGTTCGGTCCAGTGGCCGAGAAGCCCTACGTCGTAGAGAACAGGGGCGTGATCACCTCCGAGCTCGAGTCTAGGCTCCTGCTGGAGCTATTCGGGGTTTCGAAGCCGGTGATAGTCGGCGAGGAGGTGTCACGCTACCTACCGGCTGTCGACAGCCTTGGAAGGTCCCTGATCTACCCCATGCACGACGGGATCGTGGAGAGGGGGAACGAGAGGGCGTGGCTTGTGATCAAGGAGATCACGAGGTACGGCTTCGAGAGGAGCCTCAGGGACCTGCAGAAGCCGCGCGACTTCGACGGCTTCTACGTGACCGCGGCTCTCTCGGCAATCGCGCCTAAGTACATGTACGAGAAGCTCTTCGACATACACGCTGAGCTGGACAAGGAGGGGCGCTACGTGAAGGCGGTCACCATAATCCCGCAGCCCCTCGCGGTGGCGATAGCGGAGAAGACGACGGAGTGCATAGTTGTGGAGTCGGGGCACGGGAACACGCAGATCACGCCCATCGTCGTGTACCCAGTTAGGGACGCTATAACGGTGCTGAACAGGGGAGGGGCCGAGGCCGACGCCATGGCGGCCGAGATACTCCGGGACCTCGGCTACGAGGATAGAGCGAGGGAGGAGAAGTTCGTGCGCCTCTTCAAGGAGAGCGTGGGCCTGATACCCAGGGACCTCAACACGGCCATCGAGAAGGCTAAGCGGGAGCCTGAGAGGTTCAGGGCCGTGTTCAAGGTTCCCAGGACGACCATAGAGATAGACATGGGGGCGAACTCCTGGATGCGCTTCCTCATAGGCGAGATAGTCTTTAACCCGACCCACGAGATCTTCGAGAGCTACTACAAGCGCGGAATGCCTAGGCCCCGTGACACGGTGGTGGGCGGGCAGAAGCTGCCGGGGACCATGCCTCTAGGGGAGGCCATTAGCTACTCCATCAACAAGACGAGCTTCGAGGCGCAGCAGCAGATCCGGGTGGTGATACTCAGCGGGGGTAACTTTGCCTGGAAGGTCCCGCCCGGCTTGGAGGACGTCGCTGTGAACAGTGCGGAGAAGGTTGCCCTGCAGCTGAGGGCGAGAGGGCTCGACTACGCGGTCAAGCTGGTCTCAGACCCGCTGTACTCCGTCTGGAAGGGTGGCATCGTGTACAGCCTCGCAGTGCCTGATTCCGTGGAGTGGAGCTGGGACCGTATGGAAGGGTGGTACAAGAGAGGGGTTCACTACTAGTAGCCTGAGCCGCTAGGCTTATTACGTAATTTCTCGAAGGTACATCTTAGAGGAATGAGCTACGCGCTGCTTAAACACCAGCTGATAACCCATGTGAAAAAGTACCTGGAGGCCCGAGGGTTCAAAGTGGAGAGCTTTGAAGGAGACACTATCGTGGCCAGAGGAGCCTTGGGGACCGTGGCCGTCAAGCTCTTCCTCAGGGAGCCTTCCTCAGAGCTCTTCGAGGCACTGTGGGAGGCTGGGTCCTCCTGCAGGGACCTTGCGCGCTTCGACGAGGTGTACTTAGCAGTGCGCGCAAGCACTCTGTCGAGGCTTGTGGGCAAGAAGATGCCGATACTCCGCGAGGCTTTCCAAGAGTACTTCAGGGTGGGCCTGCTCAGGGTCGATGAGGAAGGCGGCGTCGACGAGGTGATCAAGGCTCCGAGGAGAACTCCTGCGAGGGAAAGCCTAGAGGTGGCGCCTACACCCCCCAGGAAGCCCCTTGCCCCCCAGCCCCACGAGGCTCCGCTAGAGGTGGCTGCGGTGAGGAGAGCAGCTGAAGAGCTAGCCGCCCCTCCAGCTGCACAGGAATCCCGGGCTGCGGTTGGGGTGGCAGGAGGGGAGACGGTCGGCGAGGGTCTCCCGGACTTCGTCAAGGATAACCCCTGGCTGGTGGTTTTAAGCAGGAGAGGGGTTAAACCCTAGCTAACTAAGCGCGCTGGGTGAGCGGAATGGGTGAAGAGAGGTTTATCGGGGCGAGTGTGGAGCGCGAGGTGAGGAGGCTCCTAGAGCAGGAGCTCGCTGAGAACCCTAAGGCCTTAAGCCTCGCGCTGCAGATCCTCGAAGCCTACACGAAGGGAGGTAAGAAGGGTGTTGCCCAGCTTGTAAGAAGCCTCGTCGAGGGAGAGGCCGGTGCCGGTCCTGCTGAGGAGCCTAGAGGTTGAGGGGTTTAGGTACTTCGCGGGCAAGGTGTCGCTGAGAATCGACGAAGGGTTGACGATAATCGTAGGTCCCGTGGGCACTGGGAAGAGCTCCCTGCTTTCGGCCATCTCGTATGCTCTCTACGGTACGGAGCCCGGGCTCAGGAAGAGGCTGTATCTGAAGGAGGACCTCGTCAATGTGAGTAGGAACTCCGCCAGGGTTGTGCTCGAGCTGGTCGACGAGAAGGGGGTCTACAGGATCACGCGGACTCTGCTGAAGAGCGGTAGGGAGGATGCAAGCCTGGTGAAACCCAGCGGTGATGTTGTCTACGGGGCGCGCGCGATAAGCGAGGAGGTGGAGAGGCTGCTTGGGCTGGACTTCGAGGAGTTCTACCGCAGCGTCTTCCTCAACTTCGTAGACTTGTTCCTCCTAGCCTACGGAACGCCCACGAGGAGGAGCAGGGTCCTGGACAGGCTGCTCGGCCTCGACGCCGTCGCTGAGCTGGTGAAGAGCATACCCCTGAGGAAGGTCAGAGAGAGACTCGAGAGGGATCGAGAGCTATACCAGCAGGTGCTCGAGGATAGGAGGAAGCTTGAAAGCGAGATACAAGCGCGGACTAAGAAGCTCGAGGAGCTCAGGAAGAAGAGGGAGGATCTCCTGGAGCAGCTGAAGAGGCTGAGCGTGGAGATCGAGAAGCTGCAACCACTCAAGACCGAGTACGAGAACCTGGCCAGCAGCGTAGAGGCAGAGGGGCAGGCGTTATCGAGGCTTAAGCAAGCTCTGGGCACGAGGCTACCTAGAGAGGAGGAGCTCTACATCCTGGCGGAGGAGGTCAGGCAGTCCCTGCTGAGGGCTGCGGAGCTGCTCCCTGTACCGTCCGAGCTGCGGGAAAAGCTGGCGAAGCTCGATGTATTCGGATCCGACATCAGGAGCGTGTACGCCTTGCTGAGGGAGGCTAGCGAGGCTGTATCAAGCGAGTACGATAGATGCACCGAGGACTTCGAGCGCGAAGAAGCGGCAAAACTGCGCGAGTGCCAGACAAACCTGAAGTCCATCGATGATCAGCTGATACGCCTGGAGCCCTCGGTGAGAGACTACGAGAAGGCACAGCAGACGTACTCCCGGATACTGCGCGAGGTGGGCTCTGAGGAAAACCTCCGCGGCATCATAGCGAGCCTGGAGAGGGAGGTGCGCGGGCTCAAGGACAGGCTCACCTCTGCCAGAATGGTCTCCGAGCTGAGAAGGCATATCGTTGACGAGCTGACAAGGAGGGATGCCACCCAGTGCCCTGTCTGCGGCTCCCGCGTCGATAGGGCGTGGCTCAAAGCCCTGGATACCCTGCCTAGAGAAAGCATACCCGAGGTGGAAGCGGAGCTGAAAAGGAAGGAAGCAGACCTCGAGAAGCTCAAGCGGGTGATGGAGGAGCTCCAGTACGCTAAGGCACGGATGATCGAGCTCCAGGAGAGCGTTGACGCGTATAACGAGCTGCTCAGCAGGAAGGAGGAGGTATCAGAGGAATGCGACGCTCTGAGGGAGAGTTTCCAGCGGGAAAGGCAGAACTACAGGACTGTGGAGCTCCACGTCGCAAAGGCTGTAAAGGATCTCTCCCAGCTGCGCGAGGGCGTGGAGAAGCTGGAGCTCGCCCGCAAAATAGAGGAGATGGAGAGGTCCCTTCAGGAGAAGCGCCGACGCCTCGAGGAGCTCCTCCCCAGCGCCCAGGCGTGCAGAGAGCTCGAGGGGAAGGCGAGCAAGCTGAGGGAGGATCTGGCTAGGATCGAGGGGGAGATAAGGGGCCTGGAGGGCTACTCCTCTCAAGCGCAGCTCGAGGAGCTTGAGGAGAGGTCTAGGTCCCTGAGGGAGAGGCTTGCTAGGCTCGAGGAGCTATACGACAACCTGGCTGCCGTGAGGAGTGCGTACGAGAAGATACTGGGCTACCTGCGCGAGCAGCGCGTCAAGGAGCTTAACGAGGAGATGAACTCCCTGCTGAAGCTGCTCTACCCGTACTCCGACATAGAGGGGGTTAGGCTGCTCGTAGAGGAGAACCCGAAGACCGGGAGGAATTTCTTCAAGCTGGAGGTCAGGGTGCGCGGGGAGTGGACACCCTTCACGGCCAGGCTTAGCGACGGCCAAAAGACCGTGATCGTCTTGATACTGCTCTCAGCCTTCTTCAAGAGGCTCCCCCACAACGCTGGTTTTCTCGTACTGGACGAGCCCCTGCCGAACGTAGACGAGAAGGTCAAGCTAACGTTCATGCAGAATATCTTCAAAGCGGCTGGAGTCAAGCAAGTGCTCATAACAACGCAGGCAGAAGACGTCGTGAGGGCTCTTGTCTCCGAGATTGAAGGAGTGAGGATGGTGAGCACCCAGGAGCTGCACGCACAAGCATAAATACTGACCGTCATCATCATTGGGTGGATGATGATACTCTAACTTCCCGGAGGAGTGACGTTGCGAGCAGCCACTGACGCCCGGTGACGCTCATGACTGTGTGGCGCCTGAAGTGTGAGGTGTGTGGGTCCGAGAGGGAGATAAACGTCGGCTTCAACCTCTACGAGTTCAAAAGAGTGTACATATACTGCAGGAACTGTAAAAGCAATACCCTCCACGTCGTCCTAGGGCATAAGGAGTAACTCCCAGAAAACTCTTCTAGCCCCTTAGGAAAACCCTGCGAGCCAGTCTCTATTATATCTCTTCCTGAGGCACCTTATATAGACCCTATTCCCACAGTTCCTGGAAAGTTACTCTTGCGGCACAAAGGATAAACACCCAGCCCTTGGCCGGCGCGGTCGATGGAGGGCAGCACCACTAAGTCCTGGGTCAGATTGCTCGCGGTGGTTGTGGCAGCGCTAATCCTTGGCACCGTCATAGGGGTTGCCCTAGGACCAGTGCTGCTGCCGGTAGGCCGTGCTGTAGAGCAGCGATCGGCGGTTGAGGTTCCGATAGGCGCTTTGCTCCCGCTCACAGGGGACCTCGCCAGCTTTGGGAAGCGGGAGCAGAGAGCTATCGAGATGGCTGTCCAGGACGTGAACAAGTTCGCTGAGAGCATTGGTGCGCCTTTCCGATTCAAGCTGATAGTAGAAGACACGAGAGATGATCCCGAGACCGCGCGCAGCAGGATACAGGTTCTCGCCGCCCAGGGTGTGAGAGCTATTGTAGGGCCGCTGAGCAGCAGTGAGACTGCTGCGGTCAAGCAGTTCGCGGATGCTAACAAGATAGTGATAGTGAGCCATGGCTCCACAGCCGTCTCGCTCGCCATACCTGGCGACTATGTTTTCCGTCTCACCCCGACGGACAAATACCAGGGGCGGGTGCTGGCCCGCGTTATCTGGCAGCAAGGCTACCGCAACGCCGCCGTGATCTACAGGAATGATGCGTGGGGGCAGGGGCTTTACGAGTCCTTTAAGACGAGCTTCGAAGCCCTGGGCGGGCGCGTCGACGGAGTTGCTTACGACCCGAGGGCTCAAGACCTCTCGGGGGAGGTCAGCAGGCTAGCAGACATAGTCTCGCGCTTTGGCAACAACACGGCGGTGGTAATGATGTCCTTCGAGGATGACGGTATAAACATCATCAGGTTGTCGGCGCGGAACCCTGTTCTCTCATCTAAGGTGTTCTTCGGCACCGACGGCTCTGCTCTCTCTTCTAGGTTCCTGACGGAGGTGGGGGAGGAGATACTCAAGCTGGGCGGCAACCCAAGTACAAACTACTGGCCTGCTAGCAACCCTCTGCAGCAGGAGTTCGTAAGAAGGTACAGGAACCTCTACGGTGAGAACCCTGATGCCTATTCGATGAACGCCTACGATGCAGTGTGGCTCATAGCACTCTCAGTCATGCTCACAGGCCGCTACGACGGCGAAGCAATAGCGAAGGCTATCCCCCTCGTGGCGCAGCACTACTACGGCGTGACGGGCAATGTGATTCTTGATGAGAATGGTGACAGAGCCTACGGGGACTACGGGATCTTCAAGGTCGAGAAGACGTCCCAGGGCCTCGACTGGGTCCTCGTGGCTATTTACGATGTCACTCAGGACAGGCTCGTACCCGCAAGCGGGTAACACCGGTGTCGGCAGTGGCAGAGCCTCTGCTGCAAGTGCTTAACGTGAGCAAGAGCTTCGGGGGTATGAAGGCTCTAGACAACGTGTCGCTGAGAGTGGAGAGGGGATCTTTAACGTTGCTTATAGGACCCAATGGGAGTGGTAAGACCACGCTGCTCAACATCGTCAGCGGGGTCCTCAGTCCAGACGCGGGCAAGGTGCTCTTCAAGGGTATTGATATCACGCACCTAAAACCCCACGAGAGGTTCAGGCTGGGCATAGCCAGGTCCTTCCAGACGCCGCGTCTCTTTTCCAGCCTTAGTGTTGCCGAGAACCTGCTGGTACCCCTGAGGGACTATGCCGAGGAGAGGCTTTTCTCCATGCTTCTCAGCAACTCCTGGGCGACAAGGGAGGCCCTCGCTGCCAGGGATGCGAGGAGGCTTCTCCAGCTGGTCAAGCTCGAAGACTACTGGAGCAAGCGATCCTCCGAGCTCAGCGGGGGCCAGAGCAAGCTGCTCGAGTATGCGAGAACCGTGATCGGCGGCCCTGAGCTGGTGCTGCTCGACGAACCTCTAGCTGGCGTGAATTACGCGGTAGCGCAGGAGATAATGAAGAGGCTTGCAGACCTAAGGAAAGCCGGGCTCGGGCTCCTCGTGGTGGAGCACAGGCTGGACCTAGCAATGGAGTACGCTGACTACGTCTACGTGCTCCACCAAGGGAGGGTGATCTCCGAGGGTCCTCCCAGCAAGATTGTAGACGACCCGCGCGTAGCCGAGGCGTACCTGGGTGGCTCGGAATGCTCCTTGTAGAGAACCTCTCAGTGGGCTACGGCAAGATGGAGGTAGTCCATGGAGTGAGCTTCTCCCTCTCCAGGGGGAGAGTGCTGGCCGTGGTTGGTCCCAACGGCAGCGGCAAGAGCACGCTCCTCAAGGGGGTTTTCGGAGCGGCTGATGTCCTGGGTGGTAGGGTTGTATACGACGGCGTGGATGTGACCAGAGCTCCGCCACATGTTAAAGTCTCGCTAGGTATGGCCTACCTGCCTCAGGTGAGAGGGGTTTTCGAAGAGCTGACGGTCAGGGAGAACCTCGAGCTGGCACTAATGTCCCTGCCTAAGAGTGAGAGTTGGGAGCGCGTTGAAGAGGTGCTGGAGCTCTTCCCGGAGCTTAAAGGGCTGATGCATAGGCGGGCCCGCACGCTAAGCGGGGGAGAGCGGCAAATGCTGGCGATAGCCATGAACATGGTGAGAAGGCCCAGGCTGCTCATGCTCGATGAGCCCACAGCAGCGCTAGCCCCCAAGACTGCGGGCGCGCTCATAAGGAAGATTCTGGAGCTGAGGGACTCGTACAACTTGGCCGTGGTGCTCGTAGAGCAGAACGCAAGGCTAGCTCTCAAAGTGAGTGACGAGGCCCTGCTAATGGTGTCGGGAGAGGCTAAGTACCTGGGGAGTCCTGAGGAGCTCCTCAACAACCCCAACCTGGCGAGGGTCTACCTAGGGCTCAGCCACGCTGGGTGAGAGCTGATGGAACTCCTTCTGGAAGCAGTCTCTTACTCGAGCGTACTGGCGCTCGCCAGCGTTGGGCTTTCACTCTGCATAATTACAACGAAAGTGGACAACTTTGCACACGCCGACTACGTGGTGTTAGGCGCTTACGCTGCCCTGCTCTTCAAGGCTTCCAGCGGTCTCACTCCCTATCTCTCACTCCCCCTCGCGGCCCTCGCTGGGGGGTTGGCAGCACTGCTCTCATATCTCCTAGTCTTCGAGCCGCTGAGGAGGCACGGCACGATCACCTTGATGATAGCCTCGATGGCCCTAGGCCTGGTAATAAGAGCACTACTTCAGCTCTTCGCAGACTACGCTCAGAGCTCCCTGGGAATCTTCGCTAGAGGCTTCGTGTTCAGAGATATTGCTGTCCAGCTTGGAGGAGCCAGGCTCGAGATGCTCACCGTGGCAGCCCCGCTCACCTCTCTATCCCTGCTGGTATTGCTCTACCTCCTGCTCTTCAGGACAAGGCTGGGCATCCGCATGCGGGCAGTTGCGGAGGATGCCGAACTCGCGGAGGTTCTGGGCATTGACGTCAAGCGCACACTGTCGCTCAGCTGGTTTATCTCGGGCGCCCTCGCGGGGGTAGCAGGTGTCTTCCTCCCCTTCAGGTTCTCGATAAGCCCGGACTCGGGCAGCTTCATCCTCCTATCACTCTTCGCAGCAGTCACCCTGGGGGGCCTGGGCAGCCTTACAGGGACGCTGGTAGCCTCCTACCTCATAGGCTTCACAGAAACCATGCTTGTCTACGGACTCTCTGGGCTCGGTGTGAGCACTGCTCTCCGACCACTCCTCGCCTTCTCGGTGATAACCCTCACGCTCCTGCTGCAGCCCAGAGGCCTGGCCGGCCTCTGGAGGACTGAGAGAGGTGCACTCCCATGAGCCTGGAGTCGGCAGTAGTGGATGTCCTCGTGCTGTACACTGTGTACGCGATCCTTGCCCTGTCCATGGAGCTGGAGTACGGGGAGCTGGGCCTGCCCAACTTCGCTAAGGTGGCCTTCTTCGCAGTTGGGGCTTTCAGCGCGGGAGCTCTCTCGGCGAGGCTGGGGTTGATGCTGCTGGGCTTGAGCTGGGAGGGTTCCTTCAAGGAGAGGTCCTGGTACTATGCGACGCTTGTTGCCAGAGAGGTTGCGCGTAACCCCCTCCTGGGGGTAGCAATTCTTTCAGTGGTACTTGTCGTGGCTGTGACGGCGTCCGCAGTTCTCGGTGTCCTCGTGACGTACCCCACGCTGAGGCTGAGGGAGGACTACCTGGCAATAACCCTGATCGCCTTCAGTGAGATAGTTCGAGTCACCGCCAGGAACTTTGACGCAATCGTGGGAGGGACTTTTGGAGCAGGTGTCGCCGATGTGTTCGCGTGGGCCGGAGGCGCCAGATACCCAGTGCTCCTTTTATTCGCGCTAGGCTCGCTCGCCTCGTCGTACGCCGTTTACCGCAGGTTGTCCACCTCGAGGTACGGGAGGGTTCTCAGGTCTATCAGGGACGACGAGCTGGCCGCGCTCACCCTAGGGAGGGACGTCTGGAAGCTCAGGATGAAAACCCTGGCGCTGGGCTCAGCGTTGGCCGCTGTAGCCGGTGTGATCTACGCCCTGTACATGGGCGCCGTGAGCCCCGATGATTTCACTGTGGGCAAGACATTCGTCGTCGTCATGATGGTCGTGCTCGGCGGCCGGGGGAACCCCCTAGGGCCCTTAGCAGGAGCGGCGCTATACACTCTCCTCGACAAAGCTCTGTCGTTCGCCAAGCACCTGGTAGCAATACCTCTGGACATCAATTACCTAGCGTACATAATCTTTGGTGTCTCACTGCTAGCAGTCCTCAGGTGGAGGCCCGAGGGGCTGATACCCGAGAAGCCCCCGCTCACCTTGAGAAGAGAGGTTGTCCTAAGCTATCTGGGCGAGAAGGAAGACCGCCGAACACCTTGCAAGCTCTTTATACAGCAATTTTGATAACCGACGTTCTTAAGATGGTTCTGCCACTATGCTCACGGTGGCTTATGGGCGAGCGCCTCATCAGGCTGCTGCGTCCCGAAAGCGTCGCGGTTGTAGGAGCTTCTAGGAGTCCTGGCAAGATCGGCTATCAGATCGTGAAGAACCTCCTCGAAAGCGGCTTCCCACGGGAGAGAATATACCCCATCAACCCCAACGCAACGGAGATCCTAGGGCTTAAGTGCTACAGGTCGCTAAAAGAGGTCCCGGAAAGCGTGGACCTAGTAGTCGTCGCAGTGCCTGCACCCGCCGTACCTGCGGTCATCGAGGATGCAGGACAGGTAGGTGCAAAGGCGGTAGCTGTGATCACGAGCGGCTTCAAGGAGATAGGCAACGTGGAGCTGGAGCAGCAGATTGTAGAGATAGCCAGGAAGTACGGCATGAGGCTCCTAGGCCCCAATATCGTAGGAATCTGCGACACCGTGAAGGGCGTGAACGCAAGCTTCTGCCAGGGCTCCCCGAAGCCCGGGAGCATAGCCTTCATAACCCAGAGTGGGGCGCTGGGAATAGCTCTCATCGGCTGGACCAAGCTGAAAGGCATAGGGCTCTCCGACCTAGTAAGCCTCGGCAACAAGGCCGACGTGGATGAGGTGGACCTCCTCGAGTTCTTCGCCGAGGACGCCTCCACGAAGGTTATCACCGCGTACCTCGAGGGAATAAGCGATGGCAGGAGGTTCATGGAGGTGGCGCGCCGCGCAGCTCGCGTCAAGCCAGTGGTGATCCTGAAGGCCGGCAGGGGCGCGAGGACCGTAGGCGCGATAAAGTCGCATACAGGGTCCCTCGCGGGCAGCTACGCAGCGTATGACGCAGCCTTTAAGCAGTGCGGCGTCCTGGCGGCTGGCAACTTCATTGAGCTATTCGACTGGGCCTTAGCCCTGGCTACCCAGCCTCTCCCTGAGGGCGAGGGAGTCGTAGTACTAACCAATGGCGGCGGTGCGGGCATAATGGCTACAGACGCGGCAGAGGAGCTCGGAGTCAGGCTAATGGACATACCGCCGGACCTCGCGCAGAAGCTGAGAAACCACATGCCCCCCTTCGGCAGCGTCTTCAACCCCATTGACCTCACGGGCATGGCCGCTGCCGAGAACTACTACGGCGCGCTGAAAGACCTGCTCCTCGACAAGAGGGTGCACGCGGTTGTCGTGCTTTACTGCCACACGGCTATAACCAACCCCTCAGAGATCGCCCAGTCGCTTCTCAAAGCAATAAGGGATACCGGTGTGAAGAAGCCAGTGATAGCGTCATTCATAGGCGGCGAGGAGGTGCAGAGAGCCTGTAGCGAGCTGACTGAGGGAGGTGTGCCTTGCTACGAGAGCCCTGAGAAGGCGGTCTCCGCGCTGAAGGCACTCTACAAGTACGCGGAGGCAAGGCGCAAGCTTGAGCACAGGACCGCCGTCGAGGTGAGCGGCGACAGGGAGAGGGCACGGGAGATAGTGCTCAGAGCTCTCTCGGAGGGTAGGAGCGCCCTGACAGCCTCTGAGGCAGCCCGCCTCGTATCGCTCTACGGCATACCCACGCTCCAGAAGGTGCTGGTCAAAAGCGCCGAGGAAGCGCTCCGCGTGGCCAGGGAGATAGGCTACCCAGTAGTCGTCGAGGTGGAGTCCCCGGATGTCCTGCACAAGAGTGACATAGGAGCGATCATGATGAACATCGACAGCGACAGCGCGCTCGTGGAGGCCTACCACAGGGTGCTCTCAAACGTCGCAGCCAGGATGCCTAACGCCAGGGTGAACGGAGTGATAGTCAGGAAGATGGCGGAGAAGGGCAGAGAAGTCGCCCTAGGAGTGCACAGGGACCCCATCTTCGGCCCCCTCGTCATGGTGGGCTCAGGAGGCATCCTCGTCGAGCTCATAAGGGATGTTAGCTTCAGGGTAGCGCCGCTTAGCCTCGAGGACGCTTACGAGATGCTCGAGGAGACTAAGGTGTACAAGGTGCTTAAAGGCTACAGGGGGGAGCCCCCGGCGGACATAGACACCGTTGTGCAGGCTCTGCTGAGGCTCTCCAAGCTAGCGCTGGACATACCCGAGATCGAGGACATAGACATCAACCCCTTCTTCGTGTACGAGGCGGGGAGGGGAGGCCTCGCCGTAGACGTGAAAGTAACGTTGACGCGGCAGTAGCGCGCTACTCTCCCAGCACCTCCACGACAACCTCCCTCCTCGACCTGGGGCCGTCCATCTCCACGAAGAACACGTTCTGCCAGGTCCCCCTTACGAGCCTGTAGTTCACCACGGGGAGGACCCTTGTTGAGCCTATGAACGCGGATGCGACGTGCGCGTGAGCATTGTCGTCGATCCTGTTGTGAAGCCACTCCGCATCCGGCGGGAAGAGCTCGCGGAGCTTGCCCAGTATATCCCTTATGAGGCCCTGCTCGTGCTCGTTGAGAACAATGGCAGCAGTGGCGTGAGGGGCGTGAATCACACAGACGCCGTTCTTCACACCGCTCTCCTCCACAACCCGCTCAACCTCCCTGGTTATGTCGACCACTTGGAACCTCTCGCTAGTCCTCAGCTCCAGGACTTTAACGTGCACACGCACAGTCGACACGAATTAGGGCGGGAATGAATGCTTTTCTGCTACTCTCTGCTCGCGCGTATCCTCGTGTACGGCGCGTCGACACCGAGAGCCATCTCCCAAAGGTGCTCCACCCCCCCGATAGCAACCCTGGCACCACACCTAGCCGCCTTGAACGCGCACTCGAGCTTCTGCCGCAGCCCGCCGGTGACGTCAACCCCCCTCGACTCACCCACATCGACCACATCCTCCTCCCCGAGCTCCCTCACAAGGTAGGCTCCAGGTGTGCCAGGCGGCTTGCTGTATACGCCACCCGAGCCGACGAGGAATACCAGCGCAGAGGCCCTCAGAGCGCAAGCGAGGTGCACGGCAATCACATCCCCGGAAAGTATAGCCACTCCGCGGCTAAGGTCGGGCACGACGTCGCCGTACAGAACGGGGACCAAGCCCATGCCGAGGAGTCTCTCCACGGGGGCCGTGCTCAACTCACGCAGGGAGCCACCCTCCATCAGAGCTATGGCCGATGTCTGAACAGCTACCGCGGGGATCCCGTGCCTGAGCAGGACGCTCACTATCCTCTGGTTGAGCTCGTTCATCCAGTACCTGGTCTCGGCAAACCCCAGAAGCTTCTCCCGTGTCAGCCCGCCCTCGTGCAGCCTGTACTTCGACGCGACAGGGTGCCCGAAGGAGCCTCCCCCGTGCACAACTACAGCCTTACTGCCAGCCTCCAGCACCCGTGCTAGCTCCCTCGCGAAGAGCTCTGCCCTCTGCTCTTTGAAGAGGAACGGCCTAGCCTTGTCCGTGACAGCCGACCCGCCCAGCTTGACTACCAGCAGCATGGGCGCTAGAACTCGCGCTCCCTGATGAATATTGCTAGGTCCCTGAGAAAGTCCCTGTACGGGCTCCCCGGGAGCCTCTCCAGCGCTGCCAGAGCTCTCTCTACGTACCTGTTCCTCAGCTCCTCGGCCCTCTGCCTGGCGGACGTGCGCCTGATAAGGTCTATAGCGCGCGCGACGTCCTCGGGGGTCACTACGCTCTTGGCAAGCACCTCGGCCAGCGGGGCGCCCAGCTCCTCCAACGCCAGGAGCAGCACCACGTTGCCGAGCTTGTGCTCGTAGATGTCCCCGCCAACCTTCTTCCCGGTCTTCTCCTCCTCGCCGAAGATATCAATGATGTCGTCACCCACCTGGAAGGCCACGCCCAGGTTGTAGCCGTACTCGCTCAGAGCCTGCACGTAGGGCTGCGGGGCGCCTGCCGAGAGAGCTCCGAGCTCGCAGGCAGCCTGGATGAGCGCGGCAGTCTTCCGCTCGACCATCCTAATGTACTCATCCAGGCTCACCGCCCTGCGCCTGTGCTGGACGACGTACGGCTCGTCCTCCCGCCCCGCCTGCTCGAAGAGAATATCCAGCCGCTCGCCGTCCACCAGCAGCTTCACAGCCCTAGCTATGACCTCGTGGAAGAGCCTGGGGTTGGGCGAGTCGTTTAGGACCTCGGACACCGTCTCCCGGTAGTGCACCGCAACCAGTATCGCGGTGCTCAGGCCGTACTTCTTCCAGAGCGTCGGCTTACCCCGGCGCAGCTCGCTGTGGTCTATGATGTCGTCGAGTATCAGCGAGTAGTTGTGCACGAGCTCTACGGCAATAGCAGCCGGGTAGGCCTGCTCCTCCCTACCCCCGCTCGCCAGGCACGAGAGGATGGCTAGGGCTGGGCGGACCCTCTTCCCCCCAGCCCTGACAGGGTAGAGCACAGCCTCCGCGAACTCGGGGTCCGCGTGCCTCAGCAGGTACTGCTCCATCAAGCTGTCCACTCTGCTGCCATACTCGGCGAGAACCTCGAGCACAGCCTGTGCCGCCACGAGCACAGCCGCTCGCAGCGGGGACTATATGTGTTTCCACCGCCTAAGAGAAGGCGCGCCTGGAGAGCAGCTCCACCCAGGGGTTGCCCACGACGAAGCTGGGCAACCCGCTCTCGCCGTCACCCCCAGCCTCCCGGGAGGGCTGCGGGCTCACGGTCGCCGACACCCCGTAAGCCCTGACGGGCGCGGAGCTTGCAAGAGCGTGGTTCAGCCTGACGATGTTCTCGTTGAGTCGCTCTATACCCTCGACAAGCCTCGCCAACAGGGCCGCGCTGCCGTCGAGCTCCAGCCGAGCCGCGCGCCCCAGCCCCCCGAGCGCCAACGCTCTCTCTAGCCCCCGCCTCACAGCCTCCTCCACGACCGGGATCAGCGCTTCCAGTATTTCACGCTTCAACTCCTCGACATCGACACCCGGGCTCCTAGCCTGCAGCGGCTGCACCTCGAACCTGGGCTGAGCGCTCGAAGACGCGCCCCTCAAGTAGAAGGCCGAGGCGTCCAGCCCTCTCTCCCGCGCCAGCTTCCTATACTTGTAGAGAGCCTTATAGACAGTGCGCTCCGACACGCCGAGCAGGCTCGCAATATCCTTAGCCCTACCCCCGTGCCTGAGGTAGGCCTCCACAATCCGCCTCTCAGTGTCCGTGAGACCACTCAGCAGCTCCTCGTCGACTGTGAGGAGTTGCATGGTAGTCCAACCGTAATACCAGGATTATATGCTCAGCACCCATCGGCGAAAGTTACACCGCATGACATCTCCTAGAAGACCCGCATCACCCACTGGAGTGCAGCCCACCGGTACTGGAGGTTATGCGCATCTTATTAGTCTTCATCGCTTTTGCTAGTGCCCATTGGAAAGTTTCCTACTTACCGTGCCAAGCTCCGATAATCTGTCCTTTTCTATGTTTCCTTCCACTCTTAGTCGCGCGCGGAACGTGCCCCTAATGGGGACGACACAGCCATGGCAAGCACTTGCATGGGTAGCTGTGCGCTACGGTCACATACGGATATATCTCAGTGATTAAACCTAAACATGACTAAGCCAACGCTCGCTTGGATCATAAAAAGCAAAAGCTGGAACCAACAATGGCCCACGCGTGAGGGCAAAAAACTGGCACAACAGGTAGCAGAGCAACATCCCTTAGGCATGTTGACGTGGTATTTAGGAGACGGCGAGAAGCATCCTGAAGTACTTAGATTTGCGATTCAAAACGATGAAAAATACGAGCCGAAACACCTAGCACAGCAAATCCTGCAAGCTGCTTACCAGACAGGCTACGGCAAACTGCTGGATTTGCTCAACAGCGAAAAGTGGCAAATGCTAAAGAAACTTCAACCACCAAGAGATCCTGTCTATGCAAC
>Ga0080004_1151491_pt1 | contig 33212 bp, 29 predicted proteins | sample WasSprMetagenome_FD_69207 | JGI IMG/M metagenome (GOLD analysis project Ga0080004, IMG submission 69207) | Sulfidic aquatic microbial communities from Washburn Spring, Yellowstone National Park, USA - WS (SPADES assembly) (version 2) | ecosystem: Environmental > Aquatic > Thermal springs > Hot...
AGATCGTAGTTTTCTCCAAGTTTGAGGCTCTTCGAGGAGCTTATGAAGACTTGGAGTGGGTTCACCCTGACAGGGGATGAGGCTGATGAGGGCTTCGATGAACTCAAGAGGAGCCCTAGGCTGATGAATCCTCAGAACTACGAAAGTCTATTTAAGACTACGTAGTTCAGAACCCATATGGTAGTTCAGTAACTTGTTGTTGTTGCCTCATAGCTCACATCTAGCAAAGATGCATCGTTATGTTAGTAGCTACTCAGAAGTTAGCTCCATGGGCAAACCCTAGGCTAATGAATTCCAAGAGTTACGAAAGTCAAAAGACTACTTAGCTTAGAACCCTATGAACAAACTGTAGCTTTTGCTGAGTTTTTGGCAACTAAAGAGTGTTTAGACTATGTTAACGATAAGCGTAGCTATTATAAATCCCAGAAACAAACCAAAAGTCACTACCTGAGAAGCAAATTCAACGTCTAGCTTAAACATATCTGCATAAACTACTGTCATAAAGGGAGGAGGCAAAGCTGAAAAAAGAACTGCAACTTTCTTTTCAATCCCTTGCAAACTGAATACGTTGATTAAAAGATATCCAAATAGAATACCAAAGATAAACCTAGTTACCCAAACTGGTTTTGTTTTCTTAAGGTCGATGCTTAGTTTTGTTAGGCTTGCACCAGTTGCAATCAATATTAGTGGAGAAGTTAAAGATGCAACTATGCTAACAAAATTGTAGAGTTGATCGTTTGTTATTGAATAAGTACTTAGCATTATTCCTATTGCTAACCCCCAAACGTATGGCATCGTTACTATTGCTTTTAATCCGCTTACAATCGCACTTACAAGATTTTTATTTTCTTCTTCATTGATTACACTTAAAATAGCGTAGACAATCATAAACAAGTATATAGAGTTGCCAATGTCCATCAGCAAAGCTGTAGCCACTCCAACACTTCCGTAAAAAGTTTCAAAAAAAGGCAATCCAAACAAGCCAGTGTTCATCGAACTTGAGGCCACCAGCATTATGCTTTTTTCTTCCTTGCTAACGTTTTTATTTCTTAGAAAAATTAAAATTAAAAGAAGTTCAGATAGACTAAGAGAAAGACCAAACAAAGCAAGCTTGAGAAGGTTCTCTGAAACTTCTGTTTTCATGAACGCCTTAAGTGCTGAAAAGGGTAATAGGATATAGATTACCACCTTTGTTATAAAGCTTATTCCCTTTTCATTTATTAAGTTCAATTTCCTAATAAAGAACCCTAACGTTAAGAATAAGACAATGTTTAAGAAACCTGTAGAGTAAATCATCTTCTCAACAAGCGAAAATGGAAATATTTATTTCTTCCTTTTAGCTTATAAAAAGTATGAGCTTTGAGTGGTACATGGACTTTGTAGATAAGAAGTATAATCCAAGTGAAGAGGACTTAATTGCTTTGTTTAAAGTTACGCCTTCGCCCAACTACAGCATCGAAGATGCAGCTGGCAGAATAGCAAGCGAGTCTTCGATAGGGACATGGACTACACTGTCTACTATGAACGAAAGAATAAGAGCTTTAATGGCGAAAGCCTATGAGTTTAACAAAAACTATGTAAAGGTTGCATACCCCAAAGAACTATTTGAAGAAGGAAATATTCCGCAGTTAATTAGTTCAGTTGCAGGAAATATATTTGGAATGAAGGCAATAGAAAGCCTCAGACTATTAGACATAAAGCTCCCGAGGTGGTATCTTAAATACTTTAGAGGTCCACAGAAAGGCATTGATGGAGTAAGAGACATATTCAAAGTTTACAGTAGGCCACTACTTGCAACAGTTCCAAAGCCAAAGGTTGGTATGACTTCTGAAGAGCATGCAGAGGCTGGCTTTGAAGCTTGGGTTGGAGGAATAGATTTGCTTAAGGATGATGAAAACTTAAGCAGTCAGCCTTTTAACAGGTTTGAAGAAAGAGTAAAGCTAACATTCAAAAAGAGGGACGCTGCAGAAAAGGAGACGGGTGAAAAAAAGGATTACTTAGTGAACATAACTTCAGAAACTAAAGAAATGATCAAGAGAGCAAGACTTGTAAGAGAGCTTGGTGGGAACTTTGTTATGGTTGACATACTAACAGTTGGATGGTCTGCTCTTCAAACGATAAGAGAAGAATGTGAAGACCTTAAGCTTGCTATACATGCACATAGAGCTTTTCATGCTGCGTTTACAAGAAATCCAGAACATGGAATGACTATGCTAGTTGTTGCAAAACTAGCTAGACTGATTGGGGTAGACAATATTCATGTAGGAACTGTTGTGGGAAAACTAGAAAGTCCTTTGCAGGAAGTTAAAGATTTGTACAATGAAATGACAAGTCAAAAATTTAAGGGAAATGAACTTACACTGGACCAAGAATGGTACAACATTAAGCCAACTTTTCCTGTTTCTTCAGGCGGACTTCATCCAGGAATAATTCAAGAAGTCATGGAGATTATTTCTTCGAACATTATAATTCAAGTTGGGGGTGGACTTTGGGGACATCCGATGGGAGGAAGAGCAGGTGCTAAGGCTATAAGACAAGCAATAGACGCTTACTTAAAGGGAGTAGACGTCTTAGAGTATACAAAAGATCACGAAGAACTTAAAGTTGCTCTTGAAAAATGGGGGGTTTCAAAGCCAAGCTAAGTGAAGAAAGATGAAAATTGGTCTTGACCTAGTAGAAGAAGGAAAAGTTGAAGTTAAAGGTAAAAGTATAGGCTTAATTATAAATCATACTAGTTTCAGTTCAAAATTAAACTACGTATTAGAAGTTTTTGAAGGAAGAGAAGCTAAGGTAAGGGCAATTTTTTCTCCGGAACATGGTCTCTTTGGAAGCCAGAAAGATGGAGAAAAAATTGAGCATCAAAAATTAGAAGGCGAAAACATACCAGTTTACAGCTTGTACGGTAAGAATCTTAAGCCTACAAGCGAAATGCTAGATGGGTTAGACTTATTGGTTTATGACATTCAAGACGTAGGTGCAAGATTCTACACGTATATTTCTACGATGCTTTACTCGTTTCAGTCCGCAAATGAAAATGGAGTGAAGTTTTTAGTTTTGGATAGGCCAAACCCAATTGGAGGAACTTTAGTAGAGGGGCCTGTCTTAAAAGATGAGTTACGTTCGTTTGTTGGAGCCTATAACTTGCCGATAAGGTATGCTTTAACGCCTGGAGAGCTTGCAAACCTTTATGCAAGAGAAAACGGAATAAGCAACTTTGAAATAATTAAGCTTGAAGGTTGGAAGAGAAGCATGCTCTTTGATGAAACTGGACTTCCATGGATATTTCCTTCGCCAAATATGCCTTCTTTAACTTCAGCCTTGCTTTACCCTGGAATTTGTCTCTTTGAAGGAACAAACTTGTCATTGGGCAGAGGCACCTCAAAACCATTTGAAGTCGTAGGAGCTCCTTGGATCGATGAACAAAAACTAGCTAAAAAGCTGAGGGAAAAACTTAAGGAAGATGTTGGAGTGGTTCCTATAAGGTTTATTCCGTACTCTTCGAAGTACAAGGACGAACTCTGTAGAGGAATTCACTTTATCATAAAAGATAGAAAAAAACTGAAATCTGTTTCTGTAGCAATAAAGGCAATTTACGAGATATTTCAAGCTTACAAAGAAAACTTTAAGTGGGATGAGTACATTTCTAGAGGTGAAGAAAAGGTTGATCACTTCTCGCTTTTAGCTGGAGACAGAAAGGTAAGAAAGCTTATTGAAAACAATGTAAATCCTGAAGAAATAGTATCGTCTTGGAACGATGAACAGAAAGCTTACTTGAAAAGAATTGAGGGAATTAAACTCTACGAATAAAAAGCATGATAAGTAAAACTAATTAAATTTTTGAAACTAATGTTCGCAACGCTTTCCTCAAACCTAAAAACTTATAAGGCATCCTAGTTTAAAACATAACGAAGCAGATGACGCAAAGTGCTGTTGAAAGAGAGCTTTCCATTGGAGAAATATTTGGAAAGGCAATAAGCATTTATACTAATAACGCAATTGACTTCTTAATAGTATACATTGGAGCTGCAATCATAACAGGAGGATTGGGAGTCATGCTCTTGTCTGTAGGCATACGTGCTGTTTCTGAGCTACAAACTGCTAGTGAAATAACACCATCAACTTTAAGCCAATTGTTTAGTTTACTTGCTTCTTCTGTTTTAGTGACAATAATAGATGGACTAGTAAATGCAATTAGAGATGGAGCTGCGGTTAAGCTTACATCAGACTACTTAACCTCATTAAGTTGCGACTTTCAAGTGGCATTGAGTTTCGTTGCACCAAAAGTTATATCGATAATAGTGGCCACTATAGTAAGTTCAGTAATAATATTTCTAGGATTTTTGTTCCTAGTAGTACCGGGCATAATAGCAATGATAATGTTAGCTCTTATTATACCTGTAATAGTATTGGAAAACAAGGGTGCGCTCGACGCTCTTGGAAGAAGCAAAGCTCTAGTAAATCGTAGGTGGCTTAAGACTTTTGGTGTGCTATTATTAAATGGAATCATTATACTTTTTGTAAGAGCCTTTTCTGATACTCTACTAGTACCTTTTGACGAAAGAATTTCTACAATCTTATCCGAAGTTATCGTATCTCTTGTAGCGCCAATAACAACGATCTCCACAACGCTGCTTTACTACTCAATGCTGTTCAAAGAAAAAGCACCTCAACCTACGACTCAAATTTCACAGCCTTCCGCTCAATAATGCTACTGAGCTTTGGAAGCAGGAACTAAACTCTTCCGAAAGCAACATGTATAAAGATTTTTAAAGCAAAAGAAAATTGTTAAGTGCATGGACAAAAATTTGTTTAGTTCCTCCGGAATTTGGGTTAGAGGTAACTTGCATGCTCATACCAAAAACTCAGATGGGCTACTGTCCCCTGAAGAAGTAATAGACTACTACTTTAGCCGTGGCTATGATTTCTTAGCCATTACCGACCATGAAAAAGTAACGACAGTAAAGTCTGAAAAACTAATACTTTTGCCTGGAAGCGAGATTTCGGTAGGAAAATGTCTTCTTGGAGACAGCTATCATATATTGGCTATAAACGTTGACAATAACGAAGCATTACAGAAGTACAAGAATGAATCAGTTCAAGCTCTCTTGGACTTTGTAAATAAAGAAAAATCGTTTACTATCGTTGCGCATCCATATTGGTCAAAGCTTACACATTCAGACTTACTTAACATAGAAGGATACATTGGAATCGAAGTATACAATGGAGGATGTGACATAGAAGTTGCAAAAGGTTTTTCAATGGTTCATTGGGACAATTTGCTTACTCAAGGAAAAAGCGTCTATGGACTAGCAACTGATGATGCGCATTACTATGGAGATTTAGACTCAGCACGTGGATGGATAAATGTAAAGGTTAAAGAGAGAAGTGCAGAAGAAATATTATCCTCAATAAAGAAAGGAAACTTTTATTCCTCAAGTGGGCCAATCATAGAGTATCTCTCTTATAACGAAAATAAAGTTGAAATTAGAACGTCGCCAGTAGAAAGAGTGGACTTTGTTTCTGAGGGAGGTCGAGGCTTTAGCGTTTCTTTAGACACCTACAACAAAGTAAAACAAGCTAAAGATAAGATAAGAATCTTAGGTAAAGTAGAGATAACTCATGAAAGAGAAAACGAGATAGCATATGTTGAGCTTGGTAACAGCAAGATAACTATAAAGACGGAAAGGGGAGGAATAATTTCAGTTGTTCTAGAAGGATTTAACTTCAAGAAGTACTTTAGAGCTGAGATTACAGACCATAACGGTAAAAAAGCTTGGAGCAATCCAATACTTTTTTGACACTCTATTTGGCAAAGTCAAGAGACGCTTGTTCCTTAACATTCGTTATCAGTTGTTCATTTTATTTTTTATTTTGTTCCATTCGCTTTAAAAGCAATAGAACGTCAAAGTTAGTGGCTTCTGTAGGAAACTTAGCTTCATAAGCAAGCGTGATGTTTACTACGTTCTTACTGCTTTCGTCAGAATAAAATTCTAGGCTTTTTAGTCATAACAACTTCTAAGTTTACAATAATTAAGGCTAATACTTAGAACGGGCTTATGAAATAAAGGTAGTCTACTTTAGCTTCTTAAAATTTTATATACTTTCTCTTATTAGTTAGAAGTTCATGGAAAACGAGAAGGTAAGAGGGTATGTAATATCACATACGCATTGGGATAGAGAGTGGTACCTTACGTTTCAAGAGTACAGAATGCGGTTGATAAAAGTTTTAGACAGAGTAATAAAGTACCTAAAGGAGGAACCTGAATTTAGACATTTCATGCTAGATGGACAAACTTCTGCCTTGGAAGACTACTTAGAAGTTAGAAGTAATGCAAGAGAAGAGATAAGGGAATTAGTTGCAAGAGGTAAGCTACTTATTGGTCCTTGGTTTACTCAACCAGATGAAGCACTTGCAAGCCCAGAGGCGTTAGTTAGAAACCTACTGATTGGACACAGAATAGCTGAGCAATTTGGGCATGTAATGAAAGTGGGTTACTTACCAGATACTTTTGGGCATGTGGCACAAATACCGCAAATACTGAGAGGGTTCAACATAGATAACGTTGTATTCATGCGTGGACTAGGAGATGAAGGAGAAAGGCTTGGCTTTGAGTTCATATGGAAAGCTCCGAGTGGTGACAAGGTAACCGCAATACACCTAATAAATGGTTACTGTAACGCTAACATGATAGGCGCTAAAATAGCCTCGTACTCCGCACAAGTATGGGAAGCTCCAGTTGGATGGAAGTCAGTATTTCTTGACTTGTACTACTCTGAACCAGAAGTTGACACAAAGGAGGCAATAGAAAGATTAGAACAAATGGCTAAGGGAATTCTTCCTACAACTAAGTCCAGAATTCTCCTCTTAATGAACGGTTGCGACCATATGCCGCCTCAAAGAGGAATAACTGAAGTAATAAGAGAAGCAAACAATTCAGGAAAGTTTGAATTGAAACATGGAACTTTAGAAGAGTATATTAACGAAGTGGAGAAGTTCAAAGACAAAATGCTAGAATACGAAGGAGAACTGAGAGGCGCTAGGTTTCATCCTCTTTTAGTTTCCTCAATTTCAAGCAGAATGTACTTAAAGCAGATGAATTACCAAGCACAAGCAGTCTTAGAAAAGTATGCAGAACCACTTGCAACAATAGCAAAAATGTATGGATTTGAGTATCCAACTATCCTTCTTCTAGAAGCATGGAAAGAAATTCTTAGAAATCATGCACATGACAGCATCTATGGAACTGGAATAGATCCACTTCATAAAGAAAACGAGACTAGGTTCCTAAAGGCAATTGAAATAGGAACCAACGTAGCTTATGATTCGATTAGATTCTTATCTAACTTATTAAACTTTGAGGAAGACAAATATGCAGTAACAAGTTTGTTTGTGTTTAACCCTCACCCGTACTACTTAACAGAAAAAGTGTCTATGTTTTTACCAATAGAGAAAGGAAGCTACAAATGTGTAGATGAAAAAGGCAACGAAACTAAAGCAATAGCTGAAAACGAAGAAATCTACTGGATTGCAGGAAAAAAACTTGAATTTGTAGCGAAAGACTTACCTCCGATGGGCTTTAAGCTCTACAGAGTATACAATGCAACTTCTAAATTTGAGAAAAGCAGTAGTGAGCCGTTCGTTATAGAGAATGAATACTTTAGGGTTTTTGCTGACCCTAAGAGAGGAGGAGCGTTAAAGGTTGAAGATAAAGAAAATGGAAAAGTACTTGAAGGCTTAAACGTATTTGTAGACGATGGAGACGTTGGAGATGAGTATAACTATTCACCTCCAAAAGAGCTTGACAAAGTAGTAACAAGCGAAGAGAGCGAAGCAAGTATAGAAGTTCTAAGGTCAGAAGTAAAACAATCTTTTCGGATTAAAACGGTTATGAAAATTCCAAAATGTGCCGAAGGTCAGAAGAGGTCTAACGAACTAGTAGAAATTCCAGTCAACGTTTTAGTTGATTTGTTCAAAGGGAAGAGAAGAATAGACGTTAAGGTAAGCCTTGAAAATATAGCGGAAGACCATAGACTCAGAGTAAAGTTCAACTCTGGTCTAAAGACAGACTACTCCTACGCGGATAGCCAGTTTTATGTTCAGAAGAGGAGCATAAAGCCAACGAGCGAAGGAAAGAACTGGGTTGAGTCACCACCTACTACACATCCACAACTCTTTTGGGTCAACGTAAACGATGGAAGGTATGGCTTAACGATAGCTTCAAAGGGCTTACCTGAGTATGAAGTTAAAGAAGAAGGGGGAGCAACAATCTACGTTACTTTGTTCAGAGCAGTTGGATGGCTTTCCAGAGGAGACCTAGCCACAAGAAAGGGTCATGCTGGACCTCAGATAGCAACGCCTGAAGCGCAATGCAAGCGAAAATTCACTTTTGAATACTCAATAATTCCACACAAGGGCAATTGGTTTGATTCGAGAGCTTACAAAGAGGCGTACAGCTTTGCCTACCCTCCACTTTGCATAGTTCCCGTAAAAGGAAATGTAGAAACAAAGCAAAGCATTCTATCATCTTACCTGCAACTTGAACCAGACAACTTAGTGCTTACTGCTTTAAAGAAAGCTGAAGACAATGATTGGGTAGTTGCTAGGTTCTTCAATATCTCAAATGAAAACGCGGAGGCAAAAATTAGTACTGGGTTTAACTTTAGAGAAGCATGGAAAGCCAATTTAAACGAAGAACCGCTTGTTAAAGTAGCAAGCAACGGAAGAGAAGCAAAGATAAACGTGAAGCCATATGAAATAGTTACGATAGTCTTTAAGCTCTAGCCTTAAAAAATCACATCAAACTCTATCTTATATTTTTCACTTAACTCTTTAGCCTTCTTTTTTATCTCTTTATAGTAAAGGCTATTACTTTCTAGGTTTTCTCTTACTTCTTCTAATTTTCCAATTTCACTTAGCGTTGGAAGTAAGCTTTGCCATACGCCAGGTCTTAAGTTAAGCTTGTCAACATAAATATAATCGGAAAACTCACGAACTTGTTCAACCAACCACTCGAAGTCGCTTACTCCTGGAATCAAAGGACCTAGGAAGGCATAGGTAGTAACTCCATTTTCTTTTAGCTTCCTTAATGCTTCTATTCTTTGACTTGTACTTGAAGCTCCTGGTTCGAAGATCTTTGCCATTTCATCGTTCATCGTAATTGTAAATCCAACCTTTATTCGACTACCAAAGCTTTTAATTATGTCCATATCTCTTAAAACTAGACTGGACTTCGTTTGAATCACAACACTGAATCTTTCTTCACTAAGGAGCTCTTGTAGTACTTTTCTTGTAATTTGATATTTTTCCTCTAGAGGTTGGTAAGCATCTGTCGTAGAGCTAAGTATTATTTCTCCAGGTTTCTTTAGCTTTTTTTCAGTTGAAAGCAACTTTGGTAAGTTAACTTTTGCATAAACGAACTTCCCCCATTCGTTCATCTTTCTTCCGTAGAACCTTGAAACAAACCTTGCATAGCAGTACTTGCATGCATGCTGACAGCCCGCGTAGGGATTTATGCAGTAGTCTGTAATACCAGATTCACTTATTGCATTGTTCGTAGTTATTTCTTTCACTTCAAGGTTTTCCTTCTTATAGTTGTATAACACGCTTATGCCAATAGCCAAAAACAAACTTAAAAAGGTTTCCTTAAAGATTTTTAAAGCTTAATTTTGTTCATGAATCAATGCCAAATTTTGTAGACTTGATGGAATCCTGCCTCAAAAACATGCATGCTCCAGAGCAACTCTTGAACCATAGCAAAGAGGTAGCTGAACTTATAAGAGAAGAAGTGAACAAAAGGATAAAAAGCTTAGAAAACGTCAGTACTAACGAAAATAAGTCTAACATTGAATTTTTAGCTGTTGACAGCAGTCGTGCAATAAGAGAGTTAATGGATGGCAGTTCTTTGGGAATTTTTAGAGCAATTGGCTTAACAAGCAACAAAAAGGAGTTTAGAGAGCTGGAAACTGAGTTCTTTTACCATTCGGGAAAAAGCAACCAGCTAAGATTCTACGAAAGTGCAAAGATGGAATATCTTGAGGCTAAAGTTATTTTAAATTACTTAAGAGAAGAAAGTTCAAAGGAAAGAGTTGTACTTGTAGACGGTTCAATGTTTGGAAGAATTTCGCATATACCAATAGAGCTACAGATATACGAAAGAGAGCTGTTCATGGTAGATTATATTAACGCCTATAGAGAACTTTTTGAAGAAGCAAAAAAGAAAAACGTATTGCTTGTAGGCGTAAGCAAGGATTCGAGAGCATCTTTTTTAAAGCAAATAATACTTAAAGAGATGTTAAGAAAGCTAGTAGCCGAAGAAGAAAACTTTGATGAGCTTCTCACAGAAAAGAGCCCTTCATATTTACAGAGCACCTTGGATAAGGTAAGGGATGAAAAAGTAAAGACTCAAGTGAAAATTATACTTAACCTTTACTTTAGAAGTATTCCTGATGTTTACTTCTTAAATAAGTTTTCTGAACTACAAAAATACTTTACTTTACCGATAGAACTTTCCTATGACATGATTTCTTCAAGGAGTTTAATTCGTATACTGAAAAGCGAAATTTCAAACGAAGATTACATTAGAATGCACTTCAGTAAGATGAGCAGAAGCTTAAGTGAAGAAAAGAATTTGGACTTAAACTTAACTTTAAACAACGTTAAAAACTATCCAACAATAGTTTCATTTTACTTAGTACCAGCAAAAAATGATTCTCCAATTAGAGTAGATGTTCCATCTTACTGCTTTGGACTTAACCACAAGCTTGAAGATCTAGTAACCTCAGGATTTATAAATGTAAACGAAGAGAAACTAAGTAATGTCATTTCAAGCCTTCTAGAGCAATATGCAGGTTACAAGAACTACAATGTTTTACTTAAAAGAGCAGATGAAAAAGTTAAGCTTTCAAACTATGTTGTGGACAGCGTTTATCTTAAAATCATCGAAAAAAAGCTTGGAATAATTTTGCTTCCGGGAAGGGATTACAGACGTGTTAGGCTTCACTAAGAAGTTTAACTTACTTTGTTCAGAAAAATAGATAAAAATTTAAACTTTAAAATTGGTACTATGAGCGATCTTGTACTAGGGAGGGATTATAAACGTGCCAGATGTTGCTGAAGAAGTTGGAGTAATAATAGCAGGAACTTCTGCAAATGAAATAGTTTTTGTATCAAGCAAAGAAAGTTATCCTTCTCTTCATGAGTACGTTTGCTTTAGCTCAAAAGAACTCTATGAAGAAGGAGAAAGAGAAGTAGAAGTTTTATCCAAGGTATCTAGAATTGAAATGCTCAGTGAAGTTATAGATAGCAGCATAGATCCAAGCAACGTAAAGAGAATTTTAGCCTATGACTTAGATGAGGCAAAAGTTATGGGAAAAGCAAGAATAATAGGCTACTTCTTGGAAGGTAGAAAAGAACCTCAAGTTCCTAGAAGAACTGCACCTCCAGGCACAATACTAAGGAAAGCTCCTTCTTCACTTCTACAAAAATTTCTTTCGTACAATGAAGAGGAAGGCCTTTACATTGGAAATCTTGCAGTTAGACCAGAAGTTAAAATAAGAATAAGCCTAAATGGACTTAGGAGGCATTTGGCAATAATAGCACAAACTGGAGCTGGAAAAACTTACCTTTCTGGAGTTTTAATGGAAGAACTTCTTAAGAAAGGTGCAACGCTGTTAGTTGTTGACCCTCATGCAGACTATGTTTTCCTTGGATTGAAGTCAGACGGTAGTCCTTCTGATTTTAGAGAAAGAGTTCTACTTTTTAGGAATCCTTTAAGCACAAGCAGGTATGGAGAAAAGGAAGTTGGACTAAAGTTTAAAGACTTAATGATCAACCTATCAGACCTCAGCTTAGATGAAATTTTTGAGCTCCTTAGAGTTAGCCGCCAATACGTTAACATAAGGAGCGTAATAAAGAATGCAATGGAAGAAGTTGCAAAGAGTGGCAAAAACATAACTTTAAGAAGCTTAAGAGAGAAGCTGGAAGAAATTTGCTCTGAAGACGAAAAAGGTAAGGATTGTAAAGCTGCAGCGCAGGCAATAAAGAGGATTCAAGAACTAGAGGCTTACAGAATATTTGGAGAAAGCTCATTTCAATTCAGCGAACTTTTAGTTCAAGGTAAAGCGTCGATCCTTGACCTTTCTGGTATGGATATAGAGAGCCAAGACTTTGTTGTATACTTGGTTCTTAAGAGACTCTTGCATAAAGCACAAGTTGGGGATTTAGGATTTCCAGTGTTTTTGTTCGTAGAAGAAGCGCATAACTTTGTTCCTAGCGAAGAAAGGTCCTTCTCAAGCAGAATCATAAACAAGATTGCTGCAGAAGGAAGGAAGTTTGGAATTTTCCTAACTTTAATTACTCAAAGACCTTCAAAGGTAAGTAGCAATGCCCTAAGCCAATGCAACAGTCAAATAATAATGAGGATAACAAACCCAAGAGACCAAGAAGCTATATTGAACTCTTCTGAAAGACTTGGAGAAGAAGAACTTCAAGACCTTCCAGGACTAAATACTGGAGAAGCCATAGTTGTAGGAGAAGTAGCAAAGGTTCCAATGATGGTAAAAGTTAGAAGGAGAGAGACTAAGGAAGGAGGAGCAGACATAGACATAGTTAGCAAGCTTAGAGCAATAAGAAACGAAGAAAGGTTAAAAAAGGAAAGAATGGAAACACATCTTAGTTCTGGAAGCTTCTCTGAAGATTAAGATGACAGCGATAAAGATAGTTCACACTGCAGACAACCATTTAGATCCTACTTTCCAAAAATTTAAAGGCAAGATAAACGAAAGGAGAAGAGACTTTAGGGTAAACTTTGAAAGAATTGTTAAGTTTTGCTTAGACAACAAAGTTGATGTTCTACTGCTTTGTGGGGATGTTTTTGATAGGATTAACCCAAGAAACCCTCCAAGGAGCAGCTTGATGAAGTGGTTTAGAGATTTAACTTCAAATGGAACTAAGGTTTTCATGATAGGAGGCAACCATGACATGCCTAGGTCTGTTGAAGAAGCAGAGTCACCGTTACTTTTGTTTGAGCGTTCAGGCTATGCAAGATTTTTTGGCTCTACTGAAGAAGTTGAGACTGAAAACTTAAAAATTGGAGACATAAGCTTAACGATAAGCGGACTATCGTTTAACCACAACTACAGTGCTTCAGACGACCCTTTATCAAACGTAAGAGTGCCTGAAGAAGGAGACTTCAACATACTAATGCTTCATTACTCAATAACTGGAGTAAAACAAAAGTATCCGTATGCATTAGAACCAATAGTTAAGGCAAGTGAAATTCCTAAGTACGTTAACTATGTTGCAGCTGGACACTTGCATAAGCAAGAAATAAAGGTCTTAGGAAAAACTGTAATTGCGTACCCAGGAAGCACAGAAAAACTTACTTTCGATGAAGCTGAAGATGAAAAAGGATTTTACCTTATTGAACTTGAGGACAACTTAGTACCAAAACAAACCTTCATTAAGCTAGAAACAAGACCAATGCAAAGAATTTCTCTTGAAGTTAATGGTGCAAACGAAAAGGATATTCAAAGTTATGTACAGAACGAAGTACTTAAGTTAAAGAACGAAGATCTAATACTTAGAGTAGACTTAAAAGGAAGAGTTAGCTTTCAAGCCTTCCAGTACTACAACAAAGTTGAACTGCTTAGAAATTTGGAAAAATACTTTTTCTTGCTCGAGATAAACGATACTGACCTAACGCTAAAGGAAGAAGGAAATGAAGTTAGCTATATCGACAAAACCCCGATTGAGTTTTTCTATGAGTTCATAAGGCAAAAAATAAACGAAGAGAAAGATGAAGAAAGAAAAAAGACGCTTGAAGAAGCTTTGTCTTACTTAGATTCTAAGCTCAAGGAGGTTTCTCAGCAGTAATGGTTGTCCTTAGGAAACTTAAGGTAAGGAACTTCAGAAAGCTCATAGACGTAGAAATAAGTTTTGAAAATGGACTAACTGTACTTGTTGGGGAAAATGAAGCTGGAAAATCAACGATAATTGAAGCGATACTCTTCGCACTTTTTGGAAAAGTTAGAACTGGAAGTAAGATTCAAGAAGCTATAAGCTACGGAGAAAAAAGAGCTTACGTTAAACTTGAGTTTGAAGACTCTGGAAGTGTATTTGTTGTAGAAAGAGAGATAACAACCTCTGGCTCTTCAGCTAAGCTTGCTAAGTTAGAAGGAAGTAGTTACAAGCTTATAGCAGTAAAGGTTGAGAAGGTAAACGAAGAGCTAAGCAAATTTTTAGGGGGGCTTGGGTGGAAGGAAGTAGAGGTCACGAACGTAGTAAACCAGAAAGAACTTGGTAAACTAATTGAACTTGGAAATCAAAACAGACAGCAACTCATAAACAGTTTGCTAAACATTGACTTCTTAGACCAAGTAAAAAAGTTAGCAAACGAGGAGCTAAAAGAAATTGAAGGTACCCAGAGGGGAGGAGGAAGAATCAAAGAAATAAGTTTAGAGATTGAGCCAATAAAGAAGAAACTTGAAGAAATAAGCAAGAAAAAGGAAGATATAGAAAACATTAAAGGAAGCTTAAGCATTTATTCAAAAAGGCTAAAGCAGGTAGAGGAAGAGGCTCAAAGAATTGAGAAAGAAAGGGAAAAACTTTCCCTCCTTGTAAAAGCAAAGAACATAGGCAAAGAACTAAAGCAAGTTGAAAATCAAATAAGCTCAATTCAGGAAGAAATAGCTGACTTAGAAGACTTAAAGAACAGAGTAGAAAACTCTGGAGGAGAACAAAGATTAAAGTCAACTATGGAAGATATGAAAAGTTATGTTGCTGAGCTTTCCCAACTTGATAGCGAACTGGCAGGCGAAACAAGCAAGAAGAAAGAGATAGGAAAAAGTATTGAAGGAGTGAACTTAAACGAACTAAGCAAGAAAAAGGAAGACATACAAGCTAAAATAAGAAAAATTCAGTTGCTCAGAAGCTTTAACGAGTTCATCAAAGATAGAAAAATTTTGTTCTTCTTTGGCGCAGCAGTTCTATCGTTACTAGTATCTTTTCTAAGTTTCTTGTTTAACTTTGAGCTATTTTCTTTAGTTGCACTCGTTAGTTTTGTCTCTTTGATACTACTAATCACAAAAGAATACTATTCAAGAAGAAATGAATTGGACAAGCAAGAAAACGTTTTATTTTCTGAGCTAAATGGAGTGCTACAGAAAATAGAAAACTTCGATGAAACATTAAAGAAACTAGAAGAAGTTGAAAAAGAAATAAGAAACATTGAAAAAAGAAGGCAAGAAATAAACGAAAGGATAAACTCCCTAAATAGCCTACTTGACCCATACTACAGGGTTGCATCTAGAAGCGGGTTTACTGAAGCATATGCAAGGGCAATGTCAGACATTTCTAGAGTGCTTGAACTTGAAAAGAAAGTAAATGACAAAGCTAAACTCAGCCTACAGTACAAAGAAAAAGTGGCAGAATTTAACTTAATTTCTCAAACAATTTTAGCAAACTACAACGAAAAGATTGACCTTGAATCTCTAGAAAAAACTAATTTAGAAGATGCTCTAAAAAAGGTTGAAAGCTCACTTTCTTCTTACTTACAGGAAAAAGGAAAGATCAGCGGAAGCTTATCTGCTTTAGAAGAACAACTAAAAAAATTGGAAGTAGAAGTAAGCGAGGAAGAAAAACTAAAATTAAGGCTTAATGAACTTGAGGAGGAGTTAAAGAAGCTTAAACATAGAGCAGAAGTACTTCACCTCTCGCTTGAACTTGTGGACCAATCTATAAATGAAATTAGAAGCACCTTTAGACCGAGGATGGAAAGGAACATGAACTTGCTTATTTCTAAGATAACGAATGGAAAGTACAAAGCTGTAAAGATAGATGAAGATTTTGAGATAAGCGTTTACGACCCAGAGGCTAAGAGGTTTATAAGAAAGGACGTATTCAGCGGAGGAACTGTAGATCAGCTCCTACTTGCAATGAGACTTTCCTTTGTTCTTTCAATACTTCCATCCTCAAAGGGAACTTATCCAAAGTTCTTAATCTTGGATGAGCCGCTTTCTTCTTCTGACTTCAACAGGAGACAATCAATTGTTAGCTTGCTAAGAGAAGACTTAACAAGGTATATTGACCAAGTTGTAGTTGTTACGCACATTACAGATGTTTTTGAATCAAAGGAAAGAGTGTACGAAGTTGTTGATGGAAAAATAAGACAAGGTACGCTAGAAAGAGAGGAATAAAATTTTAACTTTATCAGCAGGAAGTCCTCAGCGTTTAGGATAGGTAGTTCACCATTAAATGTTTTTCTTCTTCCAGTAGTACTTGTAAACAGCATTAACTTGTTCTTCTACTTCTAGAGCAAATGGAATCTGTTTCTTAACTTCAAAGATAGCGTTGTCGGGCTTAGTGCCTTCTTCAACAAGATAAGCCGCAAGAACTGTTCCAGTTCTACCTATGCCTCCATGACAATGGACTACAACTGGCTTACCAGTAGAAACCTTATGACTTATCCAAGTAATTATGTTTTCAAGTTGTTCTAGCGAAGGAGCATGAAAATCTTTGACTGGACTATGCAAAAATTCCAAGTTGTTGTTCTTAAGAACCTCAAAGTAGTAGCTGACATCTGTCCAGTACTTAGAAATCTCATGAGTTTCTGCGAGTACAACTACTGCTTTAATGCCTTTGGTCCTCCAAGCCCTTATATCTTCAACGTTAACTGGCATCGAAGCTCCTGCAACTTTTTCGTTTACTATCCACTTAAACAACCTATTCCATCGTCGTTATAAACTCTTATTAAAGTTAACTTTTAAGGAGTTATATCTTGCACCTAAATAAAAAGTTCTTATCACTTTAAGTTAACTTTCTCCAAGAAGAACTTTAAGAATAGAAACCCATGCGCTTGAAGTATTCTCAACATTGTAACCGCCTCCTCCAAGGACAAGAAGTCTTCCATCTGAGAACTCATGAGCAATGTTGTGTAGCAAGCGAGCAGTTTCTTCATGAGCTTTCTTGGAGTATCTTAAATGAGTAATAGGATCGCCTTCAATCCCATCTCCTCCAGCTTGAAGAACTATAAATTCAGGCTTAGCTTCCCTTAAGAATGACTCTACGCTGTTAAGAGCAGACAAAAATTCTTTATCACCAGAGTTTGGCTTTAGCGGAATGTTAACTTTCTTTCCATATCCTTCTCCTTTGCCTTTTTCTTCCTTACTTCCGGTGCCAGGGTAAAGGTACCTTCCATCCTCATGAATGTCAACGTAGTAAAGCCAACCATCTTGCTCAAAAGGATAGTAAACGCCATCACTATGATGAGCATCTATATCAAAGTAAAGAATTCTGCTTAACTTATAGTAAGTTCTAAGCTTAAGTAGTGCAACTGCAGCATCGTTGAACACGCAGAAACCAGCAGCAGAGTTCCTTTGTGCATGGTGCAAACCTCCCATTGGGTTAAACCCATGGTTTATCCTATTTTCCATTATCATTTCAACAAGTTTCAACGTAGTTCCAACTACGTAGGAGGCTGCCTCAAAAACCCCTTTAAACGCAGGAGTATCTTCATCGTCGAGCAAACCCCTTCCTTCAACCGATTTTTCTTTCACAAATGAAACGTAGTCTCTAGTGTGGAAGAGCATTAGCTCTTCTTCGTTTGCAAGCTCTGGCTTTACTGTTGCAACGTTCTTTTTCTCTAGGATGCCTTCGCTCTTAATTTTTTCATAAAAAGTTGCTATTCTTTTGCTGTTCATTGGGTGGTTTCCAAGAAAAGAGTAAAGGAGGAGTTCTTGCCCATATGCTAGTCCAACCTTACATACCATAAACTTTTAATGTTTAAAAAAACTTAAATAGTTTACTCATAAACAATAAAAGCATGAAAAAAGGAATAAACCTATGGAGCTTAAACTGGCCAAGTTTAACAAAGGAACTTTCAAACAAAGAACTTGCAGCTAAGATAAAGGAAATTGGTTACGATGGGGTTGAGCTTGTGTTTGACGATAAGTACTTTGACCCAACGAAAAAAAGTAGAGAAGAAGTGAAAGAGTTTGCTGATAACTTTGCGCTACAGGGGCTTGAAATACCAAGTGTTGCAACGGGCGTATTCTGGAAGTATAATTTAGGCTCTAACGATGAAAGCATAAGAAAAAAAGGCATCGAATACGGAAAGGCAGGAATTAGAATGGCTAATGCTACTGGAGCTAAGTCTATACTTGTTGTTCCAGCAGTAGCCTCTCCAGAAATCCCCTATGAAAAAGTTTATGAAAATTCGGTAAGGTCGATAAAGGAGCTTGGCTCGTATGCAAAAGATTTTGGAGTAACAGTAGCCATAGAGAACGTTTGGAATAAGTTCTTATATTCGCCAATGGAATTCAAAAGATTCATACAAGACGTAGGACTTGAGAACGTAAAAGTTTACCTTGACGTAGCAAACTTAATGGCAATAGCCTATCCTGAAAATTGGATACATACGCTAAAGGGAATGATTTCAAATGTCCATGCAAAAGATTTTGACGTAAACGTTGGAAACATAACTGGCTTTAGGCATCTACTGAAGGGAAGCGTAGACTGGAAGAAGATTGCGAAGCTTCTAAGGGAGGCGGGCTTCAACGGATTCTTAATGCTTGAGTGCTCTCCAGAGTTTGATCCTGAAATAAAAGAAGTGACTTTAGAAGTAGCTCTTAGGAAGGCTAAGGAAAATTGCTTAGCTTTAGAAGAAATAATTAAGTCAGTATGAAAGTAAAAAGAACACCAATTAGAAGAAAAGACGCAAAGAAGATCCTGGAAGATGCGAAGCTAAGAGGAATTACATTCAGCTTTGAGAAGTTCAACTTAGCTGAAATCATCGAACTAGAGGAAGAGAAAATCTTACTTATAGATGCAAGTCCAACTTTAATTATCTTTAACGATGGAAAAGTAGTTCCTCACATACTTAGCTTAGGAAAAACAACAAAATGCCCAGCTGTAATGGTAGACGAGAATGCAGTAAATCCAATAATGAATGGCGCAGACGTAATGATGCCAGGCATAGTAAAGTTCAACAACTTTAAAAAAGACGATGCAGTAGCGATTTTTTCTAAGGAGCTTATGTTAATAGCTGTTGGAGTTGCTTTGATTAACTCTTCAGAAATAGTAACTGGAGGAAAGGGAAAAGTTATTCTGAACTTGCATAGGAAAGAAGATAAGTTTTACTTGACCTTTTAGCTTTATACTCTGCGCTGGCAATTAATGCCATTGTCTGCAGTTCAAAGCAGATGGACCTAAATAGAATGAGAAAACATTAGTGCCTAAGTAAACTAAAACAAAAGACGAAGTACTGAAAAACCTTAAGGTCCGTAGCTTTCACCAAGTTTGAAGCTCTTTGAGGAGCTTATGAAAACTTGAATTAAGTTTACCATGCAGAGGAGGCCGATAAGAGCTTCTAGGAACTCAAGAGAAGCCCTAGGCTGATGAATCCTAATAGCTATGTAAGTCTATTTAAGCTACTTAGCTCAGAGTCCTCTCTAGAATTTCTAACTCAAGTAGTATCTCTTGAGCTTCCTCTTTACTTAGTTTCTCTTGCCTTCCTAAATCTTTAATAGCATCTGTAACGTAAAGAACTTTTGCAACTTGTTCCTCTTGCATTATGTGAACTTTAACGTTACTAAGTTTGTTTAATTCTTGCTGGGAAGCAAAGTCTAATCTTGAGGTTGTCACCAACAAAAAACGATCGAACTTCTTATGATTCGCAAGCTCAATAAAACCTTCGATGTCTTTCAACTTAACTAGTCGCTCTTTTCTTGGATCATATGCTTTAACTTCGACACCATTTAGCTTACCTTTGTAGTCGTAGAACAATATATCGATTTCTCTTGATTTTGTCTTACTGATTTTTTCTCTCTTTTTTCCAACTACTCTTTCTTCTCCAAACACTAGACTAATTAAACTTTTTACTGAATCTTCAAGTACCTTTCCTCTTTCTCCAGGCTTCTCTATTGAATAAAATTTTGAAATTATTTGCTTAGCAATATCTGAGTCCGGCCTTAAAGGAAGTAGGGGCTTTTCCAAGGGAACACCAGTAAGCTTACTTAGAGTTTCTTGAGCTACACTATAGCTAACTTTACTTAACTTACTTTGAACAGCTAGTTCTAAGCAATAGAAGCAAGAAACTAAGAGTTGTCTTATGTTTCCTCCTGAATTCTTCCACAGAAGTTCGATAACATTTGGTTCGAACAGACTTTCATAAGTTTTTGTCTCTCTTTTTATTGAAACGGCTTTTAAGTACTCGTTAACTATCTCCTTTGCTTCAGCTAAGCTAATCTGCTCTAGTAAGATAGGACGAATGCCCATTCTACTTGTTAAAGCTCTTACGTTTCCAAGTTGCTGATAGCTGTTCCAAGCTCTTGAAGTGCACAACAAAATGATGAAGAAATTCCCAGGTCCTCGGTCTATCAAAGTCCTTAGACCATGGAAGAAGATTTGAACATTTTCTTCTGGAGTAATAGCGTCAACTTCGTCTACAATTAAAACTACAGAGCTTTTGCTAATGTACTTCATTGAATTAACTAAAGTTGCTAAGAATAGAAGCGCATTGTCTTCAGAACCTTCTATAAATTTAGTTATCGATTCATACCTTCTTTTATTGTAGTATTTCCAATGCTCTGAAAATGGAAGAAGTAAAATTTCTCTAAGAATGTCAACGTCAATAAAGCTTCTGAGAATTAAACTCCCTTTATTTGTCTCAAACTTTTTCTCAACTTCCTCGATTGCTAATTTAAGTAAAGCTTCATCATTTAAATTACCTTCATTAATGAATTCAACTATCTTTTCTGGTTCTTCTTCAATCTCCTCAACTATCGTCCTAATTTTCTGCTCTCTGTATTTACTTTCAAACAGGGAAATAACTTTCTCTTTGAATCCAAAATTTATCACTCCCTTGTCCTCTAACTCTTCTTTGTTTTCAAGAATTATTTTTGATAAAAAATTAAGAGCAAAAGTCCTAAGAAATTCCTCTCCACCTAAGGAATTTATAAGCTTAATGGAAATTAAGGCCAACGTGGGCTTTCTTAGAGCATCTTGTACAGTAGCTATGTAAATTTTGTACTTCAAGTTCTCAAGACCGTAGTTTACTAAGTAAAGTGCAAGGTGAGTCTTTCCGCTTCCATAGTCGCCCTCTACAACATTAACTTTTGGTTGGTTGAACTCTTTAGATAGCTCAATTTCTCTTTTTAGTAATTGATACGCCTCAACCCTAGAGTTTCCTGCAATCAGCCACGGTCTACTTGGAGTAGGAGAAAATGGAAAGGGATTTGTTTCTAAACCAATGCTTTCGTACTTATTCTGGTTTGATGAGTACAAGGTGAAACATACCCCTCTTTGTTTTTATTCCTTCTTCTTCACTACCGCTCCCAGTGTAAAGTTGAACTTTATATGGGTCTTCCTCATTTAAGGCAACTAGAAGTTTATCAAAAGTTTCTTTGGTTATATTCAACCGCTCTATAAGTGCGTTCCTTAAGTCAGAAACTTTAACTAGCGGAGCTACTGGGCTCCTATGAACAACGTCAAAGTAAGCCAACTTTAACGCGCTTAAAAAAGATTCCTTTTCAGTAGTAGGCTGTTCAGCTTTTTGAATCTCTTCAAAGTATAAGCTTTTACTCACCCAGTCTAACTTTTCTTCAAAACTTTTTAAGATTCTGTTGATTTGCTCAACGTTGTTCGCATACTCTTTGGAAAGCACTTGAGCTGAGTTAACTACCTTATCCTTAAGCAAGTAATACTTAACAGGCTCTTCTAAGAGCTTGTTGAAGAAATTCTTGTATTGCTCCTTTCCCTTTGATGAAGTTCTGTAAAGCGAAGACTTCTTTAAGGGCTTTCCTTTTTTTCCAACTTTTGGAATTCTCTCGAGTAGTTCATCCTTAGCTAATTTGTTCATAATTGTCTTTACGTTTATGCCTATTTTCTTTGAAACTTCTTTGTCTTCTATGCCATTGGGAGTATCAGCCAAATGCAATATTAGTAATTGAATTAAGCTTAGTTGTTTATCCATTTGTTAAATGTTTTTAGTAAACTCAACATTTAAATCTTTTTATTTAAAAACAAACAACACTTAAGAAGGGCACAATAAAAAGAGTTAGTAAAAAAGCCTAATTCTAACAACTTAACGAAAACTCTTGCTGATAAAGTTCCAATCTTCTTCACTTAACTTCCAACCTACTGAACCAACGTTTTCTTTCATGTGCTCTACTTTTGAAGCCTTTGGAATTGGAACTACAGGCTCTATCATTATGAGCCAGTTTAAAGCTACCTGAACTGGAGTCTTTCCATATTTGCTTGCAACTTTCTTAAGAATTTGATTGTTTGCAACGCTTCCTTTATCAATTGGAGTATATGCCATGTACATCATTCCTTCTTTCTTTGCATATGGAATAACAGTTTCTTCATCAACTCTATGACTTAAGCTAAAACGGTTTTGAATTGCTGCAATATCAGTGATGCTGAGACAGGACCTAGCTTCCTCAACCAGCTCTACACTAAAGTTGCTTACTCCAATGTTCTTAACTAACTCTCTTTTAACTAAGTCTTCCATTGCTTTCATGGTTTCGCACAATGGAACTTCACTTGTTGGCCAGTGAAGGAGATACAAATCAATATAAGTTCCTAATCTTTTACTACTTGCTTCTGCAGACTTTATTACATCTTCTCTTCTAGCATGAGTCTGCCAAACTTTCGTAACTATGAAAAGCTTCTCCCTCTCGAAGCCTTTAATTGCTTCTCCAACTAGCTCTTCTGCATGTCCAGCACCATACATTTCTGCAGTATCTATTAGTGTAACTCCAAGTTCAATTCCAGTTCTTAGGGCAGCAATAGCTTCTTTGTCTCCACTAGTGTCCCTTGTCCAGTAGCCTCCACCTATGCCCCAAGTTCCAGCTCCTAGCGCAGGGACTTCTCTTCCAAGTTTCTTGAAATATTTATACTCCATAAGGTGTAGTAGAAAGGAGAGAATAATTTAAACTTTTCTACGAACAAAAATAAAAAGTAAAAATGAAAACAAAAATAAGTTTAGGCCCTTTTCTCTTCTTGCTGAGTTTCCTGCTTTGTTTCTTCAGTTCCTGTTTCCTTTACTTCTTTTTCTATTTCCTTTTCAATTTCTTCTATTGGCTTTGGAGGTGGGGTGGTCGCTAAAGTGTAGCCAATCCATGCCATTATTCCTAAAACAAACGCTACTGCCAAGAATGCTGATATTTGTAGGATCCACATCGGATAATAGTATATTAGCGCTCCATATACTACGATTCCAACCAAACTTCCTGCAAATATTAGAACGCCTAGAATTTGATCTTTATCCATGAACTAAATGAAAATTCTACGTTTATAAGCTTTTTCTATAAAGCTCAAGTCTCACAAGAATGTAAAGACTTACTTATTGTTACTGTCCTTTTGGTTTCTAGTTCTCTTTTTATCTCTGACCAAGATGCGCCAGTTATGGTTCTTGTTAAAATTTTAAGAATCTCTACGTATAAAGGAGAGTCGTAGATTTTAATAAACGAGTCTATATCCTTTTTTCATAAGCTTATAGCGTATTCTACCGTATTCTCTAGTGCCTTTTCATGAGATTTACTACTTGCTCTCAACAGACCATATTTAAGCCATAAGGCTTAGTTAAATCGTTTATAGGCCTATCATAAAAAGTACACAAGGTTCATCCCCATGAACCGGTTATGGGGCAGAACTTACAAACCTTTGCAAAATACTAACTGTGACCTGAAAATAAACTATTAATGAGCCTGCATCTCAGCGACTTAGACTAAAGTTGGGAAGAAAAAGTCGCTAAAGCAAGTAGCTCCAAAACCCTTAAGAAAGGTTATTCTAGGAGCTTCTAAATTTAACCTTAAAAGTTATGAAAAATCGCAAGCTGTACTCTACCTATAACCTATATGTAGGGAAATACTTACATATTAAAGCTTGCAATACTTAAGACATGCCGATCTCGCTTGTAGGCTCGGTTTTAAGACCAAAGGGAGTAATGGAATCTAAACTTGGGAAAGTTAGAGTGCTAAAAGGCAGTACACTCGTGAAAAGAGGATTTGCGCATATGCTTAAGCATGGTGTAGTAATGGATGTTACAAACGTAGAACAAGCTCAAACTGCTGAAGAAGCTGGAGCCGTTGCTGTAATGGTTCTTGATAAGTTACCCTACGACGTTAGAAAAGCAGGAGGAGTTGCTAGAACTGCAAGCCTAAAGGCAATAGAAGAAATAATGAACAATGTAACCATTCCAGTAATGGCAAAGTGTAGAATAGGACATATCTACGAGGCAAAGGTTCTTGAAGCTATTGGCGTAGACATGATAGACGAATCTGAAGTTCTAACTCCTGCAGACGAAGAGCGTCATATATGGAAGTGGGACTTTACTACTCCGTTTGTTTGTGGAGCCAGAAACCTTGGCGAGGCCTTAAGAAGAATAGAAGAGGGTGCCGCAATGATAAGAACAAAGGGCGAACCTGGAACTGGGAACGTAGTTGAAGCTGTGAAGCATGTAAGAATACTGAACAGAGAAATTAGGTTGGTTAAAGCTACATACGAGAGCAACGATGAAGAAGAACTAATAAAGCTGGCAAGAGAGCTAAACGTCTCCTATGAAATAGTTAGAGAAGTTGGAAGATTGGGTAGACTACCGGTTGTGAACTTTGCTGCTGGAGGCATAACTACTCCAGCTGATGCTGCTCTAATGATGAGGCTTGGATGCGATGGAATATTTGTAGGCTCAGGAATATTTAAGTCAAGCGATCCACTTGAAAGAGCTAGAGCCATAGTCTTAGCAACAACTTTTTACGACGATCCAAGAACGGTGGCGGAAGCTCAAAAGATGATAGATGAAAAGAAATCTATGGTTGGAATAGATATGGCAAGTCTTGAGTTGAGGATGCAGGAAAGGGGAAAGGAATGAAACTTAAGATAGGTGTACTTGGCCTTCAGGGAGACGTTGAAGAGCACATAGGAGCAACTAAGCTTGCACTTGAGAATCTTGGAGTAGAAGGAGAAGTTGTTTGGGTAAAGGATGAAGAAGGAGTACTTAGCGTAGATGGGCTAATAATACCGGGTGGAGAAAGCACAGTTATAGGACTTTTGTCTATGCTTGGAAAGGCTCTTGTTGCAGTAAAAGAAAGAGCTCTTAAGGAAGAACTTCCAATCCTTGGAACATGCGCAGGCTTAATAATTATGGCTAAGAGAACCTACGATAGAGTAGTTGGTCAAACAAACCAAGAGCTCCTTGGAATAATGGACATAACAGTGGAGAGAAACTCATTTGGAAGACAGAAAGAATCTTTTGAAGTTGACCTTCAAATTCCAGCAATAGGAGAAAAAAGCTTTAGAGCTGTTTTCATAAGGGCTCCCAGCGTGAAGGAATTTGGAGGAAACGTAGAGGTTATGGCAAAGCTTGAAGACTACGTAGTTGGAGTAAAGGAAGGAAATTTAATAGGACTGGCTTTTCACCCAGAGCTTGCAGAAGATACTAGAGTTCATGAATACTTCATAAACTTAGTACAAAAACATAAAAGCAGAGTCTAAGCAAATAGAAGAGCTAACGATGAAGTATGTTTTTGGCCCAGTTCCTTCTAGAAGGCTTGGTAAATCTTTAGGAGTAAACAACATTCCTCCCAAGCATTGTTCTTACTCTTGTGTTTACTGTCAAGTTGGAAGGACTTCAAACATCACTTTGGAAAGAAGAACATTTTATCCATGGACAGAAGTAGTTGAGGAAGTAGTAGGTGCCATAAAAGCAATAGGCGAAGAAAACATAGACTACGTAACTTTTGTACCAGATGGAGAGCCAACTTTAGATGTCTTCTTAGGAAAAGAGATAAGTGAAATAAAGAAGAGAACAAACAAACCAATAGCTGTACTTACAAATGCCTCTTTACTGTTCGAAGAGGAAGTTAGGAATGACTTATATGAAGCAAATTTAGTTTCAGTAAAAGTAGATGCGGTAACAGAAGAAGTTTACAGAAAAATAAACAGACCGCATCCTAAAGTTGAACTAGACAAAGTTCTTGACGGCATAAGAAAGTTCTCAGAAAGTTATAAGGGAAAGATGATTACAGAAACAATGCTGGTAAAAGATATTAACGACAGCGAAAATGAAATAAGGTTGGTTTCTAGCTTCATAGCAGAACTCAACGCTTATAAAGTGTATATAGCGGTTCCTACTAGGCCTCCCGCAGAAAGCTTTGTGAAAAAAGCAGAGGAAGAGTCAGTTTTAAGAGCATATGAAATATTCTCCGAACGAATAAACAAAGAAAAATTAGAGCTACTTGTAGGATACGAAGGATCAAACTTTGGTGTTATCAAAGACCCAGTAGAAAGTTTGTTGAACATAACTTCAGTTCATCCAATGAGAATAGACTATGCGTGTGAAGTACTTCAGAGAGCGGGGTTAAACCCAGAAAAAGTTTTAGAAGAACTTGTGAACAAAAATAAGATAGCTATAGTAAACTATGGAGAACATAAGTTCGTTGTAAAGAAAATAAGCTACTATTACTAAGCAACAAGAAATTACTTTCTCTGTCTTAAGTTTAGAATTTTTGGAGAGCTAAGTTACTACTCATTTCTTATTTTGAAAAAAGAATAAAGTTCTACCACCACTTCTTCTTTAGAGGCATAGCTATTATTTCCCTTACCTCAAGCTTTTTTAGAGGATCCTCGCTAAACATTTCTTTTGTAGTTGTTGACCTAGCAACTATAGCTGTATCACAACCTTCCCCACTTCCCGCAACGCCTATAACGTCTTCATAAGGTTTTATTACTGCTTTGTCAGTAGCAATTAAGATAACTTCTACTGCAACCTTAAAGCCTTGTCCGAGTGAATAAAAAGCATTTCTAACTTTATCCATTCCTCTTTGATGAAGAGGTAAGTGAGTTTGATCGACCGCAATGCCTCCGAGTCTTGTTATTTCTTCTTTAAGCTTTTGGTCCATCTTCTCATGAGATATAGCAATGACTTTCGCTTTTCCTTTTAAAGCTTCTGCAAACTTCACCCCAGTTCTTCCAGTTGTGCTTGCAACAACTGCAACTTTAATATCACCTTCTTCTAATCTCTTAGAAACTGCGCTTATGACTTCTTCTGTATTTTCTGGACCTGGTTTTGAAAAATAAGTTGTAGGCCGCTCCAACTTGGGCATGAAGTAACTCCTATTTCTGAGCTTTTAAGTTTTTAGGGATCCCAATTTCGCTGACTTAAGTCCTTGAGGCTTAGGAAGAAGTTAAGTCTCCTAGGTTTAGAGCAACATCCTTCTTTACGTAATCTTTTCTTGTCTAACAGTTTTAGCTATCTTCGTGATTATATTCATGGTAGTTATTTAAATAACTTATCACTAAAAACTTCTAGGTTGTTATACAAAAATTGAGAGTCTACATTATTTTACACAATACTAAAAAGCAAAGGAGCAAAACTATCTTTTAAGGGTCGAGTTAATGATTTATGAATCTTCATTTTGTAGCTTTGCAGCTCTTAAACCTTTTCTCTAAGTATACGAACTAAACCTTGCAAAGCTAAGTTGAGAAGTATTGGTGCTTATAAGTAAGCTAAAAACAATAAGGAAAATGAAACAAAGCTATGGAGAAAAAAATAAGTTTAAATTCTTATCTTACGAAGTTAACAACGAAAGTGGAGAGCTAAGAATGACTAGTACTAAATCAAATGATGCATCATTTTCTAAACTTATTAGAGCTTTAGAGCATTTGGGAATACCATTGAACGTAGATGACTTTGAATCAAGAATTAGAGTCCAGAAAGTAGCGTATATTTTGGAATTTATGGGAGTCAATTTAGGTTATTTGTTCAATTTATATGTTCATGGTCCTTATTCGCCTCAACTAGCTTTAGATTACTATCATTGCAAGGAGGGAAGTATTGGTGAAGAACTTAATTGTGAGTTATCAAAAGAAGAAAAAGATGTTTTAAAGAGAATCAAGAAAGTTGTTAAGCCTTATACTAAATCTGAAATTCTCGAAGGAATGTCTACTATATTATACTTAATAAAAGAAGGAAAAATAAAAGAGCCAGATGAAGCTTTCGAGATATTAAAAGAGCTTAAGCCTAATCTTACAGAGAAGGACATAACTCTATCCATCAATGGTGCTAAGATGCTTCTTTTCGATAAGACAAAGGTAACTGAAGAAATGAAAAAAGAACTAGAAGAACTAGAAGAATTTGGGGATTTCTTTTGTCCTTGAAAAATAAAATTAGGCCGGGAGACATTTGGATAGCGGAACCTCCCAAAGCAGTTGGACATGAACAAGAAAAAGAAAGACCCTACTTGATTTTGACAAAGCTAGACGAACTAGAACTCGTTTCAGCAATACCATTAACAAGTAACATCGAAGCAAAAAGATTCCCATTTTCTCATTTGATTAAACGTTCGGAGCTAAACGGACTACTGCTAGATTCTATAGCCTTGTGCTTTCAAATAACAACGTTAAGCTTTAAAAGACTCAAGAAAAGAGTTGGTAGACTAGAAGAGGAAACCTTCATACAAATCAAGATTACCCTACAGCAGTACTTGGGATTAAGCAGTGAATAGCATATTTCCATCCTACAGTACCTCTAGTAATCTTCAGCATAGAAAATCTTAGGTTAATAGCTGACTCCTTCTAAAGGTAAGCTTGGTTTCTTTTTAGTCAAATTCGCCTGCTCTGTTAACTTAAGCTTCATACTATCATCCCTCTAATTTTTTGAACTACGTTAATTACTTCTTCTTGGTTGAACAAATGAAGTAAATTAAGCCATTTCCAAACATGATCTAGTCTGCAAACTTTCCAAGGAAAGTAATCATCGAAGTTTTCAGTTCTATCCTTTAAGACTTGTATTTCTCTTTCTATTACTTCGAAGAACCAATCTCCAAATTCATAAGTTCTATGAACAAGACTTAAACTTCTACATGCTTCTATGTAGAAAGGAGCATCATCAGTATAAACAGGATGTTTTCCATGTAGCTTAACTAAGCTTCTTAGGAAAAGCTCAGCTTCATAGGAATTTCTAGTCCTAGAAATCCAAGTATTTTCTTAGAGTATGGTTCGTAAGCTACCCAACTTCAAGCTAGCTTTCCAGTAACATTTACAGCTGTTTCATCTACTAGGAAAACTGAAACTCTACAATTAACTTTGAATATCTTCCTAAATCCATGAATCCTTTGAACCCATTTCCAAATTGCTACGTGGCTTCTTTCAACGAAAACTTTAATAGCGTTTGAAGCTTTTCTATAACTTAGTTACCAAGTAAAGAGCGTAGAGAACTAAAGAAAGATTAGTTCTCTGCCTTTTGAAGCTTAGTTCAATGAACATAGGAAAAAGGTAATCTTTGGCCTAGAAAAACCTTAAGTTAACAGAGCAAAATTCGCTTCCTTTAAGTTTATTTACTTCTCTTCGTACTGCTTAAAGGATGTGCGACACACTAGTAGCAGTAGGGAACTCAACAAAGAATGGAGAAACAATCTTTGCAAAGAATAGCGATAGGGAGCCAAACGAGCCTCAAGCTTTAGAGTTTTATCCAAGGAGGGAGCATGACGAAGAATTTGTTAAGTGCACTTACGTTCAAGTTCCTCAAGTGAAGGAAACTTACGCTATAGTAATTTCAAGGCCAATTTGGATGTGGGGCACTGAAATGGGAGCAAACGAGTTTGGAGTAGCTATAGGAAACGAAGCTGTCTTCACAAAAGAGAAGAACTTGGAAAAAGGTCTTACGGGAATGGATTTGCTGAGGTTGGCTTTGGAAAGATGCAAGAGTGCTAGGGAAGCTTTAGAGCTAATCATAAGCCTTCTAGAAAAATACGGGCAAGGTGGAAACTGTGGATTTAGAAATAAAATGTACTACCATAATTCATTCATAATTGCAGACCCAAGAGAAGCCTTCGTTCTAGAGACCGCAGGAAAGTACTGGGTAGCAGAAAAAGTAAGAAGCGTCAGGAGTATTTCTAATGCTTTAACTATTGAAAATAAATGGGACTTAGCAGCAAAAGGACTTGTTGAAAATGCAGTAGAAAAAGGCTGGTGCAAAGATGATAAGGACTTTAACTTTGCTAAGTGCTACTCTGATACATTTTACACTTACTTTTCAAAGGGAAGGAAGAGACATAAGTATACACAAAAAATGCTCGAGCAAAGAATAGGAGAAATTGATTTAAGTTACGTAAAGAACATAATGAGAAGTCATAAACTAGGAAAAGAATTTACTCCAGCAAATGGTTCCATGGAAGATATATGTATGCATGCTGGAGGAATAACTAGGCCTTCTCAAACTGCAGCATCTTACATTGGACAACTATTTGAAAAAGTACAAGTCCATTGGTTTACTGCAACCTCAACACCTTGCGTAAGCATTTATAAGCCAGTTTTCCTTCAAGCAGGACTACCAAAGCTAAACCTAACACCTAAAGAATTTTATGATTCTAGCTCAATTTGGTGGATCCACGAAAAATTGCAAAGGAAGATGCTTGGTTCTTTTAAAGAACACCTTCCAAAAATAAGAGAAAAAGCTGACTCAATGGAGGCTTATTTTGAACATAAGGCGAAGGAGCTAAGAAACGATTTCCTTAACGGAAGAACAACTCTTGAGGAGCTAAGAAAACTTACGGAGGAAGCTTTTCTAAAATCTGCTGAATTTGAGACTAGTTTTAGCAACCAAATAAAAACTAGTAGGACCTTAAACATCATCTTCGAGCTGTACTGGAGAAAATGGAACTCTGAGGCAAGGATAAAATCATGAAAATGAAACATACAAGAAAGAAGAACTGTTACGGCTATACTACTATACTTAACTTAATAGAATTTCTCAAATCTATTAACCTTACAATAATTTTCCTTCGAAGTTTTTACTACAATTTAGCTTAAAAGATATCTAGGACTATTAAGAAAAGGTAATTCTATACCTGCTTGTCTACGTTTAGTGTTTCGTCCACAGTTTCCACCATTATGGCGAAAAGCATACCATGACTATAAATATTTTCTTTTACAATAATTTGCTCACTTATCTTTGTTAGCAGTTTATTCTTCGTGGTAGCTGAGACCTTAAAATAGTTCATTAGAGCTATGAAAAGAATATTCAAAAAATCCTTGAACTTTGCTTTTAGAAAATTGTTTTTTCTCTTAGCACTTTCCAAAGTTCTTCTTGAACAGGCTCTGTTATCCTTTCAATACCACTCTTTCTTACAACTTCAATGTTATTTTCTTTAGTGAACTCACCTATTATTGTAGCTCTTATTCCAACTTTTTCTATTGCTTTAACAACTTCTTCTGCGCCTTCCTTCTTTACAGCAATTAGTAAAGCTCCTGAACTAATCGTCTTCAATGGGTCTATTCCTAAAGCTTCGCATATCTTCTTTGTTTCGTAGCTTATTGGAACCTTTGCTTCGTAGATTCTTGCTCCAACTTTTGAGGCATAGCAAAGCTCCTGCACTGCGCCTAAGACTCCACTTTCAGTTGGGTCGTGCATCGCATCAACAAAACCAGTTGAACTTGCAATCAAAGCTTCTTTAACTACGCTTATCAACTTTATGTAGCTCTTGGCTTTCTTTACTATATCTTCTCCAACCTTTTCTTTTAGTTTGGCTTCAAGCTCATTTGCAAGTATTGAAGTACCTTCTATTGCAGCACTCTTCGTAAGTATTATTATGTCTCCAGGCTTTGCTCCACTTGAAGTAACGTAGCTTTCTTTTCTTGCTTCTCCAAAGGCAGTTGAAACTACTATTGGCCTCTTTAGTCCTAAAGTAACTTCAGTATGCCCACCTACAACTGAAACCCCAACTTCTTTAGCTGTTTGGTCAATTTGAGAAACTATGCCCTCAAGCAACTCTTTTGTAGCATCTTCTGGAAGTAGAATTGCTAAAGACAACCATAACGGCAATGCTCCCCTTGTTGCTATGTCGTTCGTACTTACGTAGACGGCAAGTAAGCCTATGTTTTCAACAGCACCAGTTATTGGGTCAGTATGAACCACAAGGACTTTTTCCCCCATGTCAATGACCGCAGCATCTTCACCAATCGAAGGCCCTAACAAAACTCTACTACTATATTCTCCAAGGTGTTTGTAAACAACTTCTTTAAGTATGCTTGGTGGAAGCTTTCCGGAGTTTAATTTCATTGCACTTTCTTTATTTTTGCTCAATATAACCTTTTAGGAAATCTTTAGAACCTTCCTTACAACTTTTGAAAGAGGCGTTGCTATTAGTATTCCAACTAAAACTTGACCTACGTTAAATGGAACTTCTGCAAGAGCTCCAATTCCAAAACCTAAGACAAAGTACTCGTAGAGGAAGTAACCAAGGATCATGAAGGGTCCTGCAATTCCAGCGGCAAGCACTAAGCTTCCAGTTTCTGAATCAACCTTTAGTCCAACGAAAGTCATAACAACTAAAACTACAACTGCTACTATGCTCCAGAACAACGAAGGTAAACTAACTAATATTTCACCTTGACCAAGCTGGGGCAAGCCAATTGTTATTGAAGCAGGTTCTCCTGAAGTTGCGTAGTAAGAAACTCCAACAAAGTAAACTAAAGCAGAAAGCACAACTCCAAGAGTTAAAATTAAGGGCTTCCATGCGTTCTTTGGAATTTTCTTTAAGCTAATAACTAAGAACCCAGCAACAAAGCCTTCTATACCTTTTATTATAAGAGTTCCGGGAGCATAAACTAAGTAGCCTGTTGTAACGTCAGCTAGAGCAGAACCAACGCCTCCAGCAAAGGCGCCTATCGTTGGGCCAAAGAGTAAAGCAGAAGCGTAAACCATAGATTCGCCAATGTTGAAGTAGCCTTTTGTTTCCGGGATGTAAAGCTGAAAGGCAACTGTGGCAAGCCAAACTAGAGCTGCACAAATTCCTGCAACTGCAACGCTTCTAGTTCTTGATTCTTTTGACATTTTTACCCTAAATTAAAGCTTCTTTAGAATATGAAGTTTCTCCTATATGTAGGCTTTATATAGAAAAAGAAACGAAAAACTAAAAAATAAATTTCTTGAGCAAAAGCACTAGAACAACAAGTAAAACTACTGCAACTGCCACTAGGAAGAGTGGCTCTTCGTAAAATGGCTTAGCTACTGTAACAGTTATCGTATTACTTAGTATCGAGTATTGTGGAGTAACTACAAGCTTAGCTAGAACTTTCCACTCACCTTCTTTAGAAGGAGAAAAGGCATCGCTGAATGAGCCATCGTTTAAAACTTTTACTATTCTAGTTTCTACTTTTCCATCTGGAGACGTATAATTTAAGACAACGTTTAAGCTAGAAAAGGAAGGATCTA
>Ga0080004_1093794_pt1 | contig 33191 bp, 29 predicted proteins | sample WasSprMetagenome_FD_69207 | JGI IMG/M metagenome (GOLD analysis project Ga0080004, IMG submission 69207) | Sulfidic aquatic microbial communities from Washburn Spring, Yellowstone National Park, USA - WS (SPADES assembly) (version 2) | ecosystem: Environmental > Aquatic > Thermal springs > Hot...
TTTTGGAAAGAAGGAAAAAATATGGAGAGAATTTGATTTTTGAAAAGGAAAAGCTTAAAGTTTTTTCAATTTTCATTTCCCAGTTTAAAAATCCCCTAATTTACATTCTGCTTTTTGTTGGAGCAGTTTCTTTAATTTTTGGTGAATTTTTTGATTTTGTTTTGGTGATTTTGGTTGTGATTTTGAATGTTTTGATGGGCTTTTTCCAAGAGTATAACGCAAAGAAAACTCTTTATGCCTTGAGAAAAATAGTAAAGCCAATGGCAATGGTAATAAGAGAGGGAAAGAGAAAACTTGTCGAGGCAAAGGACCTAGTCCCAGGAGATTTGGTCGTTTTAATTTCTGGGGATAAAATCCCAGCTGACGGAAAACTCATTCAGGGTGAAATTTTAGTTTCAGAGGCGATTTTAACAGGAGAAGAAGAAGGAATAACAAAGAGAGAAGGAGATGAGATTTTTATGGGAACGACGGTGCTTTCTGGAAAAGGAATAATGAAAGTTGAAAAAATTGGAAAAGAAACTGAGTTTGGAAAAATTGGAAAGGCTTTAATTGAGATTGAAGAAGGGAAGACGTCATTACAGAAAAAATTGGAAGATTTGTCAAAGAGATTAGCGATTATTGTTTTAATTATTTGTTTTTTGATTTTTCTTTCTCAAATTTTAACCGGAGGGGGAATTTATCACGCCTTTAAAACCTCGATTGTTTTAGCAGTAGCTGCAATTCCAGAAGCATTACCTGTTATTATTACTGTTGTTTTGGCTTTAGGAATGAGGAGGATTTTGAAAAAGCAGGGATTGGCGAAAACTCTTTTGGCAACCGAAGTTTTAGGATCAACTTCTGTAATTTGTCTTGACAAAACTGGAACTTTGACTGAGGGAAAAATGAAAGTTGTTAAATTTGAATTTGAAAACAAAGACGGTGCTTTAAAGGTTATGCTTTTGAATAACGAAGAAAGGACAAGTTTAGAAATTGCACTTTTCAATTTTGCAAAAGAAAATTTAAGGGAAAATGCAGAGAAAATTTTAAAAGAAGGAAGAGAAATTTTTGAAGAGCCTTTCGATAGTGCTAAAAAATACTCAATGTCAATTTGGGAAATTGAAGGGAAAAAGGTTTCTCTTTTGACTGGAGCTCCAGAAGTAGTTTTCGATTTTTGCCAAATCGATGAAGAAAAAAAGAGAAAATATTTGAAAATTTTAGACGGATGCGCAGAAGAAGGGTTAAGAGTTTTGGCTTTTGCGAAAAAAGAAAGGGAAGATTTGAAAGAAAAGAAAGATTTTGAGTTTTTAGGAATCGTTGGGATCTCAGATCCTGTAAGAAAAGAGGCAAAAGAAATGATAGAAATAGCAAAAAAGGCAGGAATTTCGGTAAAAATTGTGACTGGAGATTATAGAAAAACAGCAGAAAGAGTAGCAAAATCTTTGGGATTGGAAGTTCGACCAGAGAATGTGATGGAGTCTGAAGAATTGGAGAGAATTTCAAAAGAAGAATTGAAAGAAAAAATTGACAAAATTGTTTTGTTTACTCGGGTTTTACCCCATCAAAAGAGGAAAATCGTCGATTGTCTCCAAGAAAAAGGAGAAGTGGTAGCAATGACTGGAGACGGAGTCAACGACGCTCTGGCCCTAAAAGAAGCAGACATTGGAATTGCAGTAGGGGAGGCAACAGAGGTAGCAAAAGAAGCTGCAGATTTGATTTTGTTAGATAGCAATTTTAAAACAATAATTTCAGCTTGCGAAGAGGGAAGGTTGATTTTGTCAAACATTAAAAAAAGCGTAGGTTATGTATTGTCGAATTCGTTCTTAGAAATTGCAGTTTTGTTTTTAGCCGGAATTTTAAAGCTTCCTCCACCATTAACCATTCCTCAAATTTTATATTTACATTTAATTTGCGACGGCCCTCCAGATTTGATTTTTGCTTTCGAGCCAAAAGAAAAAGGTTTAATGGAAAGAAAGCCGATTGATATTAGAAAAGAACCGATTTTGGATAAATTTTTGATTACTTTAATTTTTTCAATCACTGTTTTTGTTTCTTTTATTTCAACCCTCTTATTTTACAATTTCGGAATCAAAGATGGGAATTTGAAATTGGCAAGCACTCTAGTTTTTGCAACCTTAGGAGCTATCGATTTAATCTACGTTGTGTCTTACAAGAATTTGAGAAAGCCCATTGTTAAAACCGAAAACTTTTTTGAAAATAAATTTTTACCCTTTGCAATTCTGTATGGATTTTTACTTTTGTCTTTCGCCATTTATTTCCCACCCCTACAAAAAGTTTTAAACACCGTCTCTTTGAAACTCTGGCAGTGGGGAATCGTCTTTAGTATCGGAATTTTAACAACTCTTTTACTCGAATTTTTGAAAGTAATTTTCGTCAAAAGTACCGATAAAACTTAACTGACTAATTCCTCGGATCTGACTTCGATACTTGCACATTTGCGCAATTGCGCAAATATGAAAGTGTCACTTTTGTAAATAATGAAAAACATTCTAACATTCTGCAGAATGTTAGAATATTCTTGCTAGGGGTTGGCGGTTGAGATTTTTGCGCGCCAAATACCCGTTTTTGGCTCGCAACCAAGTTTTAAAAATCAAGAATTAAAAATTGTTTTTCTGATATTTGTAAACTTGCGAGAATTTTCGCAAATGTGAAAGTGTCAAATTTCAGAGATATAAAATGCGATTCTAAATTCAAGAATTTCACTATTTCACAATTGTGAAAAACTGAAATCTCCAAATATCTTAATTGAATATCAAAACCATAAAACACATTCTCATATTCTGCAGAATGTTGGAATATTTTTTGCGACTTGGTATAATGAATTTGTATGAAAACACTAAAACAATTGGAAAGACATTTTAAGGGAATAGCCAATCATTGGAGGATTGCCATTTTACTTTTAGTAGCGAAAGAAGAGGGAATCTCAGTGGATCAAATTGCTCAAGAATTGAAAGGAAATTTCAAAACAATCTCTCAGCACACTCGCTATTTAGTCCAAGCTGGTCTTTTGCGAAAACAATATCAGGGTAGACAAGTAATCCATTTTCTCTCACCTTATGGCAAAACCTTCGTCAATTTTATAAAATCCTTTCAATCAATTGAATCTGGCAAAAAATCCATTTAGCCATTGAATTTGAGATTAGACGACATTCTAACATTCTGCAGAATGTTAGAATATTCTTGTATATGGATTGGCGGTGAGTTTTTGCGCCCCAAATGCTCGTTTTCGATCCCCAATAATATTTTGATAAAATAAATAGATCACGTTTTGCTGAAAATGAGAAAGTTTAGTTTTGTTTATATTACAGCACCGAATAAAAGAGAGGCAAGGAAAATTGCTGAAGTTTTAGTTTCGGAAAAGTTGGCGGCTTGTTGCAATATTTTCAAGATTGATTCGGTTTATTGGTGGAAAGGAAAAATTGGAAGGAGTGGGGAGTATGGGATTTTTGTGAAAACGAAAAAGAGTTTGGTTGAAAAAATAATAAAAAGAGTAAAGGAAATTCATTCTTATTCTGTGCCCTGCGTTGTTTCTTTTGATATTTGCAAAGGAAGCAAAGATTTTTTAAAATGGATTGAAAAATCAACAAAATGAATTTGAAAACTTTTTTGATTTTGGTATAATACATAATAATCCATGGAGGAGGCAATTATATTAAATTTAGAAGGGGAAATTTGTCCATACACTTTGATTTATACTATAAAAAAACTTGAGGAAGTTAAGCAAGACCTTGAAAAAGGAAAAATTTTAGAGATCTTTTATGATCATCCACCAGTAGTAGAAAACATTCCTTTGGAAGTTTCAAAAAGAGGTTTCAAGAGCGAAGTGGAAAAAATTTCTTCTGGAAAATGGAAAATATCAATAAAAAAATAAAGGTCGAAAAAACAAAAAATAAAAAACCATGAATATTTTATGGATAGGTTTCATAGTGGGTTTTTTATTGGGAGTGGTAATTGAACGAGGTTTTTATTGTTTTTATCTTGCCTTGAGTAATTTTGCTTTGACAAGGGATTACCGGTTGATTAAAGCAACCATTTGGGCTTTTTTGGTGACGATGATTGGATTTCACGCTTTGCATACTTTAGGAATTCAAAAATTGGACCCCAAAACTTTTTTTCTTGGAGGAAGTATTATCGGAGCGATTCTTTTTGGTTTGGGAATGAGTTTAACCGGAAGTTGTATTGTGGGAACTCCAATGAGAGCTTGGAGAGGACAAGTTGGATATATGATTGCTCTTTTGGGAATGGCAGTAGGAGGATGGTTGGCAATTTTCAAAGGACCGTTAGTTCCTATAGTAAAGGCGCTTCAAAAGCCAACTGAAGTTTTAATCAATGGAAAGGTTGCTACGTTAGATAGATTATTAGGTATAAATCATTGGATTTTAGTGATAATCGTTGCTGTTTTGTTGATTTGGTGGTTAATTAAAATAGAAAGGAAAGAAAAAGCTCAACAGATTCCTCAAGAAAAATCTGGGTTTTTCAAAGGAACTTGGGGTCCTGTATTTACAGGTATTGCCTTGGGTATAGTAGAAATTATTGCATTTGCCAGCGGAAAATCTCCTGCAGGTTTGGGAGGATTCATTAAGGGATATGCAACCATTTTTAATGGAATTTTTACGCATAAAATCCCACTTAATGACTGGGGAACGATTGAAGTAATTGGAATTATGGTAGGTGCGGTTTTGTCTGCAATAATTTCTGGAGATTTCAGAATAACATTTCCTCCTTTAAAAAGAATTCCCGCCTTATTTTTCGGAGGGATGCTAATAGGGATTGGTGCGGTTTTGGCTGTAGGAGGATGCAACGTTGCTCACTTGATCTCTCATGTACCACAATTTTCCATTGGAAGCATAGTAAGTATGATTTTTATTATCGGAACTGCCTATCCATTAATTAAGTGGAAGGCAAAGGGATAAATTTTGCTAAAAAAGAATATTAGCTTAAATTTGAGACACAAGAAAACGTTAATGGTTACTATTCATGGGAATTAAGCCTTTAAAAATTGTTGAAATTGACGACGAAAAAGGGAGCCTTTATTGTGGAGGAAAAAGAGTTCTTTTAATTCCGGTTAATTTTCTGTATTTAATTTCTTTTTATTTCAATAAAATTTTTGAAAAAGAAGGAGAAAGGATTTTAAATTACAGATTGGGAATGCTCTTTGGAGAGGGATATGTTGAATATTTAAAATCGATTTTAGAAAAAGAAAAAGTAGAAACCTCAAAAGAAACCATTTTATCGATGGCTTTTATCGGGTTAACAATGGAAAGTGGTTGGGGTAAAATCAAACTCATAAAAGATTCTGAAAACAAAATAACCGGAATTAAAATCTTTAATCCTCCTTCAATGGAAGTTATTCCTGATTCTGATTTTTGTTTTGAAGCTGGAGTTTTAACCGGCGTTTATCAAGCAATAACGAAAGAAAATGTTTATTTTTTTCCAAAAGAAAAAGATAAAGAATCCAATTATGTTTTTTTTGTTGTTCAAAAAAACCCTCCTGAAGGGATTCAAAAAGAAAAAGAAATTTTAAAATCGTACAAGGAAATAGAAAAAGAAATTAAAGAGAAAACTATTGAACTTCAAAAGAAAATTGAAGAATTAGAAGAAGCCAAAGAAAGAGAAATGGTTTTGAGAATAAGAGAAAGGGCAAAAGCAAGAGAAATTGAAAAGAAAATGGAAGAGTTAGAAAAATTTCAGAGATTAACGGTTGGTCGTGAACTAAAAATAGTTGAACTAAAAAAACAAATAAAGAAATTGGAAGAAGAATTGAGAAAATATCAAAAATAATTTTGTGCGTAATTATTAACCAAAATAAGATAATCTAAATTTATGTTCTCGGATGAGGAATTGATTAAAAAATATCTAAAAGGAGACGAAAAATCTCTTGAAGTTTTGATTAAAAAATATTTAAAACCAATTTATGGTTTTGTTTTTAATTTTGTGTCAGACCAACAAATAGCCCAGGATTTAACCCAAGAGATTTTTTTGAAAATGTGGAGAAATTTAAAAAAGTTTGATCGAAATAAAAATCTTGCTCCGTACCGAAACCAAAGGTTCTATTCGGGGTTTAAAAGTTGGTTGTTTACTATTGCCAAAAACACCTGCTACGATTATTTAAGAAAGAAAAAGAAGGATTTAGCATTCAATGTTGAGGATTGGTTTTCTTTTGAAGATTCTAAAATTTTGCCAGATGAAATTTCTGAAAAAAATTTTTTATTAGAAGATATTAAAAAAGCTTTTGAGAAATTATCGTCAAAAGCAAAAGAAATTTTAAATTTGTATTATTTTGAAGGATTAAATTTTAGAGAAATTTCTGAATTTTTGGGCGAATCAATAAACACAGTTAAATCGAGGCATTCAAGGGCAATAAAGAAAATAAAAAAATTGTTAAAGATTGAATAAACAAAAATGATTTTATAATTTGGTAAAAAATTACCCAAAGGTGCACCAAAACGCACCTTTTTTTCGTATTAATTTATTAGAAGCCATGAAAAAAGATTTCGAAAAATTTTTTAAGGAAGGTAAATTACTAGAGCCTCCTTCTGATCTTTTCGATCACATTATTATGGCAATTAAAAGAGAAAGAGAATTGCAAAGGGCTAAAAGATTATTATTTGGCTTTCTTTTTCTTTTTATTATCTCAATCGGAATTATGCCTCTTTCTTTGAAAATGTTAATGAATCAAATGAGAAATTCTGGGATTTTATATTTTATTTCTACTGCAATTAGCGATTTTGAAACTTTCGTTATTTTCTGGCAAGATTTCATTTTTGCAATTATTGAATCTTTGCCAATCGTAGAAATTACATTTTTTATAGCTAATCTTTTAATTTTTCTTTTTACCATCCGTTTTTTCCTTATTAGAAAAAGATTATTGTTGGCCTATTTAATTTAAAAAATAAAACATGGAAGAAAAAAAGCATGATATTTTAAAATGGATTATTGTGGGATTGCTTGCAATCGTTGTTATTGTTTTAGTTTTTGGTTTAGGAGTTTTTGTTGGTGAACAAAAAGCCAAATTTTCTTATCGTTGGGCAGAAAATTATCATCGAATGTTTGCAGGGCCTGAAGCTGGATTTTTAAAAAATTGGAAAAATCCGCATTTTTTTTCTTTAGAGAATTTTATTGAGGGGCATGGAACTGTAGGAGAAATTATTAAAATTGAAGGAAATAATTTAATTGTAAAAGGGAAAAGGGATGTCGAAAAAATAATTTTAGTTAATGAAAAAACGGTGATTAAATCAGGATTTAAAAACATTAAGGTGTTAGATTTGAAAATTGGTGATATAATAGTAGTGATTGGATTTCCAAACGATAAAGGTCAAATCGAGGCAAAATTAATTCGTGTTTTTCCATCAAAAACAAGTTTTAGAAAAATAAAATTCTATGAATAAAAATTTATTTCAAAAAAAATACATTATTCCAATTTTGATAATTTTGGTTTTTGTTGGTTATTTTGGATATAGTAAGATCCTAAAAAAAGAAAATGGAGAACGCTATATTTTAGCGAAGGTTGCAAAAGAAACTCTTTCAGTTTCGGTTTCAGGTTCTGGGAACGTTGAAGCTGAAAACGAAATAGATTTGAAAAGTGAAGTTCCGGAAAAAGTTTCAGAAATTTTGTGTAAAGAAGGGGATAGAGTAAGAAAAGGTGATATTTTAATTAAACTCGATTCAGAAAGCGCAAGAGAACAGGTAGATGTGGCGCAAAGGGCGGTTGAAGATGCAGAGAAATCTCTAACGAACGCCCAAAAGAACATTTTTGATGCTGAAAGCGCCTTAAACGATGCTAAAATTTCCCTTGAAAACCTCCAAAAAAAATATGAAAAGGCAAAAAGAGACCGTGATAATTCTTTGAAAACAACTTATAAAAACACTTTAGATTCTTTGTCTTTGTTTTACAATGACGTTCAATCGATGTTTTCTGAAATAGAAACAATGTTTAAAAATAGCAGTTATGGCGCTAAAGACGAAAGATTGCCTGTGGGCGAAAATGAAATTTCAGATATTGATTACTATTATTTTGTAGTAAAAACTTTGGGAGGAGAGAAAATTTTGTATTTTGAAGAAGGGGCAAAAAACAAATTTAATAATTTAAAATCAGAATTTGAGCAAAAAAGGCAAAATTATTGGAAAATTTCTTTAAATTCTTCAGGTTTTGAAATTGAATCTGTTTTAAACGAAAGCTATCAACTTTCACAAAAACTTTTAGATCTTTTGCGCCAAACTTCAAATTTGATTTCAAAATACAAAAAAGTTTTAGACGAAAAGAATTTAACTCCTCCTTTTTCTTTGGTAATTACAGATTCTCAAAATCAAATTTTGTTAAAATACGATGCCAAAATTTCACCTGAAGTTAATACTTTCAAACAAATAAAAGAGACAATCGAAAACTTAAAAGATAATCAAGAAATTAGAGATTTAGAAACTCAAATTATTCAAGCTCAAAACAATGTTTCAAGGCGAGAAAGCGCGCTCTCTCAAGCTCAAAATGCTTATTCTTTGGCTCAAAACGCTCTCGCTAGCGCGCACGATAAATTGAAAGATGCTAAAGAGAATTTAGAAAAACATTTCATTAAGGCACCTTTTGACGGAATCGTGGCGAAAATAAATGTGAAAGAAGGAGATATCATTTCAACTCAAACTGCTCTTTTGCATTTTATAACTCAACAAAAAATAATAAAAATTTCTTTGAACGAAATTGATGCTGCAAAAGTAAAAGTTGGTCAAAAAGCTATTTTGACTTTCGATGCTTTGCCAGAGTTGAGTTTGACAGGAAAAGTAGCAGAAATTAGTCCTGTAGGAACAGTATCTCAAGGTGTGACAAGTTTTGACATAAAAATAGTTTTGGATTCAGATGAAGAAAGGATTAAACCTGGAATGTCTGCCAACGCTGAAATCATTGTTGAAACAAAAACTGATGTCTTAAGTTTGCCAAACAGCGCGATTAAATCAGAAGGAAATTCGCACTATGTTCAATTAATAGATGCTCCAAAAGAAATAAAAGATAAATTAAAAATTGAAAAAGCTATAGTTTTGCCAAAAGAAATTAAAATTAAAAATCAACCTGTTGAAATTGGAATTTCAAACGATGAAAAGACAGAAATTTTATCTGGAGTTTCAGAAGGAGATATTGTTATTTCTTCAAAAATTTCAAAACAAAATCAAGTTACTCAAACTCGGTCCATGTTTCAATTTCCGGGAATGACACCACAAAGAAGATAAAAATGCAAATCTCAAAATTCAAATCTCAAAATTACAATTTAAAATGTAAAATTTTGAATTTTGAATTGTCATTTTGCATTTTGATTTTTGCATTTTGAATTTTCTATGATTCAATGTAAAAACATTACTAAAATTTACAAAAATGAAGTTGAAACTTGGGCACTAAAGAGTGTTTCTTTTTCTATTGAAGAAGGAGAATTCGTTGCCATCATTGGGGCTTCTGGTTCTGGAAAATCAACTTTAATGCATATTTTGGGATGTTTAGATACTCCAACTTCTGGTCAATATTTTCTTGAAGGAAAGGAAGTTTCAAAATTATCCGAAGATGAGTTAACAGAAATTAGAAATAAAAAAATAGGTTTTGTTTTTCAAAATTTTAATCTTTTACCAAGGACTACCGTTTTTAAAAACGTAGAACTACCTTTAATTTATGCAAATTTAGATAAAAAAGAGAGAGAAGAAAGAGTAAAAAAAGCTTTGACGATTTCTGCTTTCCCGAAGGACTTCTGGTTTCATTTATCCAATCAATTATCTGGTGGAATGCAACAAAGAGTAGCCATTGCTAGAGCACTAGTTAATAATCCAAAACTGATTTTGGCAGATGAACCAACTGGAAATTTGGATTCAAAAACCGGAGATGTTGTTTTAAATACTTTGATTGAGTTAAACAAAAGAGGACATACTTTAGTCATTGTCACTCACGAACTTTATATTGCGCGATATGCAAGAAGAATTATTGCTTTAAGAGATGGTGAAATTGTTGAAGATGCACCAAGAGAAAAGGCTAAATCCTTAAAGTTGATTAAAGAATAGTCAAAATCAAATATGTCAAATCCTAAATCCGAAATTCTAAATTCGAAACGAAATTCCAAATTTCAAATTCGAAATTCTAAAAATACATTTTGGATTTGTGATTTAGAATTTAGAATTTTGTTTAGAATTTAGTATTTAGTATTTAGGATTTTAATTTTATGAAAATTAGTGATTTATTAAACGAAGCAATTTTTGCAATATCTGCAAATAAAATCAGATCTGGTTTGACGATTTTGGGCATTATTATTGGGATTGCTTCTGTAATCGCAATGGTTTCCATTGGTCAGGGGGCAAAATCTGAGATTGTAAAAAGCATTCAGGGATTGGGTTCGAATACTTTAACCGTGATGCCAGGGGGCACTAGAATGGGCGCAGTGTTTATGGGTAGGGGATCAGCTCAAACGTTAAAAGAAGAAGACGTCGAGATTTTGAAAAAGGTTGAAGGAGTAGTGAATGTAGTACCAGTAGTTCAAAAAACGTTTCAGATTGTGGCTCCAAACGGAAAAAACACCAGAACTTCTATCATAGGAGCCAGTCCCGAAATTTTTTCAGTAAGAGAAATTTCGATTGAAAAAGGTTCAATTTTTAGCGAAGAGCAAGTGAGAAATATTTCAAGAGTTGCAGTTTTGGGGAAAAATATTGCAAATGATCTTTTTGGAGAAGAAAACCCGGTTGGAAAGAATATTAAAATTTCAGGAATAAATTTTAAAGTAATAGGAGTGGCAGCACCCAAAGGAGGAGTGATGGGAATGGTAGCAGATGATTTAGTTTTTGTACCCTTTACCACGATGCAAAAAGTTTTAGCAAAATCAGATTATTTAACTTTAATTTTGATTAAAGGAGAAAAAAAAGAAATTTTACCTCAAATCCAACAACAAGCAACTTTACTTTTAGTTGAAAAACATCGAGTGGACCCAAAAGAGCCAGATTTTTCGATCATTTCTCAAGAAGACATTTTATCTACTTTAACTCAGGTTACGACTGTTTTTACAATCTTTTTGGGCGCTGTAGCTGGTATTTCTTTGTTAGTTGGGGGAATTGGAATTATGAATATGATGTTAACTTCTGTGACTGAAAGGACAAGAGAAATTGGTTTGAGAAAGGCAGTCGGAGCGAAAAACAGAGAGATTTTATATCAAATTTTGACAGAATCAATATTACTTACATTTTTGGGGGGAATAATCGGCATTTTTTTGGGTTATTTGATTTCTCTAGGAGTAGCAAAATTTGCCCACATTGCAACTCAGGTTTCTCTTTTTTCAGTCTTTCTGGCTTTTTCTGTTTGTACTGCTATTGGCATTTTTTTTGGTTGGTGGCCGGCTCAAAAAGCAGCAAAATTGAGCCCAATTGAAGCGTTGAGGTACGAATGATAAAAATTCAAAATGCAAAAATCAAAATGCAAAATGACAATCCAAAATGAAAAATTTTGAATTTTAAATTGTAATTTTGAGATTTGAATTTTGGGATTTGGAATTTTTGAAATTGAAATAAAGGTCGCAAAAAAGGAATTCAAACATTTATGAATAAAAACCTAATTTTAATTATTATTCTTTTAATTGGTGTTGGAGTTGGAGGGTTTTTTGGAGGAATGAAATATGGAGAGTCTCAGGCATTGAAGAATTTGACACCAGAGAAAATGAGAGAAATTTTCCAGCAAAGAGGAGGACAATTTTTTGCCCAAAATCAAGGCCAAAGACAAAGAGCAGGACAAAATTTTGTTTCGGGTCAGGTTATCTCTAAAGACGAGAAAAGCTTAACAGTAAAATTACCAGATGGGAGCACGAAGATTATTTTCCTTTCCCAATCTACTCAAATTTTAAAATCGACAGAAGGTTCGATAGATGATGTTCAAGTTGGAAAAGAAATTTTAGTTGCGGGAAATCAAAACACAGATGGAAGTTTAACTGCCAGGACAATTCAAGTTCGCAACCGTTAAAATTGAAATTTTTTTAAAAGATTATTAAGATTTTCTTTATGTCTTCAATTTTAGTTGAGAATCTTGTTAAAGTTTTTAATAGTTTGAGAGCAGTCGATGGAATTTCTTTTGAGGTGAAAGAAGGAGAGCTTTTTGGTTTGTTGGGACCAAACGGCGCAGGAAAAACAACGACTTTAAATATGTTGGCAACTTTAATTAGACCAACTTCTGGCAACGCTTTTGTTTCAGGGTTTGATGTTTTTAGAGAAAGAAATAAGGTCAGAAAATCAATCGGAATGGTTTTTCAAGAACCTGCTTTAGATAATTATTTAACAGGAAGAGAAAATTTAGAATTTCACGGGATGATGTATGGATTAAAAAGAAAAGAGACAAAAGAAAGAGTAAAAGAGGCTTTAAAAATTGTTGAGCTGGAAGAATTTGCTAACAAACTTGTTCAAACCTATTCTGGAGGAATGAAAAGAAGATTGGAAATTGCAAGGGCTTTGGTCCATCAGCCAAAAGTTTTATTTTTAGATGAACCAACTTTAGGGTTGGATGCTCAAACAAGAAGGAAAATTTGGGAGTATATTAAAAAATTGAACAAAGAAAAAGGAGTGACAATAATTTTGACAACTCATTATATGGAAGAGGCAGATTTTTTGGCAGATAGGGTTGCAATTATAGATTTTGGAAAAATTGTCGCTTTAGATACTCCAGAAAATTTGAAAAATTTGTTAGGAGGAGATGTTATTTCAATTGAGGTTGATAATTGGCAAAATGCCAAAAAAGTATTTGAAAAATTACCCTGGGTGAAAAAATTAAATCACGAAAACGGAACTTTTTATTTACAAGTCGAAAAAGGGGAAGAAAAAATTCCCCTTTTAATAAAAGTTGACGAAAAAGAAGCAGGATTTCAAATAAAATCGATTAATCTAAGAAAGCCAACTTTAGAAGATGTGTTTTTATATTTTACTGGAAAAACGATAAGAGAAAGAGAGGCTAGTCAATCGGAAAGGTTCAAAGAAATGGCAAAAAGACACAGGAGATAATATGGAAATAAATTTCACTGCAATTTACATTCTTTGGTTAAGAGAAATGAAAAGATTTTTAAGGTCTTGGTCGAGGGTTTTTAGCGCTTTGATGATGCCCCTTTTCTTTTTAATTTTTTTGGGTTTTGGTTTCAAAGGCGCTTTCATTCCCGGAGTAGGCCAAACAAAGGATTACATTCATTTTTTGGTTCCTGGAATTATCGGTATGACTTTAATCACCACTTCTATGATGGCTGGAATTTCGGTTTTGTGGGATAGAGAATTTGGTTTTTTAAAAGAAATTACCGTAGCTCCTGTGTCTAGGGTTTCCATAGTTTTGGGCAGAATTTTTGGCGGGATGACAACTTCTTTAATTCAAGCAATTTTAATTTTGTTAATTTCGATGATAATGGGATTTAAATTGCCAAATTTTCTAGCGTTTTTATTTTCAATAATTGTTATGATTTTAATTTCTTCCGGGTTCATTGGTTTGGGTTTGATTTTCGCTTCTTTGATGAAAGATATTCAAGGGTTCGGATTAATCATGCAAATGGTAGTTTTCCCTCTCTTTTTCTTGTCAGGAGCTCTTTTTCCCCTTTCAAATTTACCAAAATTTTTAAGAATAATTTCTTATTTTGACCCTTTAACTTATGGAGTAGAAGGGTTAAGAATGGCGTTGCTAGGAAATAGTTTTTTGCCTTTTTGGTTTTCTCTTTCTTCTTTGGTTTTGTTTTCAATTTTAATGATAATTTTGGGCGCTTTCTTTTTTGAAAAATCTGAAGTTTAAATTTTTAAACTCTCTTGATTTTTTTAAAAATTACTTTTAAAATTTTTTTAAAATTTATGGAATTTCCAATTTTTGGCACAAAAATTAAAGGATTAAACGAAAAATTCGATTTGACAAAACCAGAAGATCAAAAAAGATATTTTGAATTGAAAGCAGGAAAAGAAATTGAAAAACTAAGAGAATTTTTAAAAGAGAACACTTTCGTCGCTTATTTGTTAGGAAAGAAAAATTCTGGAAAAGGAACTTATTCAAAAATGTTTGCTCAAGTTGTTTTACCAGATAAAATTGAGCATTTTTCAATTGGGGATATGGTAAGGAAAATTGACGAAGAATTGAAGAATGAAACAAAAAAAGAGGAGTTAATTTCTTTTTTAGAAAAAAATTATCGAGGGACCTTCTCTATAGAAGAAATAATTCAAGCCTTAGAACAAAGGAGCACTCAAAAATTATTACCTACGGAGCTAATTTTAGCTTTAGCAAAAAAAGAAATGGAAAAAAAGGAAAAAAAGACAATTTTTATCGATGGCTTTCCAAGAGATTTGGACCAAGTAAGTTTTTCTTTGTTTTTTAGGGATTTAATCGGTTACAGGTACGACCCTGACGTTTTTATTTTAATCGATGTTCCAAATAATGTTATTGATGCGAGAATTAAGTGGCGAAGAATTTGTCCTAAATGCCAAACTCCAAGGAATTTAAAACTTTTGCCAACTTCAAAAGCAGGGTATGACAAAGAAAAAAAAGAGTTTTATTTAATTTGCGACAATTGCGGAGAAAGAATGGTTCAAAAAGAAGGTGATGAATTAGGAATAGAACCTATTCGAGAAAGATTGGAAAAAGATGAAGAATTAATAAAAAGAGCTTTGAATTTGTACGGAATTCCAAAAGTTTTATTGAGAAACTCTATTCCTGTTGAAATTGCAAAAGAAAGCTTTGACGACTATGAAATTACCCCAGAGTATTATTTTGAGATTGAAGATGATGAGATAAAAATCAAAGAAAAACCTTGGACTTTTTTGGATGATCAGGGACGAGAATCTGTTTCTCTTTTACCTCAACCTGTTGTCGTTTCTTTAATCAAGCAACTCGTAGAAATTTTTAACTTGTAAAAAGTTTGATGATTTTAACTCTTTTTAAGAAAAAAGCTTTAAGGAAAAAAATTTTAAAGGAGCTTTTACAACTCAAAGATAAAAGAGGATTTTTGAAAGCAGGTTTTCCTTTTTATAATCGACTTTTTGGTAGGGATGCGATAATTTCTGTTTGGCAAATTTTACCTGAAAAACCTGAAATTGCCAAAGCAACTTTGGAAATACTTTCGCAATATCAAGGAAGAGTAGTAAACAAAGAAAGAGAAGAAGAACCTGGAAAAATTTTGCACGAAACTGATTTCAAATTAAATTCTCATCCTGAGGGTTATTTTCTTTTTCCTTATTACGGTTCTGTAGATTCAACTTTGCTTTATTTGATTTTGTTTTCTTTTTATTATAAAGCCACAAAAGACAAAAAATTTTTAGATTTACGATGGGAAAATATTTTAAAAGCTGTTCATTGGATAAAAGAATATGGAGACAAAGATAAAGACCTTTTTGTGGAATACCAAAGAAAAAATGAAAAAGGTCTTTTTCATCAAGGATGGAAAGACTCTTTTGAAAACCATCTTAAAATAGAACCTCCAGTAGCTTTGGTAGAAGTTCAAGGTTATCAATATTTGGCTTTAAAAGAAGTAGCATTTTTGGCTCAAGAGAAAAAAGATTGGGATTTAGCGGATGAGTTAGAAGAAAGAGCTTGGAATTTAAAGAAAAAATTTAACGAGAAATTTTGGATGGAAGATAAAAAATATTTTGCTTTAGCCTTAGATGGGAAAAAACAACAAAGAAAAGCAATTACTTCAAACCCAGGCCATCTCTTGTTTACCGGAATAATTAGAGAAAAAGAAAAAATAGAATTTGTTGTCAAAAGGCTTTTTGAAAAGGATATGTTTACTCCTTATGGAATTAGAACCCATTCTGTCCTAGAAGAAGATTTCGACCCAAAATCTTATCATTTAGGCTCTGTTTGGCCTCACGACAATTGGATAATCGCTCAAGGGCTCAAAAAATTAGGATATCAAAAAGAATATCAAAAAATTAAAAACGCGATTTTCAAAGCTTATAAAAAATTAGGTTATTTACCAGAGTATTATGGAGTAATTGATGGAAAAATTGTTGTTGATTTACCTAAAAAACCTTGTTATCCTCAAGCTTGGAGTCTGGGAGCTTTAGCGGATTTTTTAAGATAAAAAAGAGGACGAAAAACCTGCGCTTTTTAAATTTTCTCTAAAATTTTTAATTCTAACTTTTTTGTTTTTGTATCCAAAATGGCAAAAGTTGCTTTGTAATACAATCCTGCCAAATTTCCAGGATTTGCTAAATAACAATTTTCTTCCTTTTTTAAAAAAGGCCAATGAGTGTGGCCAAAAAAGTAAAAATCAAAATCATTTAAATTTTTTTCTTTTAGTTTAAAAGCGTGACAAAAACCAATTTTTAAGTTTTCAATTTCAATTTTTCCTTCTTTTTCAAAAATTTTTGAATTTTTCACTTCTTTAAAAAGTGATTCTTTAATGTCTGCGTTCCCTAAACAAAGATAAATTTCTTTGAAATTTTTTTCAATTTCCTTTAAAGTTTCCCCATTGCAAACATCACCACAATGAATTAAAATTTCTATTTTTTCTTTTTTTGTAAATTCAAAAAACTTTCTTAAATTTTCCAAATTATCATGAGTATCTGAAATTATCGCTATTTTCATAGTTTTTTCAATTCCTCAAATGAAATTAAAGCCTTTTTTAACATCGTCAAGAAAAACTTTTTTCTTTCTTTTATTGTTTTTAAATTGTATTCTTTCGGTGTTTGCATGAAAGAATGAAATCCAATGAAAAGAGAGTTTAACCTAAATAAAATCTCAAAAGTCTCCTTTTTTCGTTTTGGTAAAAGATTGTAAAAGTTAGTTAGAATTTCCCTTGCTACTTTTCTTTCTTTCCAAAGTCTTGCCCACAAAAAACAAATATCAAAGGCAAAATTCGAAATTTTTGCCCCTTCCAAATCAATCACTTTTATTTTATTATCAAACAAAATAATGTTTCCAATCTGAAAATCGTCATGGCAAAAATACTTATTTTCTTTTTTCAAAATTTTAAAATTTTCTTTCAAAAATTTTTTCAGTTTTCTTAATTCTTCTTCCGAAAGAATTTTTTCTTTTTCTATTTGTTTTGGTAAGCTTTGATATTTTCTTAGATTAAATTTTTTCAAAAAGGGAAAGTCTGAAATTTTAATTTTTAAAAGTTCAAAAAGAATCTTTGAAATTTTTAAAACATCTTTTTTTGAAAGCCTTCTTTTTAATTTTTCGATTTCTTTTTTACTTTCCAAAGGTCCTTCTTTAAAATATTCTCTTTGAATCCATTCAAAATCTCTTTCAATTTTAGCATCAAAATATTTTGGGAAAAAGCTATATTTTTTTCTTTTCTTAATTAGCACTTTTGCTATTTTCACTTCAATTCTTATTCTTTCTTTTTCATACAGGGAATCGTGCAATCTTGCGTAAAAAATATATTTTTTTCCTGTATTATCTAAGCAGACACTAGAATACCTATGTTTTCTTTTTTTAGTTCTTTTGATAAATTCTTGAGGGCTTTCTAAAGGAAAAAGTCCTTTCTTTTTCAAAACTTCGTTGATTTTTTTTGAAATTTCAGGAATCAATTTTACCATTAAATAAATTTTTTAATATCCCAAAGTTCTGTAATAAACCTTTTCATATTCTTTTACCATTTTTTCTTTTGTGAAATTTTTTTCAACCCATTCCCTGCAATTTTCTCTTTTAATACTTGAAATACTTTCTATAGCAGAAATAAAATCTTCAAAATTTTGTTTTCTTTTTTTAAAAGGTTCAATCACAAAGCCAGTTAATTTATTTTTTACTACTTCAGGTACTGACCCTCTCTTGAAAGCAATCACTGGTGTTCCACAAGACATAGATTCTACCATCGTCAAACCAAAGGGCTCTTCCCATTGCAAGGGATACAAAAAAGCAATCGCATTCTTGTAATAGAAAGAAAGTTTTCGTTCTGAAAGTTCTCCTAAATATTTAATTTTTCCCTTATTCAAATTTTTTTCAACAAATTTTTTAAAAAACTGATGATCCCTTGTTTGGTTTGGCGGAGGAATTCTTCCTGCAACATAAAGATTAATTTTTGCCTTTTTTGCAATTTCAATCACTTCTAAAATTCCTTTTCTTTGTGATAACTCCCCAACCCAAATGAAATAATTTTTTGGCTTTTTGTTAAAAGGAAACTTTGAGATGTCAATTCCATTATAGATGTTTGCAACATATTTTAAATTTGGTGCTGGTTTTCTTTGGGCAAAAGAAATTGAAACAAGTTTTGCGTTTAATTTTTTGTAAACAAAAATTCTATCTTCTCTTTCTTGAAAAGGAACGTGCAAAGTATGCAAAATTGGGATTTTCAATTTTCCATAAAGGGTTAAGCTCCAATGTCCCAAATGATCGTGTAAAATGTCCAATTTTAATTTCTCTGCCATTTTTGAAATTGTTACCATTTCTAATGCATAGTAAGGGCCGTGTTCTTTGATTCTTTTATCCTCCCACAGCGCTTTCTTAACTATTGGAATCAATTTACAAGAAACTCTTGAATCTCCGGTTCCAAAAAGAAAAACTTTGTGTTCCATCTTTTTCAATTCCTCACAAAGCCAAAAAATTACCCTTTCTGTTCCTCCATATTTTTTTGGAGGAATGGGCAAATTCAAAGGAGAAATTTGTCCAATTCTCAATTTTCGCATATTTTTTTTAACTCTCTTAAAAACCTTTCTTCACCCCTTTCAAAAATTTCTTTTTGTTTTTTCCTCATTTTTTCAATTTCTTTTTCATTATACAGCAATTCTTCCATTTTATTTTCAATTTTTTCAATTTTTGACGTTTTTGAAAACATTTCACACACTCCAGCTCTTTTGAAGGACAAAACTTCCCAAAAATGAAGCCGAGGAATTTCAGTTTTTAAAATTGAAACGTTGCAAATTACAGGAATTTGGCAAGAGATTGCCTGAGCCAAAGTTACCATTCCCTGGTGCATAAAGATTAAATCCGAGGAAGATAAAATTTCAAAATATTTTTTTGCCGAAATCCCTTCTTTTTCAATCAACCATTCTTTTTGAATTTCGATTTTTGGCCCAATATAAACTGCTTTAATTTTTTTATCTTTTTTTATTAAAGAATTCATCGCTTTTATAAAATTTTCCAAAGCCCAATTCCTATATCCCGCTCCAAAACCAGAAAAATAAGAAAAAATTAATTTCTCTCCTTTTTGAATTCCCAATTCCATTCTTATTTTTTTTCTTTTTTCTTTTGGAGGAGGCAAATAGGAGGGGATAAATCCAATGGGAATCAATTTTTCTCTTATTTCTTTTTCTATTTCAAAATTTCCTCCAAATTCTTTTAGGCCAAGGTTGAAAATCTTTTCTGGAAACAAAACGAAATACTTATCTGCCCATTTTACAAATTTATACTGAGGATATTTTTTATTGTTAAACAGCCAATTTGAATCGAAACAAAAAACAAATTTTGGTTTTTTAAAAGGACATCTTTCTTTGAACTCATCGTCCCACATTTTTGAATTGAATAAAAACAAAAATTCTGGTTTTTCTTTTTCTAAAATTTCTTTCAAATCTTTTGGTTTTGGAGTTAAAAAGACCTTAAATTCCTTATCATCTTTTAGAAAAAATAAATTCCTTTCTTGGTGCAAACAAAACAAAATTTTTCCACCTCTTTTTGACAAAAATTTTGCCAAAGCCCTTGTCTGTCCCGTTTCTCCTGGACCCCTTGAAACAAAACAAAACTTATAAGATTTGATAGTAAATTTTTTCATAGTTTTTAACCATTCTTTCAACTGAAAAATTTTTTTCAACCCATTCCCTGCAATCTTCCCTTTTAATTTCTCCAACTTTCTCTATTGCTTCAATCAATCCATCACAATTCTTCTTTCCTTCTTTTAAAAAAGGAACTACAAAACCAGTTTTTCCATTTTTGATTACTTCCTTTACCGAACCAAAATCGAAAGCAATTACTGGAGTTCCGCAAGCCATCGATTCTGCCATGATTAAACCAAAAGGTTCTTCCCATTCAATGGGATACAAAGTTGCAATCGCCCCTTGATAAATTTTAACTAATTTTTTTTGAGAAACCTCGCCCAAGTATTGAATTTTTTCATTCAAGTTTGGTTTTATTCTTTCTTCAAAATAAGTTTTTCTTTCTGGATCAACCTTTCCAACTAGTAACAATTTAATTTTTGTTTTTTTAGCAACATAAATTGCGTTCTCTATCCCTTTATAAGGCTCCACTCTTCCAACCCACAAAAAGTAATCTTTTGGCTTTTTTGAAAATTTAAAAAGATTTAAATCTACTCCGTTGTAAACTACGAAATTTCTTTTGAAGGAAAAATTGCAAAATTTTCTGTGAGCTTTTGACAAAAAGATAGCATTAATTTTTTCTTTATATCTTTTTGTCACCTCAAACAAAGGAGTTTTCTTTTCAATTCTTATTGGATTGTGGAAAGTAAAAATTGCCGGAATTTTTATGAAATTCAAAAAGAAAAAAGTTTTTGGGCCCGTGTGGCAATGAACAATGTCAAAATTTTTCAAATTTGAAAATGAAAAAGCAAGGTGTTCAAGTTCTAAAAAGTAATCTGACCAAGGGATTTTATCTTCAGCTAAAGATTTTTTTCGCCACCAAAAAATTTTTGTAGATACTTTCGAATTTTTAGTTGAAAATAAAACTATCCTGTGTCCCAATTTTTTTAATCCCTCTGTTAAATAATAAACTACTCTTTCTGTACCACCGTATTTTTTTGGAGGCACCGGATACCAAATTGGTGCAATTTGGGCAATTTTAAGTTTCATAATCGTGAATTTTCACTAATTTGCGATTCGCGAATATTCGCGAACGAATATTCGTGCATATTAGCGAGTTTTCAAAATTTTTTTGTAAAGTTTTTCATATCTGTTCACCATTCTTCTTAAACCAAAATTTTCTTGAACCCATTTTCTGCAATCTTCCCGTTTTATTTTGTGAATATCTTTTAAAGCTAATACTGCTTCTTCGATCGAATTTACTAAAAATCCTGTAACTCCATCTTTTATTAATTCTACCATTGCGCCTTGTTTGAAAGCAATTACTGGAGTTCCGCAAGCCATAGCTTCTATTACCACTAAACCAAAAGGTTCAGGTCTTTTAACAGGAAACAAAAATACTTTTGCTCCGCAGAAAAGTTCAATCTTTTTTTTGAAATCCGCAGCTCCTACAAATTTAATTTTTTTACCGTCTATTAAAGGTTTTATTCTAAATTCAAAATAATCTGCATATTGAGGAAAAATAGGACCTGCGATTATTAATTTTTCGTCTGCCAATTTTGCAATATCGATAGCTTCTCCGGTGCCTTTGTCAGGACCAATTCGAGAAAGCCAAAGAATATAATCTTTTGGTTTTTCTGAAAAAGGATATCTTTCTACAGGAAGTCCGTGATAGATTACTCTTACTATATTCACTCCTGGAGCTTGCTTTTTTTGATGCTTTGAAATCGCAACAAAATTAATGTTTGGATATTTTCTGTACAAAACTAAAGCTTCTTCTGTAATTGGGTGATGTAAGGTAGTCACAATAGGGGGTTTTAAAAATTCAGAAAAAGGACAAGTATACCATTCGCAATGATCATGAATAATATCAAATTCATTCTGCATTTTTAAAAGCTTTCTGTAAAGCAAAGCAAAAACCGCATGAGGAGTTCTTAAATTTGCACGCCAAAGCGAAGAGGGCCAAATCGGAACTAATTTTGCTTTTGTTTTTGAATCACCGCAAGCAAACAACCAAACTTTGTGTCCTCTTCTTACTAATTCGTCACAGAGCCAAGAAATTACAAGTTCTGTTCCACCATAAGTTTTGGGTGGTACAGAAATCCATAACGGTGCAATTTGAGCTATCTTTAGCATAAAAGTTTTCGGGACGCCGGGAATTGAACCCGGATCGCACCCACCCCAAGGGTGTATACTACCGTTGTACTACATCCCGGCAAAATTTTTTGCGATATACTAAACTTTACCTTAAATTTTTAAAAAATTCAATTTTGCTATAATATTTTTAGTATGGCAAAAGAAAAAAAAGAACTCACAAAAGAAAAAGCAAAAGAGAGAATCGAAAAATTAAAAAAACTCATTGAAAAGTATAGATACTCAAGGCATGTTTTGGATCAAGAATTAGTTCCGATTGAAGTTGAAGATTCTTTAAAAAAAGAGCTTTTTGAATTAGAACAAAAATTCCCAGAATTTATTACTCCAGATTCTCCAACACAAAGAGTAGGAGGAAAAGTTTTGGAGAAATTTGAAAAAGTAAAACATCCAGAGCCAATGCTCTCTTTAAACGATGCTTTTTCAGAAGAGGATTTAAGAAATTGGTTTGAAAGGATTTCAAAGCTATTAAGTAAAGAAGAAATTCAAAAAATAGATTTTTTTTGCGAACCAAAATTAGATGGGTTGGCGATTGAATTAATTTATGAGAACGGAATTTTTAAAATAGGTTCCACAAGAGGGGATGGAATTTTTGGCGAAAATGTTACTGAAAATTTAAAAACGATTGAGTCTTTGCCGTTAAGATTGAGAGATATTGAAGAATTAGTGGAAGATTTGGAAAAAGAAGGAGAAAAAGAAATTGTAGATTACATTAAAAAATACGGATTAAAAACAATAGTAGCGAGAGGAGAAGTGATTATTACAAAGAAAAATTTTGAATTGGTAAACGAAGAACAAAAAAAGTTAGGATTGCCACTTTTTGCAAATCCAAGAAATTTGGCTGCAGGATCAATTAGACAATTGAATCCAAAAATCACTGCAAAAAGAAGGCTAGACGTTTCAGTTTACGATTTAGTAACTTTTTTGGGCCAAAAAACTCACGCTCAAGAACACAAGATTTTGTATTTTTTAGGTTTTAAAACTAACAACAAATATTGCAAACTTTGTAAAACTTTAGATGAAGTCGTAGAGTTTAGAAATTATTGGATGCATCATCGCGAAAAACTTCCTTATGAAATCGACGGAATCGTAGTTCAGGTTAACGATGAAAGAATATTTAAAAAATTAGGGATCGTAGGAAAATCTCCACGAGGAAGAATTGCTTTTAAATTTCCTTTAAAGCAAACAACCACAATTTTAAAAGATGTTGTTTTTCAAGTTGGAAGGACCGGAGCTGTAACTCCCATTGCGATTTTGGAACCCGTAGAGGTTGGAGGCGTAACAATTACTAAAGCTACACTTCATAATGAAGATTTTATAAAAGAAACTAAAATTAAGATTGGAGATACTGTAATTGTTGGAAGGGCAGGAGATGTGATTCCGGAAGTAGTAGGACCTTTGCCAGAGTTGAGAACGGGAAAAGAAAGGGAAATTAAATTTCCAAAGAATTGTCCTGTTTGTGGAGAACCTTTGGTAAAATCAAAAGAAGAAGCAATCTGGAGATGCCAAAATCCAAAATGTCCTGCCAGAGAAAGAAGATATTTTTACCATTTTGTGAATGCTTTTGGAATAATGGGACTTGGGCCCAAAATTATTGATAAACTTTTGGATGAAGGTTTGGTACAAGATCCTGCGGATTTATTTACTCTAAAAGAAGGGGATTTGATTCCTGTTGAAAGGTTTGGTGAAAAATCCGCAAAAAATTTAATAGAGGCTATTCAGTCTTCGAAAGAAATTCCCTTGGAAAATTTTATTTTGGCTTTAGGTATTAGAAACGTTGGAGAAAAAACTTCCCAAGATTTAGCTGAGTTTTTTGGATCTTTAGAAAAACTGCAAAATGCTACTCTTTCTCAATTTCAAGAAATTTCAGATATTGGACCTATCGTAGCAGAATCAATTTTTAAATTTTTTAGAGAGAAAAGAAATTTAGAATTTATTGAGAAATTAAAAAGAGCAGGAGTGAAAATTTTAGAAAAGAAAAAAGAAGAAAAAAAGAAGTTAATTTTGAAAGGTTTAGTTTTTGTTTTCACTGGAGCTTTAAAAAGTATGACAAGAGAGGAAGCCAAAAAGAAAGTGAGAGAGTTAGGAGGTGAAACTACAGAATCCGTTTCAAAAAGAGTAAACTTTGTGGTGGTAGGAGAAAATCCGGGTTCAAAATTTGAAAAAGCAAAAAAATTGGGAATAAAAACAATTTCAGAAGAAGAATTTTTAAAAATGATTCAAGTTTGAGTTTTAAATAAAAAATTCAACTTCTTCTATTTTTCTTCCTAAAATTTCAATTTTTTCAAGTTCAACGTCTTTTACTATTTCAAGTAAATTTCTTTTCACAATCTTGTAAAAAACAAAATCTAAATTTTTCGGATTGAAAGAGCCTAAAACTAAATTCAAATAAAAATTAATTCCTCTTTCATTTTGAATGTGATCTGCTTCTGCCAAAGTAAAAATTTTGGGTAAATTTTTTTTAAGTTTTTCGAATATTTCTTTTTTATTGGAGAAATATTCTAACATTTCAAAATTTTTCTTTTCCATTATAAAAAAAAGATTTTCACAACTTCGAGCTTCTTTCATATTTAAAATCGGGAGATTCAATACAAAATCTCCTTCAAAAACTTTTTCACTAATTTTTATCCCATCTTTTTCTAAAAATTTTCCTTGAGCTATATCAAAAAAATTCACTTTCTTTTTTTCGCAAACTTTCAAAAGATGAGATTTTTTTATTTTTTCAATTATTGGAATATCGTCGAAAGCTTGAGTCAAAACAGTAATATTTTCAGGTTTTATCCCAAATTCGAATAAAAATTCTAATACAGATTCTAAAAATTCAGGAGAAGTATTTTCTCTTGAATGAGGATGTGAATCTTTTTTTATTGTAGGCAAAATTAAAATTTTTTGATCAGGTTTTAAATTTATTTCAAAGGCTTCAAAAATTTTTTCTATGGGTTCAAAAAAATCATATTTTTTTCTCCAAATTACAACAGCTTCTTCGTTATTTTTTGGTTTTTCGATTTCAAAAATTTCATCTATTTTATAATTTTTTGCAGACTTTTGTAAAAATTTTCTCCCATTTTCAGTTTCTAGTATTAAAACATAATAAGGAACTTTTTGATGAAAAAGCGAAGGAACAGTAGTTTGGCCCAAACATCTTACTTTTGCTTTTTTCCATTTTTCTCTTTTTAATTCCACAAAACAAAAAGGACATTTTTCAATTTTGTAGCCCCAAACTCTTTTACAATTTGGACAAATGAAAAAACTCATGATAAAATATCTTACATTAAAATTTTTAAAAATTCAATGAAAACTTTAATTCTGCCAAAAAATTCAACACCAGAACTTAGAAAACCTTGGGGAAAGCTTTTTGAAGGAAAAAGAAAGGAAATCAAAAGAAAAGTAGGGGAGTGGTTAAAAAGAAAAAAATTTAAAAAAATAATTTGTGTTGGAGATTTAGTTTCAAAAGATTTTTTCGCAACGACAAAAATTTTTGATGGAAAAATTAGAAGGAAGAAAACAAAGATTAACTTAATTTGGCACTTAAAAGTGAAAAATGAAAGAAGCAAAATTGAAAAAGAGGTTTGGGGAAAAATTAAAAAAGCAATAAAAGAAAATAAGAATTTATTTGTCGAAGGCGAAGAGGATTTGTTGGTGATTCCAGCAGTATTGCTTTCTCCAAAAAATTCTGTGGTAATTTATGGACTTTTCAAAAAAGGAGTTTGTGCAATCGAAGTTTCAGAAAAAATGAAAAGAAAGATTAAAAATCTTTTGAAAAGGTTTGTAAGTTAAAGAAGTTGGAAGTTGGAAGTTGGAAGTTGGAAGCTGGAAGCTGGAAGCTGGAAGTTGGAAGTTGGGAAAATTAGAAAATGATTCCAATAAGAGCGCAAACCGTATCAAGGAAATTTCCGATATTAACGAATGCTTTAATTTTCATAAATGTTGAAATTTTTCTTTACATGTTCTTTTTACCACAAAGAGAGCTCAAAAATTTTATATTCTCTTTTGCCCTTTTTCCTTATTTAATTTCTCAAGGTAAAAACCTTTCTTCTCTTTTCACTTCAATGTTTTTACACGGAAGTTTTGGACATTTGTTCGGAAATATGCTTTTTTTGCATATTTTTGGCCCAAACCTCGAAGGAAAGTTAGGAAGATTGAGATTTCTTGCTTTCTATATTTTTTGTGGAATTTTAGCATCTTTGTTCGAGATTTATTTACATCCTTATTCAAAAACTCCTATGGTTGGGGCCTCTGGAGCGATTGCAGGATTAATGGGAAGTTATTTGAGACTTTTTCCAAACTACAGAGTAGACGTTTTGCTTACTTTAGGTTGGTATTTTAGAGTAGTAACTTTGCCAGCTTGGACGATGTTAATTTATTGGTTTTTGTTTCAATTAATTTCAGGTTTGGGGGCTTTAACTTTTTTCTCTTTTTCACAAATAGCTTATTTTGCGCATTTGGGAGGTTTTTTAGCAGGGTTTTTTCTAGTGGATTTTTTTAAAAAAAGATAAAATTTAAATAAAATTTAAAATGGAAATTTTAAAAAAAGAAATTGAAGAAAAAAAAGATTGGGAAGAATTTTTTGAGGATATAGAACACAAAAGTTTTTTGCAATCTTTCGATTGGGGTGAGTTTCAAAAAGCAATGGGAAACAAAATTTTCAGATGGGGGTTTTTTAAAAATTCAAAAAAAATAGCTCAAGTTTTAATTTGTAACGTTTTTGCAAAAAGAGGAAATTATTTTTTAGTTCAGCACAGCCCTCAAATTAAAGAAGAAAAAGAAAAGGTATTGAAATTCTTTTTAGAAGAAATAAAAAATTTAGCAAAAAAAGAAAAGGCAATTTTTTTAAGAATGGTGCCTTTGTTTAAAAAAGAGGACGAAAAATTTTTGAAAAGTTTTGGTTTTAAGAAATCGCCCATTCATGCTCAAGCTTACGAAAATACAATAAAACTTGAGATAGAAGATTCAGAGGAAGAACTTTTAAAAAAAATGAGAAAAACCACTCGTTATTTAATCCGCCAATTTCAAAAACAAAAAGAAATAGAAATTTTTGAAGGAGAAAATTTAAAGGATGTTGAAAATTTTTATTTTCTTTCTTTGAAAACTGCAAAATACAAAAGTTTTGTTCCTTTTTCTTTGGAGTTTTTAAAAAATCAATTTTTAACTTTCAAAAAAGAAAATAAAATTTCAATTCTTTTTGCAAAATACAAAGAAAGAATTGTCGGAGGAATAGTTTTGATTTTTTGGTCGAGGATTTGTTTTTATCATCAAGCAGCTTTTGACCCAGAATTTAGGAAAATTCCTGTAAGCTATGGCTTGGTTTTTGAAGGAATAAAAAAAGCAAAAGAGAAAGGTTGCAAAATTTTTGATTTTTGGGGATTTGTCGACCCTCAAAAATACCCAAAGCATCCTTGGGCAGGACCGAGTCTTTTCAAGCAAGGTTTTGGAGGTAAAATTTTTGAGTTTTGCGGAACTTTCGATTTTCCTTTTTCGAAAAAATATTGGATTTTTTGGGGGTTGGATTTTTTGAGAAAAATTAAAAAAGGTCTATGAAAAGAAGAAAAAGATTTAGAATTAAAAAGCCTTTTTACAAAAAAAAGGGCTTTTGGTTTTTAATTTTTTCAGTTTTTTTCTTTTCTTTTTTAGTTTGGTTTTTGTTTTTTTCTCAATTTTTTTTACTTGAAAATCTGAGTTCAAACGAAAAAGAAATTGAAAATTTTTTAAAAAGTAAATCAAAAGAAAATTTTCTTAAAAAAGAGTTAAATTTTCTTTTTTTGTTGAATTGGGAAAAAATCAAAAAAGAAATTTTAGAAAAATTTCCGGAAGTAAAGAATGCAAAATTGAAAATTTTGGAATTTAAAAAATTTGAAGTTGAAATTGAAAAAAGAAAAGGAGTTTTAAATTTTTGCAACACACAACGCTGTTTTGTTTTGGATGAAAAAGGAATAGCTTTTAGAGAAGAAAAAAATGAAACTTTGCCCCAGATTGAAGGTGAAAAAGAAGTTGCATTAAAAAGCGAAGTTTTTCCAGAGAAATTAGTTCAAGGAATTTTGCAAATTAAAAATGATTTTGAAAAAATGGGAATAAAAATAGAGAAAATGAAAATAGAAGAAGATAGATTGGAAATTTTAGTTGACAAAGGTTATCTGGTAATTTTTGACCCAGATAAAGAGATTCCCTTTCAGTTGAAAAAATTTGAAATTGGAATAAAAAACATTTCTCAAGAAAAATTAGAAAAATTAGAATACATTGACTTGAGATTTTCAAACTTTGCGGTTCCAAAGTTTAAAAATTAAAAATATTTTTGTAAAATTTGAAAATGACACGACAAATTGAAGAGATAATTAAAGAAAGAGAAAAAAAGTTAAAAAAAATAGAAAGCTTTTTTGAAAAAGCATTTCCTTTGGGTTCAAAAAAAACTCACTCTGTAGCTGAATTTTTGCAAAATTTTAAAAAACTTGAAAAGACAAAAGAGGAAGTTTTTTTGGTAGGAAGAATAATTGCTCAAAGAATTCATGGAAAAATTTCATTTTTGGATTTGTACGAAGAAGGAGAAAAAATTCAATTGGTGGTGGCAGAGGATAAAGTGGGGGAGAATTCATACCAAAATTTTTTGGATTTGGTAGACATTGGAGATATTATTCAAGTTAGAGGAATAGCTTTTACTACCAAAAGAGGAGAAAAGAGCTTGGAGGTTTTAGATTGGAAAATTTTGGCAAAAAGTTTGAGACCTTTACCAGAAAAATGGCACGGTTTAAGAGATGTTGAAGAAAGATACAGGAAAAGATATTTGGATTTAATTTTCAACAAAGAAGTTAGAGAAAAATTTATTTTGAGATCGAAAATCATTTCTGAAATTCGAAAATTTTTAGAAAGAGAAGGATTTTTAGAAGTTGAAACCCCAATTTTACAAACTGCTTATGGAGGGGCAAGGGCAAAGCCATTTAAAACCCATTTGAATGCTTTGGATTTAGATTTGTATTTGAGAATTGCTCCAGAACTTTATTTGAAACGCCTTTTGATTGGCGGTTTTGAGAAAATTTTTGAAATTGGAAAATGTTTTCGAAACGAAGGGATGGATAAGTTTCACAATCCTGATTTTACTGTTTTGGAATTTTACTGGGCTTTTGCAGATTACAAAATGTTAATGAAACTGACAGAAAGAATGTTTAAATATTTGCTCAGAAAACTTTTCAAAAAACAAAAAATTGTTTATCAAGGAAGAGAAATTAATTTTAAAACTCCTTTTGAAAGAATTGAATTCGATGTTCTTTTTAGAAAGGAAACAGAAATAGATTATGGCACTGTGAACAGAGATGCTCTTTTTAAAAAAGCAAAAGAGCTGGGATTAGAAATTGATGAAAAAGCACCAAAATTTGAAATTGCAGATGAAATTTTCAAAAAAATAATTCGACCAAAAATTTGGAATCCAACTTTCATCATTCATTATCCTTTAGGTTTTCAAGTTTTGGCAAAAGCTTTAGAAAATAGGCCAGAGAGATTGGCGAATTTTCAATTGATCGTAGCTGGAATAGAATTGGTGAATGCTTTTTCAGAATTGAATGATCCCATAGAACAAAGAAGAAGGTTTGAGGAACAACAAAAATTGAAAAAAGAAGGTTTTGAAGAAGCTCATCCTTTCGATGAAGATTTTTTGGAAGCCCTAGAGTATGGCATGCCCCCTTCAGCAGGCTTTGGAATGGGTATTGATAGACTGGTAATGCTTTTAACAGATTCTTACTCTTTAAGAGAAGCAATTTTATTCCCAACGATGAAACCGAAATAAAAGGCGTGAATTTGAAGAAATTTGTCAAAAAGAGAAAAATTCTTTTTTTGAACTTTTTTATAATTTTTACTTTCTCTCTTTTTTCTTTTAAATCTCAAGCATTTTCTGAATATTCACCGCCTTCAATTAATTGGAAAAAAGAAATTTCTTTTGATCCAGAAGTGCTTTTTACGAGAGGGGTAGGAATTTTTGAAAATAATCAAGGAGAGATAGTTGTGTTTGCGCAAAAATTGAAACGTAAAGAAAACGAAGATAAAACTTATTTGTCGTTTCTTAAGTTTGATTATTCAGGAAATTTAAAAAAAGAGAAGGAAATATTTTCCATTTCTTCTTCATTTAGCGTTTTGGATGTGGTTCAAACCAAAGAACAAAACTATTTAATTTTAGTGGGCGATAATTATTCGGGTGTTTATTTGATTAAAACTGATGAGGAAGGAAACGAAATATGGAGAAAATTTTTTCAAGGACTTCTTTTTCCAAAAATAAAAGAAACTCAAGAAGGTGGTTATATCATAGTTGGGAACAGATATAATAACTCAATTTCCTATCGGAAAATTGCTCTTTTAAAAATAAATAGAGAAGGAGAATTGGAATGGGAGAAAGATTTAAAAGCTTGGATTAGTACATTTGCGAATTCTTTTATAGTTACTTCTGATAACGGATATTTAATTGGAGGATGGACAAAGGCTCGTTCTGATGATTATCCTCGAGCATATTTAGTAAAAGCGAATTCTTTTGGAGAAAAAATTTGGGAAAAAATTATTCCCCTTGACTATTTTACTCAAGTTTCGGAAACAGAAGATAATAACTATTTAGTTGGGGGAGTTTTTATTGCAGGAATCGCGCAAGGCGGAAACTGGACTGTTTTTCAAAAATTTGACAAAGATGGAAATTCAATTTGGGGAACTTCTTACCTTGGAGAGTCCCAATTCGTTTTAGAAACGATAGAAGGAAATTATCTTTTAGGAGTTTATCAAAGCGGATATTGGTGGCATCAAGTTTATTTGGCAAAACATAACAAAGAAGGAAAAAAATTATGGGATTTAAAATTAGAGAATTTGGCCAATGCTTTAATCATTCAAACAAAAGATGGAAATTATTTCGTTTTAGGAAATCCTTATAAATATTCGAAATCTCTTTCTCTTTTAAATCTTACTTCAGATATTCAAATTCAGAAAAAAGATTTTGAGATTTATTTTGATTATAATCTTGACAAAGATTTAAATAATTTTGAAGGTCGAGGAAAAGCAAAAGGAACAATCTTTAATTTTGAAGATAAAATGAAAATTGAAGGTCAAGTTTCTTTTGAAGGACCCTTGCCTACGATAACTCCAAATATTTATTTAATTGCCACTGATGGGTTGAAAAAAGAACTTAGTTCAACAACAATTTCCACCTCCTCGGTCAAGTATTCACAAATTGGTGAAGCAACTTATTCCTTTTCGGTTTCGATTTCGAATCCTCCAGAGTCAGAAAATGGCGGTCATTACGAACTTTATTTGGAAATCGATGGAAAACCATTTTTCATTAATACAAATTCAAGAATCAACAAAAATTACTTGCCATTAATCAACCTTCCAGAAAAAATAGTTTTGATTTCCGAAGTTTATTACGATGTGGCAAAAGGAAAAGATCCTGAAAATGAGTGGGTGATAATTCACAATTTAGAAAATGAAGAAATTAATCTTTCTGGTTGGAAAATCTGCAGCAAAAATGAAAAAGAAAAATGCAATAATTTGGAAGGGATAATTCCGGCTAATGGTTTTGCTATTTTAACTCCAACCAGTACAACTTTTAATTTCTGGAAAATTCCGGAAGAGATGACGAAAATAGTTTTAGGAAAAAAGTTTGGAAGTTATGGGTTAAATAACGAGGGAGATAATTTGATTTTGAAAAATGAAAAGGGAGAAATTGTAGATGCAATGAGTTACGGAGATGACAAATCAATTTTTGATTCGCCTTGCCAAGATGTTGCTGAAGGAAAATCCCTTTTAAGAAATCCGCCAGACAAAGACACAGACACTGCCGATGATTTTAAAGAAAGCGAGCCAACAATTGGCAAAAATCAACCACCAAGCCCAATCATCAATTTTTCTCCGAAAAATCCAGTAAAGGGAGTAAAAGTGAAATTTGATGCTTCATCATCAACTGATCCCGATGGAGAAATCAAAGAATTTTTTTGGGAAATAAAAAGGGGAGAAGAAATTTTAGCGACATCAACTGCTACTACAACAAATTTCGCTTTTCCAGAGAACGGTCAATATCAAATCACATTAACTGCCACTGATAATGACGGTTCTACCTCTTCAACCTCAACAACCATCAAAGTAGAACCATTTTCCTTTGCAATAATCACTGATTTACACATTGGCAGAGGATACCCTGATTACGATGGCGAAGGTTTTGATGACGACGGCTACAATGGCGAGGAATATTATTTAACTCAGAGATTGAGGAATGTTGTCAATTGGATAATCCAAAACAAAGACAAAATTCAATGCGATAATGCCACCTGCACAATTAAATTCCTTGTAGTTTTAGGAGACATTGCCGATTCTGGCGAAAAATCCGAATTTTTGAAAGCAAAAGAAATTTTAGACGAGTTAAATAATCACGACATTCCCTATGTTCCGGTCTTTGGCAACCACGATGTTTGGCCAAAAACTGATGTAGGAGAACCAGCAAAATCTCCTTTAGGAGTAAATTATTTTGAAGAAGTATTTTTTAATGAGAATGCTGCAAATACAAGATTGTTGAAAGAAAAATTGAATTTAACCAAAGAAGATTTTCAATACAAAAATTACTTATTTAGATTTGGTGGAATTAATTTTATTGTTTTAGATTTTGTAACAAGAAAAGATGTTGGAAAAGTCACACTCCACGAGCAAACGATGGATTGGCTAAAAAAGAAATTAAATGAATTTCAAGGAAAAGAACCTATAATTTTGTTTTCTCATCATCCGTTAACGGAAGAAGGGTCGCGAGAACTTTATGGATTTAAAGTTGTTCCTTTCTATGGTACTAATTTTACAGGAAAAGAAATTAAAATTCTTTCGAAAGTATTTGAAAATTACGAAAATTTACAGGATGGAAAGCAAATCTTAGGGGCTTTCGGAGGCCATGTGCATGGATATTATCCTCAAGAAATTTTTGTATTTAAAATCCCTGAGCGTAATGTATTTTTTGACGCCAATTGGGAATATCCATCTTTGAGTACTATTCCTGTTCTAACAACTGAAGCATTAATGGTCGGGTCAAATAGAAAAGACGAATATTTGAAAGAGGTGAATAAAGGAATAATTAGAATAGTTAAAATTTTAGATAATCAAACAATTAATTTTGATGAAATTGAAGGAAAATACGATCCAGATAGTGGAACAGAAGAAAATTTCATTGCTTTAAATCCTTATATTTCTCGAGGTTATACAGCTCCTCTACCGAATACTTCTTCTTGTTTCTTTTTTAAAGCTCATGCTTTCACAAAAAGAGATGTTTCTTTCCTCTGGAATTTTGGAGACAATACCACAAGTTCCCATGCTTGGGTTCCGTTAAAATGCTACGAAAATCCCGGCACTTACAATGTAAAGCTAATTCTCAAAGACAATAAAACAGGAAAAGAAGAATTTAT
>Ga0080004_1120261_pt1 | contig 33176 bp, 50 predicted proteins | sample WasSprMetagenome_FD_69207 | JGI IMG/M metagenome (GOLD analysis project Ga0080004, IMG submission 69207) | Sulfidic aquatic microbial communities from Washburn Spring, Yellowstone National Park, USA - WS (SPADES assembly) (version 2) | ecosystem: Environmental > Aquatic > Thermal springs > Hot...
CAGGCCTCACCCTTATGATATCGCTTAGCAGGTCTTCCTTGAAGAACTTCCTCACGCTCATGGAGAGCCACCTACAGCTAAGACATTTAGTAGGGTATCCCTTTCTTTCTTATCTAGGTTAAACTTGCTCCAAGCGGTGGCCACCAAGAGCCTTGCAAGCGAAACCTCGTCCCCCTCTGCGTTCATTGCGACGTCCTCTGCAGCCCTGAGCCCGTGTGTCTCGTAGACCTCTTTAACTTTGACCAGTAATTCGACCGCCCTCCCCACAATCGTCTTCGGAAATTTTCTGGAGACCTCCACAGGGCTTAAGAGCTTCATGGAACCCCTTTCCTGGCCAACCCTCAGATTTTTCGAGAAATTGGCTTGGAGAACCTGCCCTATCCTGTTGGCAAAGTCATCGGATACCCTGAGGTCATCACTTGACGCTATCAAGAGGAAGGTGTAAAGGATGGAGATGGGGTCAAGCCTCTCCAGTTCTAGGGACTTGATTTTGGCCACGTTCCTTGCCATATAGGCGAGGACGGCGAAAACGGAGAGCTTTAGAGCCTTGTTGGACAAAATCTGATAGCTCCCCATCCCAAAGGCCAAGGAGTAAAAGGTCGCCTTCGCGAAGCCATCTGCCAACGAGACCACCAAAGCCTCCTTTAACGCGTCGTCCCCATAGGTCCTTAGCAGGTGGTTCATGGTCAGCTCGACAGCCCCCCTTATGTCCTCTGAGAAGACCTTAGAGAATGAGGGGTCGTCTAAACTTGCAGTCATCATCCTCTTGAACCTTGGCCTCGCCACTATCACCTTGCTGGTAAAGAAGGCTGTCTTCTCTAAGGCGATCCTCCTCTGCCTCATCTCGCTCCAGACCTGCCACGTCTTTGTCACGCCGTAACCTTTGTCATAGAGCGTGTTGAAGAGCTCGTACCAGCCCTCAAGTTTGCCATAAGCATACCAGACCACGAGGAGACCGTCATCCCTCAGAACTTTCGAGGCAGCTTCTAGAAATTCTCCAAAGCCCCTCTGAAACTCTCGCGAGCCCCTCTTCTGAGGTTCGCCCCTTATCTCGACCCCCCTTGGAACCCTCGGCTCTTTAGGAGCCCATTCGGCGATTTTTAACCTTCCGCTAGGGAAGAGCTCTCCGAGGACAGACCAGAGGGCCTGTTGCACTATTACCCAGAAGAACTCCGTTATCCCAGCATAGTCGTGTTGATTATAGTAGGGAGGATCGACATGTATAATATCTACAGACTTCTCCGGCATGTATTCATGGAGACGCCTGGCGTCCCACATATAGACCGCATCCATTCCTTCTTTCCACAGGCCCTCAAGCCTATTGCACAACAACTTCACAACTGGAAGCAAGCCTCCCCTCGTCGTTTCGACCTCATCACTTTCTTCGGTCTCTTCTTCCTCGGCTTCGAGAGCCCAAGGTAATGCTGTAAGCATGTTTGCCTCCAAGGAATCGTAGCCTATGTCAACGCTTTTACCTAAAGCGTATTGAGAGCCCACTAAATCGCTAATGACTTCGCGACCGGGTTGCCACTGTGTGAGAATGTTGTTGTAGTTGAATGCTTTAGCTACTGACAAGGCCAAGTATAGCGCTACTGCAACTCCGAGCTCGCCATACTGTTTGCTCAATGCATCAGCCCTAATTCTGACGTACTTGACCAACTTGTAGAGGGCGAGTAGTTGGCGTGGATTGTAGAGCTGGTACCAGTACTTGAGGCCGTAGCTTCTGAGTTTTTTGAAGACGTTGTTGTCCTCGGGTATCTCGGCTATGGGGAGATAGTCGTGTATGCTCCTGCCTTCCTCTCTTTCTCTCAAGGCGCTTCTAGCAAGCTCTTCACAGGCCTCGATGAATAATCGGACATCCCTGTCGTTGCCAGCCCTATATTTCCCTCTACCTAATTGAACGGCGGCGAGGGTATAGACCTTGGAGGCGTCCTTTGCTCTCTCTATCTTTCCTTCAAGCAGGTCTTCTATGAACCTTACGTGCTCCTTGGCCCACCTCTCCCTAATATCGCTTTCGCTAACAGACTTGCCGCAATAGGGGCATACAGCAGGAGAGAAGGAAGGGTTTCCCTGGGAGATTTGAAACGTTAACCTCTTGCTTTCTTTGTCAAAGACAGGCTTAACGTAAATGTCCTTTCTCCTGCTAAGTAGAGTATACCTAGCGAGTGGTATTACACCACCACATTCGTGCACCGCACTCACAAAGAAGATGTAGCCTTTGTCGTCACTACCGTAGAATCTCCCGAGAGTCTCTTCAGCGTACTTCACGAGGTCTCTGGCTTCGCGCTCCAAGAGCTCTAACAACCTCTTACCATACTTTGCTGGGAACTCTATTGTAGCCCTCAAGATAAGATAGGCGAGAGGGTTGTAGTCGCCTGCTATTGTCCTGAAGCCCAGTCTAAGGGCCTCTAGGGGTATCGAGCCGCCGCCAGCCATGGGGTCAACGACCGTGATTTCCTTAGGGTCTCTGCCTAGCAACTTCTCGACGAGCTCCCTATCTGGATCAGCCATGTAGAGGGTTACCAGGGCCCCGCTTTCGCGTGCGAGCTTTCTAGCGTTCTCCAACCCTATAGCCTTGAGGAAGAGTTCTTTCGAAATCTCGGGGCTGTAATCGAGAGCAGAGGCCAAGGTAACAGGCCTCGCGGCAGAGGGCGGTCTCCTAGCAGGGTAGTACATTAAATTATTAATTTTTGGTAGGCCTCTGAATTTTAGCTTAGAGGCATTCAGTAACCTTTCAACATTTTCTCTGAACTCTTTTTTCACATATTTAAAAGTCATATCATACTCTGCAAACAAGTTCACCTCATGTAGCGGGAACTCCTTCTCTATGAGCTTCATCTGCATCACCACCTCGACTTGTATAGCTCTAAAAGATCCCTGATGACTTTTGAGGCTCTGGCCGCGAGTCTATGGTCTATGATGGGCTTGACCCGTCTCGCCTTGTATTCGTAGGTGTCCTGGGAGAGCTCTACCAGGTCCCAGAAAAGGTCGGCAGCCACCTTTGGGGTTCGGGCCAGCAGCTCGTCGAGTAGGTCTTCGGATGGCTTGCCGGTATAAGAGGCTAGGAGCCAGACGCTTACTGCTGGCAGGGCTGTCAGAGGTATCAGAACCTCGGAGCGCCCATCATCCTCTCTCGTCAAGAACTTCTTTGACAAGATTATGTATGCTTCCTCGGCCCTTTTGCCGCCGATTTTCAGGAGGGGTCTTTCCAGCTTCTCGTCCATTACTAGCTCTATAGAGCCCCCCTTGAACCTGGCCACAGGCTTGACCTTGCTTGCTAAGCCTAAAAGAGTGGGCGACAAGACCCATCACCCACAACGGCCTTTATGGGAGCATAAATCTGGAGGTTTCTCTGCTCCCAACGCTACCCCCGTGAGGTTTTTCCATTGCTTGGGCAATATAGGCCAATACGAGCTCTAAACGCCTAAGCGGGTAACGACCCTTTAAGAGGTGGCCCAGGCCTAGGATGCGTAGTTTTAGAGCATATGTATCGAGCGAGGTTACCTTTTCTATCCCTGCATACTCTAGGAATTGTTTACGCTCGTCTTGTAGCACCCTATCGATGCTCCTCTCCGAATAGTATTGCTTAACAATGTCGATAAGGTCTGTTATTGTCTTTGCCTCTTCTGGCGTGACAACATATTCGTGGACAAAGCCCCTAGGTCTGCGGACTGGGGCGATAATGTAGTCGCCCCTCTGAACTGGGGCGAAATACTTGACAACCGAGGACGGCAGGCCTGCAAGAAAGAGGGCGATTGTTGTCTTTGCGGCCATGTATCTAGCTCCCCTGGCCTTTTCAGCCCGCTCTATGTATTCCTGACCCTTTTGTCTAATGTATTCGTAAGCCTGTTTTTCAGTGATTTTTGCGTTTAGCTGAGGCACTACGCCCACCAATCATAATGTAGAGGGCCAACCAAAAAAAGTTTTCGTTTATTGCCTCGCCGATAGGATGCTAAGCCACGGATTGTCCTGCACAAAGCTGGGGAGGCCCGATGTATCTATCTGTTGAGGCGGCTGCTGCTCTACCGCGGCGGGCTTTACAGGCGGCCTAGATGGCCGCTTTGGTGTAGCCCTTTGTTTTGGTTTCCTGTCTTGTTTTTCGGGCGTATCCGTTTGCTGATTGGCCTGCACCTTTTTCAGATACCATTCCATGAACGCCCTTATCTCCTCTAAATCCCCGTCGACAATTATTTCGCCCTTTGAAGGCCTCAGAACGACCTTCAATGCTACCACCTTGGCGTGAACAACGACCGATAGAACTCGTCGGTCTTGCGTTTGAGCCTTTCGGGGTCCACGTGGGTGTATATCTGTGTGGAGCTTAGGCTCGAGTGTCCCAGCAACTCCTGTATCTCCCTGATGTCTAGGCCCGATGCTAGGCTTAATGTGGCAAAAGTATGCCTCAACATGTGTGGCGTGACGTGTTTGTTTATGCCTGCACGCTTAGCAATCCTCTGCAGTGTCCGCTCAATCGTGACATAGTGGATGTGTTGGTCTGGGTTTGTCTCGCTGGGGAAAAGCCATTCAGAGTTGTTCTGTCTAAGGTATCTTTTGAGTAGGGGGACGAGCCAGTCAGCGAAAAACACGACCCTCTCTTTATTGCCTTTTCCTATGACCTTTACGCTACGCCCCTCAATGTTTATGTCTGAAACCTTGATGGCTACAAGTTCTGATACGCGGACACCCGTCATTAAGAGGCCTATGACGAGCTTTTCATAGTCGTCTTGACAGGCGTTTATGAGCCTGGCCAGCTCTTCACGCGTCAAGTATTTTGGTAATCGTGCAGGCCTCTTTGGCAGCGGATAGTCGATGTTGTGGCCCAGGTATTTGAGGAAGCTCCTAACAGTAACTGCCACGGTGAAAAGCGAGTTTTGTCCCCAGCCCAGTTTCGAGAGCTCCAAAATGAATCTATCTATGTCTTGAGCCTTGACCCTATCAGGGGTAAGCCCATTGACCGTTAAGTAGTCTATGAACTTGGCTAGGATGCTGCGATATGTTTTCAGCGTCCTCTCGCTCCTGCCCCTAGCCCTCATTGAGCCTAGGAAGGCCTCAACCTCATTTATCAGTCCTGATTGCAACGCAACCACCTAGCCAAAACGCATAATATTTCTTAGGCGTTAAGTAGCGTGACTTAGTGCAGCAGACTGGGTTCAGGACGTATGTCTTGTTTGCAGGCACTACAAAGACCATGTGATAGCCCTCATCGTCGCGGAATTGATATAATGCATGGTAGTTGTTGACGGTTACGTTTTGTGTTGGGGGCGCGTCGAATACAATCTCGATTGTAACAAATGGAGGTATGGGCGGAGTAGCATTTGGTGCAGTGAGTGGGTTGTTGTTCTGTTGTGTTGGGTTAATGGTTGGTAGCCATAGAGGGCCCAAGATGGCCAAGAGTATGACAACGACTACAAGGGCGTCAGTAAGTGTAGGGAATTGTCTGCTGTCTCCTAAATATGCCACCTAGAACACCCGTTCCCAATAATACTCCTAAAATGAAGGCCACAATGTTTGGAATGTAGTCCTTCAAGTTGTCGAGGTTTATGTTTCCAGAAACCAGTGTATTTACAGCATTGGTGATGTCGCCCTCTATTTTTCTCCAGTTCACGGTTACATAGCCTGCCAACTGTAGGAGCATGAGGATAACGAGGAAAAAGCCTATTATCGTCAGCAATACCCTGATGCCCTTAGCAATCAGGTAGCCCACTATGAATGAGCCTATGCTTTGCACCACGCTCATTTTTCCCACCCATATACATGTCGTTCAAGCCTGTATTTATCTGTTAGACTCACTTTACGACCCCCCTGGCCTTTGCTTTTGCCAGCGCCTGGACATAGTGCTGGAGACAGTACGCTTTGCCGTCGAGCTCGTAGACTGCAGGCATACCACATATGGCGCATTTTTTGAGCTGGCCCGCTTTAACGTCTTCACGTGTCCTGTCATCTTCACACCTGTAGCAGTCACTCAACAGTGTCACCTCTGCGGTGATACTCTATGAGCTGGAAGGCGTACTCCTTGAGGTAGTCGTAAAGCTCTTTGGTCTTGAGGGCAAATTCAGGGTTCATCGCGGCCTCTCCACTAGTAGCTATTTCCTCTAGGTGTATGAGTAGGGCTAATAGGTGCTTGTAGATGCACCAGTCCCTGTTTAGCAGTTTCTCGTTTAGACCGAGCATCTTTATCCACTCGTTCACGTATTTCCTGCGTTCATTCTTGACAACGACGGCCTGGTCGATTAGGCCTGACTCGAATAGGTGCTCCTCTATGTTTATCAGGTGTCCTATCGCCCAAAACGTCTCCTCTATGAAGCCTCTACCCAACACCTGTTTTACCTGTGTTTCAGCCATATTGGTCAAGAATAAATGCACAAAACTGCATAAAAAACCTTTTCAACGAGAAAGATTTTTTAGGTAGCCCGACAACATCAGTTGACCAACGATGACGCCCAAAAAACGCGTAGAGGAAGAGGAAGAGGAGGAATACTACGAGGAAGACGAGCTAGAAGATTACGAGCTAGACGATTTCCTAGAAGACGAATGGGAGGACGAGGAATTAGAAGAAGAGTTTTGAAGAAGAGAGCGGCTGTCGAGGAAAAACAACCTTTTTTCTTTCTCTCCGTGTTTTCATTCTCTGACACGCTGGCCTAGACTAGCCCAGAATAAACAGAGAAAGAAAAAAATATTTTGTTTTTTACCCCCGTCTTTACAGGTTCAGTGTAAAGCCTCCGTTAACTGGAGTCACCGGGCATCCTTTAGCTCTGGCGAGGTTCCTGATGGCCATTGCTCCCTGTATGTTGCCCATGGCCTGTAGAGACTGGGCTAAGAGGTCTAGGGCCTCACACGAGGCGGATAGGAGTGTTTTTTGGTCGATGTTGATTTTCACTGGGCTGTCACCCCGCTATGTTAGGCGTTGTTTAAAGGGCGCCGATGCTAGTGAAGAAGGCCCTGAGACCAGACTCCCAGTTTGGACCCCACTTCTCCCTAACGATTGTAGACATTCCAGCCCTGCATTTTTCGACGTTGAGGCCTGGGAATATCCTGCCGGCGAAGTCACAGTACTTGAGGGGGTATTTTGTCTCTACTTTACGTAGTATCAGTTCGGGTACGGCCATATTTTTCACCCTTTGCATGTCTATGTTTACATGTGGGCTATATAAACATTAGTATCGATTAAACTGCGTTTTTCCCTATTGTATCCACCTTGATGCAAACGATTTGGGCACTGGCTTCGCACTGACCCTATACAAGCCGTTTCCTATGTTACAAATCAAGACTGCTGTGGCTGAGCCTGTAAAATAGATTGCCTTGCATTCGTTTGTGTCTAGGTCTAAAGTGATGTCTGTTGTGTCTCCATCGGCCTTGAGGCTTTCCTTCAGCATTAGTTGCTGATACGAGTATGATGGCATGTGATATCTATCGCCCAGACGCTATAAAAATGTTAGCCCGCATAAACAGTTAAATAGTAGTCTCGTGGAATTTTTCCTGATAGGTATGATTCACCCGTTGGTGATATTGCTGATAATATACGGAGTTACCTCGTTGGCAGTCGTCCTAGTGACGCTGTCAGACTATATTTCGCAGATTGGATACCTAGACTGGCGAGGCGTGATATATGGCATGCGTGAGATAGTCATAGTGGCCTTCGAGCTGATTTGGTGGATTGTAATCCTAAAGGCGTGGGGACTATTAGACATAGAGTGGATGTCACAACAGATGCTCGACCTATCTGAGCCCGGTGGACAAATAGCCTATCTTATCATGCTCACCGTCGCTTTGCTCGTGGCAGTATTGTATCTCGAGGGGCGCCTGTCCTCGAGCCTAGGACTTACACTTATCGCGGCGCTAGTCCTGAGTGGTTTTTATGACCTAGGCTTCCTCGGCGTCCTCATGGTCGTCGGAACCGTCGTCTTGATTGCTGGTGCTTGGGTGCTGGTGAGCGAAGTTCACACCAAAATCCCCGTCAAGAAAAAGAAGGCTAGGGCTTGAGCCTATACTTCGCAGGTAATAGACAAACGGGTCTTTTTCTGGAGTATAATATCCGCTGGCCACGTAGCTTGTCCCTATAATCGTGTATCTCCTGACAAACGGCCTCGTGAGGAATGCACGGAAATTGTATCCCTTGACCACCTCGTAGCCGTATAGGATTATGTGTTCAGGCGGAGGCATGGTTATACCCAAAACATGGTATGCTGATTGGTCTCTGAACTTTACCCTGGGGTTGGAGGACAAGAGCATTATGGCCATGACCTGAAACGCGGGGTCAGCGTCGGGGTCGAACTCTATGTGGAAAATGACACGCTTGTTGATGTGTATGAGGTAAGCTAGGTCGTTTAGGTCTTTGGGCTCACGCAGTATGACGCCCACCTCGCCCCTCAACTGCCTCAGCGATAGGTCGTCGAGCCAGCCAATCGATTTTATGGATGGTGGGGCTGGAACGTCGTAGTCCTTTTCGACGAGACTGCCTATGCCCACCTCCTCGACGTTGTTGGTTATGAAGTAGGGCTTTAGCCTAAAGTATGTTGAGAGCTTGTTCACGGTGTCCTTGACCCTGTCGTCGAATGGTAGCTTTTTTGTCCGCCTAGTGTATGGCAAGGGGAGCTCGCCAGCCACAACGACTAGGCTCATTTCTCTTCACTTTTCTTTTTCCTTTTCTTAGATTTTTCCTTTTCGAGTGACGGTGGCGGAAGCCTGGGCTCGTTCATTTCGCTTAGCATCGTGTTGAGTAGTAGCCACAACTCAAATTCGCCCTGAGGCCCTATGTCTGCACGGATAGAGCCCGTCGTCAAGTCTACTTCTACAAAGGTGGGGGTCTTAGCGGTACCACGCTGCTGGCCTGCGGCCCAGAGCAGCCTTTCCTTTTCGGTTATGCCGACGTAGAGTGCTGAGGCCTCGTGAAGAAGGACTTCGTCCTGTATGTCGTATATGTGTGTTATTATCCTCTTTGAAAACGAGTTGAAGACCCTCGACTCTTTGAACAATTGCTGGCAGTGCGGACACTGTCTTCCTAGTATTACCGCGATTTCTTTTATCCTTTCGCTCATTTGCTCCCACCCAGCATCTCCGTTTGCAGAGAGTTGTATATTCCGTAAAGCTCGTGTATCACGGCCACAATGTTCTGGAGCTCCGCAAGGAATGTCGTGGGGCTGATGAGTATGATTGAGCCTGTCGAGTTCAGCTGGATAAAGTTTGCACTGGCTTTTCCACGTAGATATGTAGTATAGGCGACCTTCTGTATCGATGGAGACTTTTCCGCTACGCTGTCTAGGACTTTTATCCCGATGCTGTCAAGTATGCTGAACAATTCGTGCAGGGCCGACAAGACGTGTTCATCGATAATTGTTATCTGCGCCTGCGTCAGGTTCTTGAAGCGTGTAGTCTCTTGGCCAGTCATTACGGCCTTCAGGACGTTGTTGAGGCTGAAAACCTCGAAACGTGGGACGCTGGCCTGCTGTGATACGATTGTCGTGATGAAGTTGAACAGCTCTTTTGCCCTCTCTGTGACCATATACTCGTATGTGCTCATAAGAACATCACCCTTATCTTTCCGTCTTCATCTGGATATGCTAGGCAAGGCGTTATCCCATACCTCAACAGCTCATGAGCCCTTTCCTCGACCTCTTGTATCACTGCATCCGATGGTTTATGGTTTTTAACCTCTATCGCTAAGACTTTACCGTTCTTTATCGCTATGAGGTCGGGGAAGCGCGACCCAGCACTCCTGACTACAAAATAGCCCCTCTTTTCGAGGTAACGCTTGACCTTATACTCGAACGCCCTGCCACGCTCATAGTTAGTTACCATGTCACATCCGAAATTAAACTGCAGTTAGATGCAAAAAAAACTTATCCATTAAATGAACCAGAGCTTACGCTTCTTGGTACCTAGCTTTTCCTCCAACGCCTCGTATAACTCGTTTGGTTCTTCTGCACCAATGATGAGGCCTAGGTCTTCGAACGACTCGGCCAATGTGTCGGTTGTAGGCTCCACGTGGCTTACGCGGCCCTCTACACCATAATAGACGTTTCGGTCGAAATAAGCCCTAGCAGTTCTCTCCCACGGCCCATAGATGTAGACCTTGTCTCGATAGACTTGTGCACGGCCCTGTGGACAGACTACCTCGAAAAATGTCTCGCCCGTGTTGGGATTAGTCCTCCTGGTTACGCTGCATACCCCGATAACCGTGGGCTCAGACACGTGTTTTTATTATGCACGGGCACTATATAACGGTTATTCTTCGGGGGGCACGCCCGTCTCTAAGTATTCGTGTATCTGTTTGGCAAACGTGTAGACGTCGCGGGGCGAGCTGAGCGGAAATCCTAGTATCTGTTTAGTGACGTAGGGTATGTCCTCTGGCGGCACCTCTTCAAAGTCCCAGTCTTCACCGAAGCCTAGACGGTCACGTGTGGCGAAAAGCGTACCGTCGGGACACCTAATCACATATGCATTGCCACGCTTCTCGTATTCACAATATGCAAATTTCGCTTTTGGGTTTTCGGCCATATGTATGTTTTTGTCGAAACGTGTATTTATCTGTTGTTGTTTTTGCTCCTATTGGAGGCCTCTCTCAGCATAAGCTATTTATAGTGGTGATGAAATAATAGATGTGGTGAAAAAATGGGCAGGAGAAAGAAGTTACAGGTAATGAGGCGCCTCACGATAAGTTTCGACCTATATCAATACGAGTTGCTTAAGTCTCAAGCACAGGAGAGGGGTGTGAGTATAGCTGACATTGTCAGGGAGCTTGTCGACAAATACGTGGCCTCGACAGTCCAGGCAGGCGTTCAGAACAAAACCGTCATCGCTTAACGCTCAGGTTTGACCCGGGGAGCCCCATGAGTAATATCGTGAATTCTCAAAAAAACTTTTCGATTGACAGGCCGCAGCCTATAAGGGTCGACGCCGTCAGCCTAGGCCAGAGCTGGCTCGAGGAAATGGAGGAGTGGCGATACATCAGGGACATAGAGCTGCAGATGGATATACTCAAGAAGCAATACCAGAAAATCCGTAAAGGCGTCTTTGTCGAGGACTTTCTGGCTTGGCTCGAGGAAAGGGGGATACTGCTCGGCGGAGACGCAGACAAGATAGCGAAATGGAATGGGCTAAAGAACTCTGAAAAGGCCAACCTAATCGTCCAATACCTGATGGAGAAGAGGTGGATATACACATTCACCGTGAGGAGGGACAGCGGGGAAGAAATATATTTGGCACTGGGCTACAACGACGTAGTCCTCCCAGCCTACAGTCCCCACAAAAGCGAAATCGACTATGGAGACAAGGTTCTGATGATAATGTTCATGCCGCTCTTGTCGGCGGAGGCCCGCAACGAGGTTCTAAGAGCGATGGCCAGCCTGATTGGAAAAACAATCAGCCAAAACAGGATAGACCCAATCGACAAGATAAGGTTCCAGGACGCGATATTCGACATGGAGCGCTTCGAGTTCATAAAGCCCGTGAGCCGCGAACACGCTGAGCCCGACTACTACTTCATGAACTATTCGCCGTTGTTCACGGCCTCCGATAAAGGTGCTGAGGGAAAGACGCTCCAGGCGATACTGGAGGACATTAAGAGCGACCGCTACGACATCAGGACAAACAAGTTCTACCAGTTCTACCGTAGCCAGTTCAGCGATGAGGACTGGGAATACTTCATCGACTTGGTGGGAGCGATTTTGAAGCCCACAAACTCGAAGCTGATAGGCTACCTAGACGGTCAGACAGACGCTGGCAAAAGCACGATGCTCCACCTACTCACTAGGCCAATAGAGAAGATAGTGGGGACAATAAACACCGTGAGTGCTAGGAGAGAGTATGTCTTTGCACTAGAGGGCCTAATCGGCAAACAGATACTCGTAGTCTACGAGAAGATTGACAAGCTGCCCGCAGAGATGCTGAATATGCTTGTAGGCAAATACGACAAGATACCCGTCGAGCGAAAGGGGAAATCCGCTGTAGTCATGAACAGCCTCAAGCTCGCAATCTTTGCTGGAAACGGCCCGCCGCAGATAGACTTCATGGAGCCAGACACGCTTGAAGCATTCCTAAACCGCCTGTCCTACATACAAGTCCTGCCCCTCGACGCAAAAAAGAAGAGGGACGACATAGACAAATTGCTCACCGATGTAGACATCCTGGCCTTCGTGATGTGGTGCGCGTGGCAACTCAGGAAGCGTGACTGGCAGATACGCAAAAGGAGCCCAGACGACGTGTGGAAGAAGATACAGGAGCAAGGCAAAACCGTCAAGAAATTCCTCAACAGCGACTGGGTATCATTCGATGTGGATGCGCGCATAAAGGGCTCGGTCTTGTATCAGGCATACCGCAGCTACACGGTCGAGGTGCTTAAACAGAGGCCCGTAAACATGAGCACGTTCTACTCGGAGATAGACAAGGTGGGCGAGAAATACAACATAGGGACGTATGAGCGTGGAAAAACCGTGTGGATACGTGGCGTTAGATTGACCGAGAAAGCCACGGAGGGAGGGGAGGGCAGAGACAAACAAGAAGCTGGCCAAAACCGCCAGTCATCCTCCCAAGAAATAATAAGAGAGCTGGACAGGTTCACCGAGTAAAACGGGCTTATTTACACCTTTTTCTTTGTCAGCATTTTTCCCAGGGGGTTTTCCTAGGGGGTTTACCCCCTTTTTCCCAGGGGGTTTTTCCCAGGGGGGCGGGGGGATGATTTAGTTAACCCCCACGCCACCCCCCGTATATCCCCCCTATCAATCATATCAGGCCCCCCAGGAAAAACCCCCTAGGAAAAACCACTTAAACCCCCTAAGAAGAAAAAGCTTTTTTCGAATCGCAGAAAAGCACTCATAATTTTGTAGAGAAGCGGGGCGAGAAAGACAGAGGGCGAGCACCCTTTCCCTTAAATTTAAGGGACAGGAAAAAATACTGATTTGGATGCGGGGCCTAAACCGATATCTCTGCCTCCTGTTTTTCCAACGCCTCTATTTCTTTCTCGATGTCTTTTCTGAGCTTGGTTATTTCCTCTAGGTAGACCTGCAATTTCTTTTCCGCCGCCTTGAGCTTTTCTAGTGCTTCGGTTCTGCCTCCCTCGTCCTTCATTCTTTTCAGGGACATCTCATTGATGAACCTTATCAGGGCGTTTTCTGTCACGATTAGGTAGTCTATGTCGTGGATGTTGGTGAGGCCTAGGGCCAGTAGGAGCTCCGCATGGTCGTATCCATCGACCGGCCCAATGTAGCATTTTGTCCTGTTTTTTCCATGTCCGTGGACTACGTATAGGTATCTCTTGCCACCTATGTTGTATGCCTCGGCGTAGCCCAACCCTCCACATCTCGGGCAGACAACTTTCACCATGGTTGTCTCCCGTCCCTTAAATTTAAGGGAAATCAGGTATAAAAGGCTTTCGCCCGCCCCCACCATATTATACTGCCTATTTCGTTGCAAACTCCAATTTGTATCTCTATTTGTATCTCTAAACGGTTTGGATACACCCCATCCCCTCGAGGCTTTACCAGCACTAAACTATACTGATACTATACAAAACTGCATCATACCATGGGAAACCGGCTTTATACAAAACTTTTTAGAGTGCTACACGCATAATTATTGGTGCTGATGTCTAGGCCGAAAAAACAGGGAAACAAGGGAACTGCCATCATAGTAAGGCTATTCGACAAGCCCAGCAAGAAGGGCGGAAAGCCCAGGATACGTGAAGAGATAAGGATAGAGAACCTAAACGACAACATACTGACAAAACTCGTGGAGCTAATAGTCATGGCAAACGTCTCGCAGACGGCCGAAATCGACCTGGGGACCGAAGTAGCCAAGCTTTTTAAGTCTCCCCAGGCACATAACAGGCGATAGCCATGTATATACTGGTCTTCAATCCTGTGAGCGGAAAGGCCTACTACCTTGTAACGGTCAAAGGGGCATTATTCAGGCAGGGGGCCGTAAAGATGCTTGCAAAAATGATTTGGAGCAATAACGACGACTATGAGACGGGCTTCCACAGGGTTTATACCCTCCTAGAAAAATGGTATAACGTCCACATAAAAATCATGAAGGCAATCCTTGGAATGAAGTGGCTGGCTGAACGCTACGCTCCACACTACATCCTAGAGGCGGGCGTCCCAACACCATCAGCCACAGTCGACCTGTACGAGACAAGCCTGACAGTGTTCTGGGGCGACCTAACGCCCGACAAGGAGAACAAGCGGCACCTCTACCTAGTGACCCTATTCAGGGACATCAACAGGCTCCAAAAATTCCTGAACCAAGAGTCAGTCTTTGCGGAAGCACTGATAGAGGCACACACAGAATACAAGTCACAGATAGCAAGATTCGTCGACGCATACACCAACATAATTACGATAGCCAACCAGATACTCCAGGAGATTATCGACAAGCTGCCAGGTAGCTACGAGATAATCGAGGATGTCCTACGCAAATACAACGTGACGGGCAAAGACATAATCGAATACGCAACCGAAGAGGCCACGGCCAAACTCGTAATAGCGAGGCTGCAGGAGCAGCTGGCCCAGATGCAGCCACCACCCGCACAGGCAAAAACAGCGGAGACAAAAACATAAACATTAAAATAGTCCCCAACAACATTTTTTTCTCGATAAGTATGGTCTTACTGCTAGAAAGGCTAGGGGACACCGCTCTCTACATACTCTTCATTGCCACATTAGCCTTCACTGTCTGGGTCAACATAGACCCCTTCGGCTACACGTGGATAATCCCCAACCTATTCCTAGAGGTCTTAGGCGTGGCGCTCATATACCTCGAATATAGAGAGATGCGTGAGAGGGGGTGGTTTGATTGACGGACGTCGAGCAGGCAACCAAATGGGTGTCGCTGGTCAACGCGATACTGTGGACAGTCCTCGTATCGCTCTGGGTCATAGGCGCATTCAGGAGCATACACCCAGCCGAAATAGCGGGCGTTAAGCTGTTTCCAGAGATGCCAATGCTTAACCAAACCAACCCATCGCTACAGATTGGTGACGTGGGCTATGCGATACTGGTAGCATTATACGAGGTGTTCAAGTGGGTACTGCTCAGCGTGACAGTCCTCTTGGGCATAGAGGCCGCACTTGGGCTGGCAGGCCAAGTCCTAGGATTCATAGGCATAAGCATAGCCAAAGGTGGAAGCCAGCTAGGCAAATTCATCAGCCGCATAATACAATTGCTCCTAATCAAGGTCATAGTCGATTACACCCTTGTATACCTACTGCGTAGCGGAAGGCCATTCATGTTCCAAGTTGACCAAGCATTCCTCGACTCGTGGCTAGGATGGGCAACTGTGCTTCTATCCGTGGCAATAGTAGCATACATGCTGGTTAGGGATACATTCGTAAGGGTGGAGGTGACGCTGCCATGACCGAGGAAATAAGCTTCCAGAGCATGCCGTCATACACCGTCCTAAACGTATTGGCCGCAATATTGACAATTGGCATAATAGGCTCGATACCGCTCCTGGGCTGGCTCTTCGTTTTACCTGCCGTATTGAGCATGTTTGTGGCGCTGGGCTTTGCATTTGCGGCGTATCTCCTAGCACCCAGGCCTGTAGCTGAAACCTATGGAGGCCTAAAACAACAACTGCTTGTCTTCTTGCTACCGTCGACAGCAGTCTTAATGTTCACTGCACTTTTCGCCTACCGCGGCTCAGTATTCTACTGGCTGGCAATGACAATGGCAGTGGCCTTCACTATACTATACAAGCCTCCAAAGATGCCTAAGCCCGATGTCAAAGTGGGAATATTTGGAGCATTCGCAATGTTCATAGTCGTGATACTGATTGCATTCCTCCTAGACCAGTTCAAGATACTAAGTTTCCACCAGACAATACAGCTCATGCAGCTGTCGTGGTCTCCGACGCCGCTCGACGGCCAAGGAAACCCGATACTCCTGCAGATTAACGCAATAGAGATGTTCTTAATCGTGGCGTTGGGCGAGGAGCTTTGGGCCAGGCTGACAATGGGCTACGGTGCAACATCATTTGTGGGGTCGAGGACGGCGTGGCTATGGTCGTCGTTCTGGTTCATATACCTACACACCCCGTCGAGGCTCATGATGCTGCTTCTATACCCATGGCTGGTCCCCGTCGTAATCGGAATACTGGGGGCAGTCCTGATACCATTCTTCATCTTCTTCAGAAAGAACCCCAACATATTCACTGGCATAATCATGCACGCCACATACAACACGCTACTTTCGGGGCTAGTATACGGGACACTGTTCCTAGACCTAGTAGTGATGGGCCTCTTAGTCTACGTCACAATGAAAATCACGGAGACAAACATTGAAATACACATCCCCCAAGTAGTTAAAGAGGTGATAGAGAAGTGAGCAAAAAGCTAAAGCTGGCCATCCTCATAATCAACACCCTAGTCATACTCTGGCTTATCTGGTGCTACCTGCAAGGCTCTACACTAAGCATAGCGATAACCCCCGCAAACCTACTGGTCTACGTCACACGCAAGAAATACCCACACCTATCAGCCTTCATATTGCTGTCAACCGTAGCCATGGGCATACTTGCCACATACATCCCAACCAGCCTGTCAATGCTCAACGAGCCGCTGGCACCCGTAACGCCGCCGATAAACGCTACGAAACCCTAAGCATAAACCCTAAAATACTTGTCTTTTTCTATTTTTTCTTATGAGTAGCGAGCCAACTGAGGATAGGGTTTCTAACCAAGACCAGGAATCACAGGCAAACCAAGAGAACAACGATGAGGCGAAAAAATGGAAAACAACGATACGGGGGCTACGAGAGCTCCAAAAGATGTATGAAGCACAAGTCAGGCTGAAGGCCCAACAGGAGGCTCAGCAGGCCACCCAGCAGAGCAATCAACAGGCAAAACAAGGGAAAAGTGAAGAGGAGAAAGAGCTAGAGGAGCTACGCAAACTCCAAAAGATGTCCGCGGCGAAAGCCTTCCAAAAAACCTTTGGAGCCCCACGTAAATCAGTAAGGGAGGCCGTCAAAGGCTACACCGAAAAACATCTGCGTTTCCCATTAGAAGAAGAGATACCGCCAGAACAAGAGGAGCAAAAAGGAAAGGGGAAAGGCAAGGGCAAACCAAGAAAAAAGAAGGGCAAGCAAGAGAAAGAGGAGGAGCAGAAGAAATGGCTAGAACAGAAGCAGAAGTTACAAGAAATGATAAAACTCCCGCTTAGAGAGAGGGTCAAGCGGGGATTATCGAACGCTCTGCAGCGGCTCAAGAAGGGCGCATCGGTCTTTGCGAGGAAAAAAGCCCCAACATTAACAAGGAAAGCGGTTGAGAGCGTCCCGCTTCCACCGACGCCATACGGCGAGGCAGAGAGATTTGTCGAGGAAGTAGTAATCAGCGTCCCAGAAAGCAGAGAGCAAAACCTGCTGATGACTTTTGCCACACTGGCAGGCATGTATGGAATCGCCGCGCTCCTGGTTTTCACTGACAACCTCATTGTGTCTCTACTGCAACATTGGTTGGGCGTGCTGGCATTGGCGTTTTTCTCACCCGTCCTCATCATATATATAGTAACGAGCTTTTTGATGTGGTTCACCCTGTACCTGACGACGTTTTCATCGATATCTGCAATATTCACCGTCATAGCCAGCAGGATTTGGATGCATGGTAACTACCACCGCACGCTCAGCCCGAGGGCCGTCGTGTATTATGCATTGGCAATGGTCTTATACATGGCCACGGTGAAGGTGTGGGTAGGGATAGCCGCTGGCTACTTTATGGCGTTGCCGAGCTTCTTATTCTTCAAACTTATCCAAGACGCTATTGTTATTGCATTGGTTTCGATTAGTGCATTAACCCTTGGACACATCATAGGGGGTGTGGTAGCATTGATTTGGGCAATAATTGCCCTCATCTATATAACATTCTTCCTCGCCTTCTCAATCTTGTCAATGTTTTGGTCGAAATACGTTACAAACTCGGTGAACATCCACAGGCCCCTAGCCGTCTGGCTAATACTGGCGGCCAGGGAGCTCCTGGCGCCACAGATGGCATACCTAGCGGCCGCAGGGTTCGCAATTTATGCAGGCATACAGGCCGCGCTGTCCGTCGGCACCCAGAGGAGCAACTATAGATACATCAACATGCTCCCCGCAGTCATCATATTGGTCGCCGCGCCAGTGGGGACAGTCAACATGCTTTCACAGATGGTGATAGACATCGTAGACCAGGCATTCCAATATATAGCCAGCTACGACCAGTGGAACGTCTTAATAGTGTCTGCACAGGGTCTGGCCAAATGGCTCCTGTCAGTTATACCCCCGTGGTAAGCTAAGGTTTTTTTGTCTGTTTTTCAACACATATATTATGACCGAAAACGGCGAGGAGGAGAAAAAGCGTAAGCCGTCAGTCAGGCTTGTCCCCATAAAAATCGTTATCGACAACCCGAAAGAGGCAGTCATTGCCTACACGTTATTAGCGGTATCCGCTGTAACGGGGCTGGCCTTCTTTGGATACATCGCTAAGAGCTTTTACGACGTGTATCACTTCACGATATGGCTCTACCTTGTCCCCCTGCTTGTAGGCCTGGGCATACTCCACGGCATCGACAAGACGTTTGGGGCTATACCCCTAGCATTCCTGATATTCGGAGTATCTGGAGTCCTGTATGCGGCCGTGGGATACTTTGCGGGCCCAGGGCTCAACCTTTTTATACCCTTGTTCTACGAGTCGCTGGTCTTCGCCTTCCACGTCACAAGCCTCTACCTAGCGGCCTACATCATTGCATACAATGGGCTCAACTTGAAGTTCAAGGTCATCACGACTGGCGAAGGCCTCGACAAATTCGAGAAATTGTTTAGAAGCATGGGCCTCACAGGCGACGCCACGAAAGGCCTGAGGGACACATTCAGAGAGGACAGGGAAAGTCCCCTATGAACAAGCGGAAGGTCAGCTACAGGGAGATATGCGAGCAGCTAGAGGACTTCTACACGTTTACAAGGCTTGGGGGAGGCAACGCATACGACTACATCATATACATAATCCGCGGCATACTCAACAACAGCCCAGACAGGAAATGCACGATAGAGGACATCATGTTCTGCCTAGACGACAAGGCAAAACAAGACAAGCGTCTGCGGACAACAATCACCAAGGTCAGGGTTTTCCAGGCAATAGCGTATCTGGCCAGAAAGGGCGAAATAAAGAGGGTCAGGTTCATTCTAGACGGAAACCCTTAACCTTTAAATACATCACGGACGCCCGTTTTTATTGACCAAACATGTATAGGAAAGCGGCATCTATATTGGTGGCACTACTAGTGTTGGCCAGCGTCCTCGTCGCCGTCCAGCCCGTCAAGGCTGAGCCAACCGTAAACGCAGTCATACCTGCCACAATCAGCCTAAGCTACTTTACGTACCAGAGCGCCACCGTCACCTACGAATGGGTAAACTTTACAGCCGCCCTAAACCAAAAGATGGCCCTTACAATTAACCTGATACCAAACGCGGCTGTTGACCAACTCTTGATAGACGGCTCCAACTACACCTCACAATCGTCTGGCAAAATCGTCCTGAACCCGGGGACGCACACAGTAGCCATAAAGTTCGTATACTCTGCGGCCACATATGGAAACATCCTCATAGAATTCAACTACAACCTGTCATTCCCATGGACAATCAAGCTCGACGACTCTGGATACCCGTACACCAGCTTCACGTTTAAGCCCGGCGTATCCATCGGCCCCTACCCAGGCCCGTCTGGACCCCCAGCATTTACCTATTACGTCATGATAGACTTCAAAGGCAACGACGTGGCCTACGTGATTAGCGACCGAGTCACGTGGGACATTTACGGGACAAAGATATACGCGTCTCTACCTCCAGGCGACACCCAGAGCATCACTCTAACTGTAGGCTTCAAAGCGCCCCCAGTAAGCGCGTCGCTGGTTAGGGTCGTAGACAACTTCGGCCAGCCAGTAAACAAGCTCCCAGACCAGTTCAGCAGGATACTTGTAGGCTCACAGCTAGCAGTCCAGCCAATGGTGAGCAACCTGACAATCATCCACCTAGTCAACAACACTGCCGTCAACAGCTTCGTGTTCGACAAGGCCACCCTCTACAAGTGGGGCGTAATCGCCTACAGGCTATACAGCAAGGACTACGTCTACCCAATCATAAACGTGACGTCTGGACAAGTGACGCCAAAGAAGCTCAGCGTCAAATACCAGCTCGTGGCGCCAGAACAAGTCCCATTCAGCGTCAAGCTTCAAGGAGACCTGACAAAAGTCGGCATGTATCCGCTCGACTTCATAGTCAACGGTGTAACAGTGGGCACGCTGAGCAACACTGAAAGGGTCTACATCGACGGCACAGTGTCGACAATCGGGACATACAGCGTCACAGAGACCTCGGACGCCTACAACGTGACCATCACCTACAACGTCGCCGTCAACGCCCTGACCCACCCGTTTGTCGACAAGGTCTACACCTTCGAGCCCGTCAGCATCACCACTGGCAAAGTCTACCTGACCCTCTCAACATCGAAGCCGTTCCTCCTGCACAGCACGAGGAAAGTAATGAGGATAACAGGCTCAACCGTGGGAGACGTAAACATCGGTAGCAACGGAGACGTATACTTTGCAGGCGTAACCGCGAGCGACACCTACACCGTCAAGCTCGCCACCCAGCTCCTCGTCAAGAACCTATACAACGGCCAGCCAGTAGATGCAAAGGTCACCGTCTACGACACCAAGGGCAACGTGATAGCCCAGAGCACGGGCAAACAGGTAACGTTCCAGCTCGAGCCGACAGTCACATACCTAGTCCAGGGAGACAACGGGGCCGAGAAGCAGTCAAAGAACGTATACCTCTCCGACGACATGGAGGTAACCTTCACATACAGCACCGAGCCAGCCTTCCAGATACCCATGGACTACGTCTACCTAGCATTCCTAGCCATCATCGCCTTCGCACTAGTCTACCTAGTCTGGAAGCTACGCAAGGGAGGCCTGTCAATCGAGATACAGGCATAAAAACAAAACCATTTTTCTTTTTTCTCTCTGGTTTGTTACCCAGCTAACCCGCTTTTACCTGACATATTCGACCATATTGGGGCTACTGGCAACATTTTTATACTTAACCCCACGCCCCTAAAACGGTGGAAACAACATGACAAAAGACAAGCATAAGTTTAGGGTAGCACTAGCGGGGCTAATACTCCTCGTTGTCCTCGCATCTTTCACGGCATACCTCTCCACTTGGAAAAAACCCGTCGACAAACAGGCCGTAACTATACAGGAGCAGGCCCCAGAGGTATCTGGGCAAATCCTAATCTACGTGAACAACAGGCTGGCATACAGGGGACCGGTTCACAGCTTCCTCAAGCCTACAATACCGATGCTCGCCCTCGGCCTATTCCCCACCTCAGGCTTCCAGAGCGCCAGCGTGAGCTTCTACAACGAGAAGCCGACCACATGGAGCGCGTACGCAGCTGGGGGCTCGATGGCCTCTACTTACTACAAGTCGGCCGCGTCATCATGCGCCGATTGTGGATGTAGCGTCTGGGGGATGGTCTGGAGCATCGCACCCCTCCTCCTAATCTACGACACGAAGGGGAACAAGTGGACCGAGATATCGCTCAGCACCACGCCCAGCGTTTACTCCAACGCCACAGGGGTTTTGCTCAGCATCAGCGGCTCTGTCACGCCCTCCCTGACCACGGCGACCAACGTCTCCATGATACGCCTGGTCAGGCCCACCTTCTCCACCTGCTACACAAACGCAGTTAGCTATGCCGTGAGGCTGGCGGAGGACACCATCTCCCCAGCGGTGACCGTGAACCCCAACGACACACTCACTGTGGTCTACCAGTTCTACTTCAAGAGCAACCAGGTGTTCACTGAGAACTGGGCGAGGGCGTTCTTCGTCTGGCTCTACAACGTCCCCGGCGCAAAGGTCAGCGTAACGGCCACGGACGGCACCACCGTCACCATAGACCCCAGCGCGCCCAGTTGCAGTAGCCACGCCAACAACGCGCCCGTGAACACCTATATCGTCATTGGTAATGGCCAGGCCTTGTTCAACAGAACTGCGTACAAGGTGGTGAGCGAGGTAGCCAGGGCAGAGCCCAGCGTCCAGGTATATACTGGCGGCGTCTCGCTCAGCTATACTTTCACATTCAGCAAGGACACAACGATAACCGAGCTGGCAGTCTACTCGAAGCTGAGGGGCGATAAGGAGGTTATGCTCTTCTACTATATCTTGCCACAGCCCGTGACGGCAAAGGCAGGCATCCCCTTCACGGTGACCTTCTATATAAACCTGCCATACCAGGACAGGGTGTAAGGGTGCATGTGTGTTGAGGCGCGGAGCCCTTACAGCGTTGCTCGCACTGGCCCTGTTGGTCGTGTTGGCCGCCCCACTCAATGACCCAGAGGTAGCAGTATCATACACTGTGCAGGGAGGCTACTCGCCGAGCTATACACCCATACCATACATAACCGAGGCATCTGTTGGGGTTACCAAGCCAACCACTGCCTTGTATATGGGCACCGCCGGCGTATCGACAAGCTATACCCCCATGGTCTACCGCATCAACACGGAGCTGGTGCTCGAGAACATAAAATGGTCTGTCCCGTTGCGTATCCACGTCAGGCTCCTCAAGGACAACATGACCTATGTCCCCGATTTCGACGTTGAATACACGGTTAACGGGACTTTGAGGACGGCGAGGAAAGGCGAAGACTCGCTGAACATTACGCTGAACTATTACAGAGCGTTTTGGAAAGACCCCGTCATATTGACTTTTCCAGACGCCGTAGAGGGCCACAGGCTCCTAAACTCCACGACAATCGTTGTCGACCCGCTCACGACGCCAGACGTTTATGTCTACTACTATGCTGAACTAACCGAGCCAGTCAAGCAACCTTCCCCGTCGACTTCAACGTCTTCTGGAGAGGGTGGGGGAGAGACTACGTCCAAGCCACCGCTGCCGAGCGGCTACATCACTATCCCATGGTGGCTCTTGGAAACCGTAAAGTCATATTGGTGGCTGCTGATACTCACGTTAATACTAATAATTGCGGCCTACAAGTATCACAAGCGCCACAGTGGGATATCAGTCGTGATAAACATACCCAACTGGGCCATAGGGGGGCACTGAAACAAAACTTTTTTTGACTCTTTTTCTCTATTTCTTTTGTGCTGGGAGGCCTGTTTACCATAGCGTGGGCTCTACTCGTAACGTTCTTGGATGCAGTATACATGACGCAGTATGACAGCGGTCTAGGTAGCTACTCGATTAATGGTTATCATTTCTGGCTTCTGGCTTTATGTTTTCTGCCCTTCATTGTCATTGGTCTATGGCCCTTGGCTGACCAGAAAAACTGGGGCCGTTTTTACCAGAACAAGGGTGGATTTTTGGGGATTTTTCTCGACGCCTTTATGCGTGGCCTGTTCGTCACGTTGGTCGATGACACCGTGTATGGCCTCTTCAAGTATGTCCTGGGCGTCTGGAGCGTTGTAGACGTGGCGGAGTGGTATAGGATACAGTTCTGCCTGTCCTGCGACTGGTTCTGGTGGTGGGCCGACTTCTACTTTTTCCGAGTAGCGGTTACCCCCAGGCTCATGGCCCTCACTATCCTGGGCAGGGCGTTGGTCTTGGTGCTCTATGCTGTGTATCGTGTAATCAATATGCGAAACCTTTATAAATCTGGACATGCGTTTATTTATTGAAACAACATGAGACTGAAAACAGTGGAAACCGAGAACGGGGCAAAGACATACGCAGTGTTCAGAAACGTGGCATACGTCTGGGACACCGACGACCCCGAGACGATACTCAGCGACATCCACGCAATCCTGAGCGACATGAACATCAACGTCATCAAGTTCAAGTTGCTGAGGCCAGAGACGTTGAAGGGGCGCAGACGCCTATTCTACTTCAATGCCCACAACTTCGTCATTGTCACGCGTATGGCACACATGTATAGGAGAGACTTAATGAGACGCATATTCAAGGAATACGTCCTCGATGAGAAGGTCGACGGCGTAGTCCTGATAAAGAAGTCTGCATTGCGCCACGTCAGGCAGGTGTTGAGTGGAGAAGCGGTGGTGGCCAGTGTCGTTTGAGGACTTGGTGGGCTTATACTCTGACAGCGTGGCTATACCATTCCTAGTAGTCAACACTGGGGAATATCCAATAGACATCGAGGGCGCCGTGAAGACTGCTACCAAAATAGCCCACGCGATGGGGCTCAACAACGTCCGTATAGTCTACGTCCTAGTCAAAATGGGGGGCTTCAAGCAACACATCGACGACAAGCTGGGCCCGAAGCCCCAGGCCAACGAGATAAAGTCCACACGCAACAGGAGCCACATAGAGAGGATAATCATAAAGACAAAGTCCCTATACCCATCGGAAAATATACTGTTCGTGAAGTTCGTAAACGGCTACGCCGTCCTGACCTACGAGTAAAAACAACCTTTTTCTCTTTTTCTACCCCTACCAGTGGAGCTTCCCCGCTGTCTTTCGATTACGTGATAACCGAAACCTTTTTAAACCACGCCAGCGAATATAGTTACCGTATGAAGACCAAAAAAGAAAAGCTCTGGTATATCGCCCTCATAGTCCTAGACGTGCTGGCAATACTGTCGACGTGGAACTACATGACGTCAGCACTGAAGAAGAGCATAGCGATAGCACGGGGAAACCCATTCTCAGACACCGCTGTCTATGGCTTCGGCGTGGCAATGCTGGCCGCAGTCTTTTCGCCCATAGCCCTCATGCTCGAGCTCGTCATGCTGGTCTACCTAATCGGCGAGGTGCTGGGCTGATGCTGGCGAGGCTCATAAAGAAGATTGCGGCCACACTTCTACTCCTCCTAGACGCCATGTTCATGCTTAGCTTCATACTAGTGTTTCTAAGAGTAGTCGTGGAGGCGTTCTCCGCACGGACACCCGCCAGGATGCTTGCCAGCCTGGTCTTAGCGGCGGTCTACCTCTTCCTCATTGTTGCGGCGGTCATCGTGGGTGACAGGCTGTGGAAAATGATAGAGGAGTGACCTGGCTCATCCTCTTTGTCTTCGTTGGCCGCGTGGCAGACTACATCAGCACGTACTACAACATCTATGTCCTCGGCGAGGTCGAGGCAAACCCGTTCATGGCCAAACTTGTACCCAACCCAGTAGCCCTCATGGCTGCCCAGCTGGCATTGACAACGCTGTTTCTATGCATGCTGTCATTCCTGTATATCCAGTTTCCAGACATCGTGAGGCAAAGCGTAAAGAACAAGGCCCTGGCCTCTTTCCTGATTAGGGCATCTAGAATAGCGGTCTACGTCCTAGCAGCCATATCGTGGCTGGGCTTCATAAACAACATAGAGCCACACCGCTTCGTGGCAAATACGCTATACCCTGCTCCTATCCCATAAATTTAAGGGAGAGGAAAAAAGAAAAAAATTGTTTTTTATGCGACCCAAACCTCCATCTTCTCGACTAGGTCTCCATCGTATTTTGGCAGGACAACGTCCCTGAGGACTCTGAGTAGCTCGTCATCGTCCCTGACTACTGCTATTGGTGTTAGGTCTTCGCTTATGAGGACGTATTCGCCCGTCAGTGTTCTCTCGATAAAGATTATGTCTACGTGGGGCGTATTGGCCCCCTCTATGGTGCGTTCTATCCTGATTGAGTAGGCCTCTGCGAGTGGCTGAACCAGGTAGATTCTCACTGGTATCGTTTGGCCGTCGTCCCTCTTCATGTTGAATTCGACTGTTTGCTCGTTCATGGTTGGCCGTGATAATAGTGTGTGGGGTGGCTTAAATAGTTTGCGGTTATACAAAAAAAGAACCCAAAAAAGAAGGATTGGTTTTGGGGCTCACATTATCCAGACAAACAGCTCTTTGGTGTTGTGGTTTATGTAGGGCTTGACGATTGCCTCGATTGCGTTCAAGACCTCTTTTTTGTTGTGGAGGACTGCCACTGGGGCACCATATTCATCTAGTAGGACGGTTTCGCCCCTGTAGTCTGCCCTGCCTGTGAACAATAGCCTGCAACGTGGCATACCCTCTCTTTTGGAGTCCACTATCAAGATGCGTCTATAGTTCTCGTTCATCATGTAGACCTTGACGTTTATCGGTTGTCCGTCGAATGGTATCTTTAGCTCCGCTGTTGGCTCCATCAAGATACACAACGAGTATATATTTAAATAGTTTGCGGTTAAAAGCTCTTTGCGAAAAATAAATTCGGCCTCACTTGTGGTTTACCGCCTTCATTCTCACAACTTCATTGCTAGTGGGTGTAGCCACCCACCCCGCTCCATTCGTCCAGCGGTAGACCACGGGCCGGGCCTTCGGCCCGTTACCCCTATCCCTCGCCACTGGCGTCGTTTTGCCAGTAGCTCCTCGGGACTCGGGGATATGTAAGATGTTGATGGCCCCGTTGAGGTCTGCGTTTATGACCTGCCCCGTGCGGGGACACTTATACAAGCCACGGAAAATGCGTCCATTTGGATGGACTTCCCCACACAGGGAGCAGGTCACAGACGTATAGGACTCGTTCACGGTGACAACCCTTATCCCCAGCTCTTCTCCCAACATCTTGAACCTGTTAATAGTGTAGCCATAGCGCCAGAAATGGATGCTTCGCCAGTTTCTGGTATCTGTGGCTATATACGTAGGGTATCCCACGATTAGCTCTGCCACACCCCGCTGCTTCAGCTCCGTCATTATTTTCCTGACCATGCTGTTTATGACGTGTCTCATGAACCGCTTTCTCTTGTCGTATAAGAGCTTAAGTCTCCTGCTTGCTTTCTGCTTGTGTCTTGCTAGTAACTTTGCTGTCCTGCTGATTTTCTTGACGTAGTGTTCAAACCTAGATAGGACGCTGCCCCCCTTGAAGAGTAGCCACGTCCCGTCCTCGATGTAGACAGTGGCCAGGTTAACTATGCCTAAATCCACTGATGCTCTCTGGCCTACTTCGACAGGTTTGGGCCTCTCGACCTCGACACGTATATATGCGTACCACTTTTTCCTCGCAGGGTTATAGACTATGACCAATCCACGCGGTTTTCCATGCCACTTCAACGTCCCCAGGTACTTCAGCGTCATCTTGAAGCGTTTAAGATAGATGCTCCTGTCCTCCTCGTTTAGCTCGTATTGGTGATGCGTAAACAAGATAATCAGCTTGTAGCTACCGTCCTTGTTTTTCCAGTACCCAGGCGGCCTGGGCTTAAACCAATTCGGTAGCTTGCCCCTCTTCTTTTTCTTGATTAAAGTGAAAAAGGTTTTCCATGCTCCCGTGTTGGCCCTTATGACTTGTGTTGTAGAGTCTGCGCCCAGCTTGTCGCTGTATTTGTGATATGCGACTCTGTGGGTAGTCTTGAAGTCTACCCTTTCGCCCCTCTTGAACTGTTGCATCCTTAGCCAGTTTACCTCGTTCCAGCATTTGGCCGACAGTTCGCCGAGCTCTACCAGCTTCTTGTGTGTCTCTTTGTCGACTACAAGCTCGACTGTGTTTGTCCTATACATGGTGTCGTTTCTTTCGTGAGAGGCTGTCCTCTGGGGACCTGCCTCATCATTTATCAGAGCTGTAGCCCCTGTCATTCGATTAATCATTGACACCCCAGTTAAAAAGGCTTTCTATTACTGGTAAAGGTAGTTACAGGAGAAATATTCGGTTAACGTCACAAACCGATAAGTATAAATAGCCCGCAAACATAACTATTCATGATGGCAAACAAAAAGAAGCGTAGCACGAGGAAAAAGAGCTCCAAAGAACAAGAGTGGAGGGCCGAAGCAATCGATAACTGGGACATCGTGGATATTGATGAGCGTAGGCCAAGCGATTACTGGGCAATCAGGGAGGCTCAAGAAGAATACTGCAAAGAGCTATACGGGCCCGAGAACTGCTGAAAAACAAGAGAAAAACAAAAAAAGTTTTTTTTCTATCTCTCTTCCTTCCTCAGTGTGATGTTGCTCGTTAGCAGGCTCAACACGTCCCTGATAAACATGTTTACAAAGTCATTGATGGTGTAGCTGTGTACTTGTGACAGCAGGACATCGTCGGGGTCATCGAGCCAACTGAATTCTTCGTCAACTTTGCCAACATAGTCGATTATTTCGGCCCTTATTTTCTTGTCGAGGCCATCTATGTTGCGCTCAAGTTCAATGGTAAGCTTGTAGTGTGTTTCCACGTCTTGTTCGCTGGATATTTGTCTGCGGACTACTATCGAGAGGACTATATTATCGTTTTCGGATATCTGTAGCAAGATGTGCTGGTTTGCACGGTCGATTATGAATTCCACTGTCCTCTTTTTGTCGACGGTGTCGATGCTCTGTATTATCCGAAACGGCTGGCCGTTGTCCGTCATGGCATGATATAGTTGTAGGGGAGTCTAATAAATGTTTCGTTTAAAGACATTATCCGTGGAAAAACAACGTAGAGGGGTGCTGAAAGAGAAAGAAAAAGAAAAAAGATTATATTCCTGCCCCGTCACGCCTCCACTGCCGTCCTCATGTCTTGGTGTTGTCCTTTGACTTCTGCAAATCACTGTATTTCATGATGTAGAGGCGTATCGCTTCACGGATAAAATCGCTCCTGCTTTGGAAAAAGCCCAGCTCAACTAGCCTGTCTATCTCGTCGATGACTGCTTTTGGTAGCCTGAAGGTTACGTTCTGGCCACTATTCGGGTTCATTCGCTACACACCTCACCGACTACGAGGAATACATTCACAAAGTCGTGGTCGAAGGGCTCGACGTTGAAGCCAATCTTTACGTTGTAGGTTCTGGCAATCCTTTGTATCTCTGAGAGCATAACAAAGTCAAAGCCCTTGGTTGTGATGGTCGCTATGACTGCGTCCTCGGCGTATTCGATTTCGTATCGGCTCTGTGGATACAGTGTCAAGAAGGTGTCGACCATTGCTCTAACAGCCCCTATTACGTTTTCGAGGCCAGCGGGGCCGCTTACTGGCCTCACATCTGAAACACTCGTTTGGGCTGTTTGTGGGGTACTCATGTCCTGCACCCAGGGGCTGGGCTTTAGACCCAGGCCCCAATAATGCATTTGCATGACAGGTATATAAATATTGCGTTGCAATTGTTTTATTTTTACCAAGAGGGAGCATATAAAGAGGCCGTAGGCTGTAAAAGAGGGGGGAGGGCTACAAAATTAAAGGAAAAAACCCCGATTTTTTACCCGTGTTATGCGCAAAAAACTGGCCATTTTAACTGATTGCATAAACCTTTTGACAAATACAAAACGGGCCAAAAACCACAATTTGGGGAATCCATTTTGATTGAAATACGGAAAGAGGCAAAATCCGTGGAGAAATAGGAGAGGGGTAAGAGAGGAGATATGGGAGAGAGTTGAGAATTGCGGGCGGCTTCATTTTCAAGAGCGGGGTTTCCTTTCCCTTAAATTTAAGGGAAAAGAAGTCAACGCCTAAAACCATGAGTGGGCCGTCTTTCCAGGTTATGTGGATTTGCTGGGCTAAGTTTTGTAGACACAAAACAACAGTCTTCTCGTGGCCTCAATTCGCAGTTATCGGCGCTCAAAGGAAAAGGATTGATAAAAGCAAAAAATTGGATAAAATAAATTGTAATCGTTTATTGGCAAAAAACGAAAAATATACAAAAATTGACATGTTAAGCTTTAGACTTGTTTTGTTTTTACATGTTTTTGCTTTGATATATTCGCAATATGTATTGGTTTAGACATGTCATGTTTTTTACGTGTATTGTTTTTGACACATGTAAAAGTTTTACAGGTATAAAGGTATAATGGATACATGTAACAGGAAATACGTGTAAACACGTATAAATGTATCAGTGTATCAAGGTATAAAGGTAAAACGCATACATGTATCAAGGTATAAGACATACACGTAAATCAGTATAAAGGTATAGGGAATACGAGTAAACGGGTATAAACGTATAAAGGTATAAATGATACACGTAAACGTCTTACATTGATACATGTATAATGGTAGAGTATCGACACGTATAAGAGTAAAGCCGTATAAGTGTAAGAGCATATAAATGCTACATGTATAAAGGTAAACGTGTAAATGAGACACGCCGATAAGTGTATAAGTTATACGTATAGTTGAGTGTTGTCTCATTGGAAAAATTCAGGGAAAATGTTGTTTTTTGTTTCTCGTGTTTTTTCCTCGGCGAAACATTTAAATATGAGGCCGTTTATTGAATTAGTGGTGAAAAAATGGGCCTGAACGAGTTCAACGAGTTGGTAAAGGACATAAGGGCTGAAATAAAGGCCCGTGGAATAGACTTAAGGAGCGAGCAATTGGAATATGAGATAGCCAGGGAAATAGCTAAACACTACAACAGACTCAAGCAATACGATATAATCCAGATTCTCAACGAGATAAGCGACAACATTGACTCAACTCTCAATGTTTCCGAAAATATAGCGATTGCTAAACAAATAATCGACAAATACCTAGGGCCTGACAAATACAGCGAAGATTATGTAAAGAGCATGGAAGAGGCCTTAGAACATTGGAATAACGCATATGCTAGCGAACTCACTCAACAATACTTAGAGAAAGAGGACGAAAAATCAGTTGAATGGAACAATATACTTAGGATACAGGAAAATCCAAAGACCAAGCCATTAGTTGAGACAAATAGCGTGGCTAAGTCTACTAAGCACACTGCACAGACACAAAAACCAGTCGTAAAGGTAGTCAAATATAAGCCCGATTTATCCGAGATTAAAACACTGAATGAGAGAGTCAACACTCTAGAGACACGTATAGCCAGTATAGACATGAAGCTCACACAGTTCATGGATATGGCCAACAACAACAGTAGCAAAGAGCTAATCGAGAAAATCGGCCTTATCGAGAGTGGAATAAACGGTCTTAGGAAAGACCTAAGCATATACAAAGAGGAAAATGAGGCCTTAAAGGCCAAAATAGCCCAATTTGAAAAACGCCTCGCTGAGCTAGAACAGATACAAAGCGCATTCAAGGATAAGCAAGACCAACTGGAAATAATGCTTACCAACATCCTAATCGCCGAATTGAGGGAGTTCAGGGCCGAACTTAGAGACTTAAAGAGGGAGCAAATGGGAGCTAACTATAGGCCAACCGTAAAGAACAACAGGCCGTCCACGACCAATAGACAGAGGCAATCCAGGCCCAGGCAAAGCAAATACGATATCCTCATGAACGAAATAATCAGTGTGAAAAAGGACATCACCGAACTCAAGGCCAAAGTAGACAACATGGAGCAAAAGACCGCACAGATACAAACACAGGCTCAAACCGCTCAACAAACCAACAATCCTAAGAAGAACGAGTTGAGAAAGAAAATACTCAAATTCGCCCTAGCAATTGCGCCCCATTCAAGATTTGCACCCAAAGTGAAAGAGGAGCTGAAAAAGATAGAGGAAGAAGAGAAACAAGGACAAAATGAAGGAAACAGCCAAAACGCAGGCCAATCGCAAAATCAGACACAGCTACAGGTAGCTGTAAATGTGTCGGCCCAATAAAAAATGTTTTTTTGCACCCAGACCCACGGGCCCAGGCCCGTGGGGGGTAGCAAAATGAGTGGGCCGAAAGAACTAGTGTTGAGAGACTATCAGGTAGAGGCGATAGAGAGTTGGAAAGCTAGGGGACAAAGAGGAATAATAGTGTTGCCTACTGGGACAGGAAAGACATATGTAGCGTTGGCAGTAATCAAAGAGGAGCTAGAACAAAACGGTAGAGTCGCAATAATAACCCCAACAATAGTCTTAGCCGAGCAATGGCAAAACAAGGTTCAGGAATACATTGGTTACAGGCCAGGGCTTTACTACACACACGAGAAAAAGCTAGATAGTGTAACGATATTCGTAGTGAACTCAGCATATCTCAACCGCAATCTACTGCAATACTTTACACTGATAATCGTGGATGAGATACACCACTTATCAGCACCCACGTGGAAACAAATAATCCACATGGTAAGTGACAAGAGAATCATGGGCTTAACTGCTACACCAGAAGTGGACACGCTACCAATAGTGTATCGCATGGGAGTAGGGTTGGCAAAACAAAAAGGAGCATTGGTAAATGTGGAAATAAAGCCCGTGTATGCAGACATGACACAGCTAGAGAGAATGAAATATGGAGAAATAGAGGACGCAATTAGAGATATAGCTAGGAAACTTGAAATCGCTAAGCATAATGGTGACACAGGATATGTGAAAATCCTGGAGCAAAAGCTACAGATAATGGCCAACAAGAGGCGTCAGCTAATGAGCGAGGTAACGGATAAAGCATTCAAAGTGTTAGATATAGCTAAGACACACAGCAATGAAAAGATAATAGTGTTTACGGAAAGCATTAGAGGGGCCGAAAAGATTGCTAGGGTCTTGAACGATAACGGGGTATCAGCTAGAGTAATCCACAGCCAAATGAAAAAGACGCATAGAAGCATAATGCTAGAGCAATGGGGAAAGACCTACAGGGTGTTGGTAACGGTTAGGGTGTTGGATGAAGGCATAGACATTCCAGACGTGAGCATTGGAATCATAGTGGCCAGCGGAAAGACCATAAGGCAATTGACACAGAGACTGGGCCGAATACTTAGGCCCGCACCGAATAAGACCAAGGCAATAATGTATGTAGTGATTGCTAAGGCAACATATGAGATAGCGATACTGCGTAAACTCAACACTGTAGCTTTTTCTCGTTAAGTGAGCGTTCTCTGTTTTTGTTTTTGAGGCCTAGATACAGTTTCTAAAACGGTGTTTTTCCTGTGACCTATGAGAAAATGGATTGGTAACTGTTTCTCGATTTGCTTTCCAGTTTTTGGAACCCAGTAGATGTTTTCCCTTACGGGAGGCCTGCCGTGGAAAAGTAACGGTACTTTTCGTTACGTAACCATAAGCCTGATTGGTACCTCCGTGTTACTTTTGTTTTGGTAACATAGTAACAAGCCCAGACAAAAGAGCTATTTCAATGTTCTCGTGACCCCTAGGGAAGAAATAAAGGAGTGGGGGTTTCGGTGACCACGTGTCGCCTTTTGCTGGGGTGAATGGGCGGCGTTTTTTCCTTGAGGGGGCGCTCCCTTCCCTTAAATTTATGGGGAGAGACTCTGACTTGTGAGTCCAGTCCAGCTTGGCGAAACGAGCGCCAGGCCTCACCCTTATGATATCGCTTAGCAGGTCTTCCTTGAAGAACTTCCTCACGCTCATGGAGAGCCACCTACAGCTAAGACATTTAGTAGGGTATCCCTTTCTTTCTTATCTAGGTTA